>Ga0214164_1000598_pt1 | contig 23422 bp, 21 predicted proteins | sample TroBogepilimnion_13_FD_153003 | JGI IMG/M metagenome (GOLD analysis project Ga0214164, IMG submission 153003) | Freshwater microbial communities from Trout Bog Lake, WI - Practice 03JUN2009 epilimnion v4 | ecosystem: Environmental > Aquatic > Freshwater > Lake > Epilimnion/Euphotic zone ...
GCAGCCGCAGCCACAGCCGTAGCAGCAGCAGCAGCAGCAGCAGCAGCAGCAGCAGCAGCAGCAGCTTGGATACTAAAAAGGGGCCCGAAAAACCGAAAGCCCATGCCAAGGAGGAGCAGGCAGGTAAAGAGCCAGAAATAGCAAACAAGGAAAAGAAGGCAGCAGAAGATGCTGGTGCACACGTACGCTTCAGCTTGGACGACCAATCGATGCAGGACATGAAATCTGAGATCCAGGCTTTGCAAAGGAGCCTTGACACCATCCAGCACGATAATGAGAAGCGAGACGGCAAGTATAAGGCGTTTGTGAAACGCGTGGATCAAAAACTCAAGGAAAAGATCAAAAACGTCGAAGAATTCTCTGATCAACTGAAAGGGCAATTGGCCAAGGAGCACCAGGACCTGCTGCATGTCATTGACAGCATGGAGAGAAAATTAGAGGGGCGCATGCACTCGCATGCCCATGATATGCAAAAGGCCAAAGAAGAATTTTTAAAGACATTGACCCAAAAGCAAGAGGATGATGAGGACCAGATCGAGGAAATGGAGTCACTGCGCATGGAACTCCAATCCGCCATGGTGGGGGGTCGCGGCCGATCCACCGCCAGAAAGTCTATTGCATCCTCGTCCAATACTGACGCACCACCATCTCCACAAGATAGTGATGATCAGGAGAGCTCTTCTCCCAAGCCAAATGCGAAAAAGAAAGCGCCCCCCTCCTCCCAAACCCGTAGTAAGGAGAAGCCTGAAAGTAAGCCGTCATCAAAAATAGACCAGCCTGAGGAGGAGGTACCCCCGTTGACTGGCAAGAGAACCAGTAGCCGAAAACCCAGCAAAGACAGCAGAGCTAGCAGCCAAAGCCAAAGCCGAAGCACGAGTAGGGCAAGAGGCAGCAGCAGGAGCCAAAGCCGAAGCAAGAGTAGGGCAAGAGGCAGCAGCCGAAGCCAAAGCCGAAGCAAAAAGTCACAGAGCCAAACCAAAAAGACACAGGACAGTAGTGCCCAGAGCCAAAGCCAAAAGGCACCTATCAAAAGCCAGCGAAGCAAAAAGGCACAGGACAGTAGCCAAAGCCGAAGCCGAAGCAGAAGCCGAAGCCGAAGCCAAAGCCAAATCCGAAGCAAAAAAACACAGGACATCAGCCAGAGCTCAACCGCTCAAACGCCACAGGACAACAAGCGAGGCAGAAGCCGAAGCCAGAGCAAGAAAACACAGGACATCAGCCAGAGCTCAACCGGTCAAAAGCCACAGGACAACAGCCGAAGCAGAAGCCGAAGCCGAAGCCAGAGCCAAAGCCGAAGCAAGAGCCGGAGCCAGAGCCGAAGCAAAAAGACACAGAACAGCAGCCAAAAAACCCCAAGTCAAAAGACACAGAACACCAACAACCAAAAGAGCCAAAGCAAAACGACTCGGAGCAGCAGCCAAGGTAAAAGGAGCAATAGCAAGAGCCGAGGCAAATCGCCGCGGAGTCAAAGCCAAAGCAAGGAGAGAGCAGCACCGAGTAAAGAGGCAGCTGCGCCAGGCGCGAGGACTCGGAGCGCCTCTGTGGAAAGGCCAAAGGCGACTGGCCGGGCTCTGTTTTCAAGAGCCGATTCGGATGAAAAAGCAAAACGGGACGCTGAAATCGAGCGATTCGAACAAGAGGTGTGCGCATGGGGGTGGGACGAGGAAGAGAGGGACGAAGAGCCCTCCCTCACACTCATCATGCAACATTATCATGAGATGCTTCAATGCGCCATTCACGATCTCAGGCTCAACAAGATGCAATCCCATGCCGAACTCGAGGCCAGCATCCGTGACTTGGTGGAGATTGCACCGCTTGACTACCCTACCCAGGACCAAATCCCGGTCTTGGAAGAGCGGCAGGCTGTTTTCCTCAAGCTCATCACGTGCTTCTACCAAACCATCTGCGTCATCTCCATGGAAACCAATCGCGCGCCCGAAGAGGTGTATGGTGACCAGGAACTGCTCCTCTCCGCTCTTCACCGCGTTCATGCCATGCACTGATATTTAAACTTAGGTTTATGATGATCATGATGCATCTGCTAGTACATCCCCTTCCTCTTGAGTAAGATGATGATAGGCCTGCTTGTTGTGCATTTCGATCTGAGTCGCCATTTGTTTCCAATACTCTGTGGGCTCTGTCTGCGGTTTATTGGTATTGAACGTGGCTAACGAGTCATATTCCATAAGGGTATCTGAAAAGGTGCGCTTCATACAGCTGCACCTGCACCGCTGCCGTACTTAAATACAAATCACCAACGTAAATAGTCGATGGGGCGTCGTCTCCTCCTCCCCTTGCTCCTCCTCCACATGACCAGCTGCACCGACATTCGCATTTGCGATACCACCAACGCGGCGCTGGCCTCGCCCCCTCCTGCCTATACGGAGTACATCCGATCCTTGTTTCGCCTTGGACTGAGCGTCGAGTCCCTGACCATGCCTGATAATTGCAATCAGTATAGCACCCTGAACACTTTCGCCAACGAAATTGCAGGCGCGTTTGGGCTCCAAGCAAACTCAGATGCAGGGGGGAATTATGCCAACTGCAACAACATCTACAACAACATTCAAAACGCAGCCAAGGGCGTCGGCCTGACGGTGCACTGGCCGCCAACTCTGCCCACCACATACCAAGACTACAGCAACCCGCCTCCGTCCTACACCTCCCAGGTCATCAATCTCATGTACGACCTAACGATCCGGCACGACTTTGTGGCCAAAACCCTCCGAACCACGGCTTGGACCTCTGTGTACCTCCAGCGTCCCAGTCAATACGATGATAATGAGGTGCTTCTCAGCCATCCGATTTGAGAACAGCATCCTAAAGCATATCTGGCAGGTGCACCCCCTGTACCAGCTTCCACAAGCCCTTTTCAATCAGCCCATCCAGTTTTCACAGGTATTATGCTTGGCCCCAAGATGGTAGAATGAACTAATATGTGACCTTCCCACGGCAGCAAGGGTTCCTTGGGTTCGAGGACTACATTGTATTCCCCAAGGCCATCCAGTCCAAGCTCGTGCAGGTGGGGGGAATGGGCCTATGGGGGGTGCTCACCACAGGGTGTAGGCCTCCCATCTTTACCATCTCCGTCAACTGGAAGGCCATGGTCACCGGTTTATGCCAACAGCCGTACATCTACATCACGTCGATCGTGGAGGACACTGCCTTTGACTGCATGATGCAGTTTACGGCCAACGAGCTGCGCACCCTCGGACAGCCCTCCTCCCCCGCTCTGCTTCAGGGCCTCTTGTACGCCATGTCGCCAGCCCTCGCAGGAGGCAGGATCCTCAATTCCGTGTCGCATACCCAGACCATCATGGACTGCATTTTCCCCTCGAATACGTACCAGTTTTCCACGTGGGGCAAGTGGAGTTCAGCGTCCCCTGGCATTTGCTCGCCGTGCCTGGCACAGCAGTTTTCAATCACAAGCTCGACGCCCATCTCCAGACCCTGCAACCAAAGCGCCGGGGAGTTTGCAGACTGCTGCTTCACGTGCAGGGACGGGTACACCATCCTCACATTCACGTCCGCCACCACCCACACGCAGCAGCAGCAGTGCCTGAAAAACTGCGCTCCAGGCTACACCTTTGACAATCCCACCTACACGCAGCCCAATTGTGTCCCGTGCCCTGTGGGCACGTTTACGGATGGCAAGGGCATATGCAAGCCGTGCACCAGCCTGGGGTTTTCCTCCAACGCCGTGGTGATGCCCTCCTCAAGGCAGGGCTGCGTCGAGTGCGGGGGCAGGGCCAAGGCGGTGGCGAATCAATGCGTGCCGTGCCCGTCGCAGTTCTTTTTGCCCCCAGGAGGCCTTGTCTGCCGTCCCTGCGACCCGGGCTATGTGCTCAAGACCGCCGCCTCCGAAGAGTGCACCCCTTGCCCCGTGGGCTTCTTCGCTGATGTGTCCAATCGCTGCTTGCAGTGCCCCCTCAACACGTTCAAGAGGCTGCAGGGCGCAGGGAGCTGCCAGCCGTGCCCCTCTGGCATGCAGTCCGTCCTCAATCGGAGCGTCTGTGTCCCATGCACGGACATCGACCACGCGCTGGCCCCGTGGGCCATCTACAAGCCCAATATCTCGGGCTGCGGCGCCATGTGCAATCAGTCCGTCTCGTACGCTGCGGGGACCAACCCCTACACCGCGGGCGGATGCAGGCCTTGCTCGCTGCTCCCCGTCCCTATAGGTCATGCCTTGCTTCCTTCCCCCCACACAGTTCTACTGCTGTGACGCATAGACTCGGCAGGCATGTACCGCAGCCCGCTCAACTGCGCTGTCTTTCTGCACTGCCTCAACATCCCTGCCTCAGACCTCCTGAGCTACACGGCGAGCGGCAACGCGAGCGGCATATGCCCCTGGGCCTGCGCTCCTGGCTACTCGATTGTTCAGGCTAGTTTAGCCTTTTGAAAGAAAGCGAATGATGATCCGCACTGACGCACAGCGAGCAGAATACCTGTGCTCCATGCAACGCAAAGGGTTTCAACGCCACGCTCCACGTCTACACATCAGGGTGCACCTACGCGTGCATACCTGCCCTTTTCTACAGGTCAGTGCTTCTATGCCCTAGCAGCTGAACGAATCATTGTGATATATGTGGTAAGGCGACAGGGGCCCCTCCAACGCGGATCTGACGTGCAATCAGCGGTGCATCAATCTGGAGCAGGTCCCCACCCTCAAGCCAAGAGCCAGAGACTACTATTACTTCTCCCCAAACAACGGCTCGCGCCTCTTCACGCTGTCCCCAAGCACCAACACGTATGTCCTGGGCCGCTGCGGGTCCAACCTCACGAATCCAAGCTCCGAGCTTGCCATCGTTCGCCACGTAGGACTCTATGGCTTCCCCTCCTCCACTTCCACTGGATGCGGCAACTACATGCTCAATCCAGGCGAGGACTGCGACGACGGAAATAAGGTCTCGGGCGACGGCTGCAGCTCCGCGTGCCTCATTGAGCGCACAGGCTATTGGGATTGCGACATCCTGGGCGAGCCCTGCCTGCCCCAATGCGGATGGCCCTTGTCGGTGCTGATGGAGGGCCTGCTTCAATTTCCTGTGCCCCCTCCGTACAGCCAGCCCTGGTGCGCCCGCATCACCTACACCGACTTTCTGCAGGTTTTAGCGTGCGCCCTGCAAGTGCTGTCCGATCCTCAGCATGACATCGTAGCCCCCGCTCCCCAGCCTGGGCACAATCTCCTCCTTTCTCAAAGCCACAAATCCATCTCCAATGGCATGCATCAACTCAAGGAGGTGGTGCCTCCTGTCCACAGGATGCACTGCCTCCCACCCCGCGTTCAGGCTGGCCACGATGGCTTCATGCAAACACCCAAAGAGCCCAGGCATCTTGTTGTAGAAAAAACTTCCCTCAGCACATAGCTCGGATAAGGCGTGTAGTTGATGCCCTAAATTCATCCATGTAGGATCATCCATGAAATCTGCTGTCTGCAGCCTCTCCACAGCATCCTCTGCATGCCCTTTGAAGATCCCGTACGCATATCCATAAAGACCTGCTGGGTGCAGGCCCTTGAGCTCTGCCATCACATTCTCTAATGCCTCAATCATCCCTTTTAATGCCTTAAAGTCTGCTTAAATACCCTTCGACTGACTATGAATACTCGCATGAAAGGTACCCCTCCTACTCCGAGGCGCCTGGATGCAGAACAACCTGATCTCGTGCGACTGCATCTCCAACCCCTACCAAACCTTGCCCTACGAGCAGTGCAGCTATGTGAATAGGGGGTGCAGGCAGTGCCCTGCAGGGCAGTACCAGGACGACCTCTACTCTCGCTGCACCGCCTGCGGGTCGGCCTGCCCCCTCGGCTTTCGCGCGTTTAACATCACGCTGGACGCCAATAATTTGCCCGTCAAGGCCAAGTACAGGCTCTCCAGCCTCAATCTGTGTGGCCCGAGCATCTCCACATCCCAGGCCCTCACCTTTGCCGATCCAGTGTACGATCCCTTCTCCTACGGAATGGATCAGCTCAAGATCGGTTGCGTGCCGTGCGAGTGTGGGGCCTACAACAATCCGCAGCAGGTTCTTTTTGCTTTTCGCGTATGCTGCAGCTGCCTGACATTATGATGAGGAGCAGGTGGTCTTCACCCTGCCAGGCTGCCACTGGATCTGCAGACGCGATCCTACAAACCAGAGCGAGCCCGACTATTACTGCAAGGTGCCGCTGATGAATGGAACCTGCGATCAGCAGTGCATCGACTGCCAGCACAGCCTCAACAGCCTCATTGCCCCTCCCACCTTTGGCTACTACATCCAGCCCTGCCAGGATGGCATAGGCCATGCCTATGCGCCCTGTGACCCCCCTCCGGATCCCAACGCCGTCTTTACAGGCAACAGCCCCAGCATCGGCGATAGCAAGGGATGCCCGTGGGATTGCAAGAAGCCGGGATTTCAGCTGCTCAGGGGGTCCTGTGTCTCTTGCTTCCGCACAGGCACCTGCGCCCCAGGCGAAGTCCTCCAGCCCTGTGGCCTGCAATTTTACTGCGCTCCATGCACCCTCGTCAAGGATCCCCACCTACTGCAGCCCATGCAGGTCTTTGCCTTTTTTCTCCTTGCTGGGTCATTCCTAAACCCTCTGGAAAACAGGTGTGGTACAGCACCGACACCTTTCTCGACTGCGTCCCGGGCTGCGAGGAGGGCTACGCCTTCTCCCTACTCCAAAACGACGACGGCGGCATCTGTCACCAGTGCTCTCAGCCAGACTGCGCTCTCGATGAGGAGAGGGTCCTCTGCACGCGCCACAATGACACGTACTGCAGACCATGCCCCACCCTCCCCTTTCAGAACCATCAGGAGTTTTACAGCCCTGGGCTCTGCCTTACCCGCTGCGCACAGGGCTACGCCCAGACGGATAGGACGTGCCAACTGTGCTCCCAACAGGTATGCGGGCCAGGGCTGCAGCTCAGCTCCGATTGCTACTCCCCTGCGGACAGGGAACGCCTGCCCTCGTGCATCCCGTGTCCCCCTCTTGCGCTTGGCGCCATGTTTCTTCAGGGATGCCAAACCACCTGCATCAGCGGATGGATGTACGTCAGCGACTCCAACCGCACATGTGTGCCGTGCGACATCTCCGGCTGCCCCTTGGGGTACCAGGGCTTCTGCGCCGGGGGCGAGCTGCAATGCACCCTGTGCCAGTGGCCTCTCGACCGGTCCAAGACCCTCGCTGGACCCGGAAACTGCACCGTGGTCTGTGCCCCCAACTACGCCCCGAGATTCGACCATCCCTCGCCGCTCGTCTGTGTTCTTCTTGTGGAGACACCCCAGTCCGTCCTCCCGGGCCCTCCTCCTCCTGGCCCTGCCGTGGCCGTTGTGGCCTGGGGGGTCGACCTCTCCAATTCCAATGCGAGCATGCAGAGCGGTTTTCCTACGCGCACAGTGCCCCATACATAGTACATGACATGGACTATATATAAATCACCGGGGCCCATCATTGTCAAGTGAAGATATACATGGATTCTCCTGGCTTAGAGATATCAGCCCTCGAGACCAAGCTCAAGGCCCTCTATCTAAAACGCCATAAGCAGCAGCGGTTGCCCTCCACCCCGCTCTTGAAAAGGATCAATAGGGAGCTCGCGATGCATCACAACGACGAAAATTACGAGATGGAGTACATTCGAAAACGATTTGATTATCGATGCCCTGTAGAGACTCTGCCCCTGCCCCGGGGCAAGGCCTGTCATCTGCAATACAAAAGCAACGTGGAGCGCCTCCACGCCTCCATGCAGTCGCTCTTGGCAGAGGTGGATACGAAGCGCCAGGAACTGCTCCAAGCACTGAAAGAATCGGACAAAACGGAAGGGGTGCAGGACGTCATCCTCTCTGAACTCAACGCTACCTTGGACAAGTACCATCAGGTTCAGGCCGAGCTCTACCACTTTCTCGAGAAAACGGAGCCCATTGACGTGGAGGCGTTTCATGCGCGTTTGGGGCCCCTTTTGCAAGAAAAGCTGAGGATCATGCGGGAATCGCGCATGGCCCAGATTCAGACCTTGCAGGAGGCCAAGGCCGACGGCGTTTCATCCGAGGCCAGCACAATACAAGTATATATAGACGCTGGACAATGACGATGATGGGACTATGAGGCCAGAAACGTGTCGAGGGACAGGGAGGGCGTTTACGCGTATCACTGTGCATGCAAGCAACCAGGACGTTCTATCCGCCGAAACAGACCTATGGACGGATCCAAGAATTCCCGACATGCTCCGCCAGTACAGCGACAGTGCGCTTGTGGAGGAGGCGCCGATCTTTTTGAGCCTGGGCGATATTCACCTCGGAAAGAAGCTGGGGGAGGGCACCTACGGCAAAACCTACACGTGCACCCTCCTCCAACAGACCACGAATGTCGTGGTGAAGATGCCCCTGGCGCAGGAGCTCCAAGACAACTCCATTGCAAAGAAGGCGGTGCCCGAGATGGAAAAGGTGGTGGAAAACTATAACCAGGAGTTTACGAATTTCGAGCGTATGATGGAGCCCGTCCTGTTCACCACCTATACGCGCCAAGGCGAACACTGGGTGACGCTCAAGACCGACAGCGTCGCCGAAAATCACCAAGAGTACTTTGCCCTCCAGCAGGAAATGCTCAAGATCCAAGGGCACCCGGGGTACAAGCACATGCACCGACTCTTGCATTTTCAAATTGCGGAGGGCACAGTGCCCCTGATTTTCAGCGAGCCGTGCGACGAGACGCTGCAGGGGCTGCTGAGGCAGCTTTATCTCGCGAGCAGCCCCTTCTTGCGCCTCAAAGAGTACAAGCTTTGGTGGACCATTGCGCGCCAGCTGACGAGCGCCATGGAGTTTATGCTTGTCGAGCGGCGCTTTGTGAACGTGGATATTAAGCCCATGAATGTGCTCTACTGTGCCCAGGACAATCGTTTTGTGCTTGCCGACTATGGCATGTGCCTCCCCAGCGAGGAGCCCTCCTCCACCTTTGCAAACCAGACGGATCTGGGGACCCATTTTTACAACCCCAAGACGCTCGGCCAATTGCAGAACGCAGGGGACCTCGCCATCTTTCAGTTTGCCGCTTGCATGCTGTGCATCGTGGATTACAGCCAAACGCCTCGCCCCCAATGCATCGAGTTGATCGGCACGCACATTCACACTTCACGGAGTGATTCAGAGGAAGAGTATGACCACATTCATACCGCCTCGCGGTGGGTTCATGACGGCACGCTCCCCATCACCCCACTCATCGCGTCCGTGCCTGCCCTTGCCCCTCTTGCCGCCATTTTGAAGCCTGGAAATGAGGCCCTGATCCGCCCGTCGTTTTCGGACTTCCAGAAGCAGCTCAGCCAAGTTCAAGAATGAGGGTGTTCCCTGAACCGTCGTGGTTTATTAAAGCTGCTGTGTGCCATTGTTTTCTGAGGCATGACGTCAAGAGGCCTCTTTTTTGTATGCCTAGCGCAGCTCTTTGTTCTGCAGCACCAGCAGCAGGCCGTGAACGAGGTCATTATGCTCACGCCCCCCGGCATGAACTACTTTCCTGAGCAATGGTTGGCTGGCGTGCGCCTGGCGGAGGGAGGGGTTGTGTACATCTCCAATCGAATCGAGCTCGCCGTTGTGAATAATGATATCTACACGTTTCAGAGCAACAACCTCTACTACTATGACATGACGGTGTCGGTGTTTTTGACGTACCTCATCCCAGGGCACACGCCACAGACCGTGGTGGCGGTAGAGGACCAGGTATGGGTCACCACGGACAATTGCGTGCTCGCCTTGAACCTGTCCGCTGCCGCTCACATCGTCCTAGGCAATTGCTATGAGCCCAACATGATGAGGGACGGGCCGCCCTTGTTTGCACGCTTTACCCAGATTCAGGCCATTGTGGGCATACCCGCGCTGCGCTTGACGCTGGTGCTGGACGCGGGCACGCGGCTCTGCCAACTCCAGCGAGAGGGGTGGGTCAGCTCCCAGCTCCTGCCTAGAACCGCGCAGGCCTTGGCCGCAGACTCTGACCCACAGGAACAGATATGGTGGGCGCTGGCATGGGAGGACGGTGTCTCGTTTGGGCTATGGCCAGCCTTGGCATCCACCAACGCCACCTGGCAGGCGGGGCGCTCGTTTCGCTCCTTTGCCTTTGTGTTCAACGCGGCGCTGCCAGGCATGGCGTACCTCTATACCGTGGAATCCAAGGCCGTCCAGCGCCTCATGCTCAACGCGACTTCTGTACTCCAAAGCACGACACTCTTCTCGGCGGCGGGAGGAGCCGACCTGACAGCCATCAGCCTGGACATACCGTACGGGGTCTATGTCCTGGACTCAGCGAAAACGGGATTTTCGAGGATCAAGAACCTGGGATGCCTATGCCCGCCGGGCTACGCCGTCCTGGACGTCGAGACGGACCATTGCCAGCCAGCGCCCATGGGCGGGTATGTGGATGTCATGGGCAACTTCATTCCTTGCCCCCCCGGAACCTATGGTGTATTCGCACAGGCGACTGCCGAGGAAGCGTGCACGCCGTGCCCCCCTCACACCATCAGCGCCGAGCCGCAGAGCGCTTTTTGCATGCCATGTGCGCCAGGCCAGGTGCAGAATCCAGAGCGGACCGCGTGCGTGACCTGGTGCCCCAACGGGACTGTGGCATCGAACGGGGGATGTGTCCCCATGTGCCCCAAGGCGGGGTACACCTTTTCCTCGGCCAAACAAGGGTGTGTGCCATGCCCCCCCAATACCAGCCGCTCCGTGACTGACGAGGACTGCAGGCCCTGTGCTGTGGGAACATTCTCCGAGCAGGGTTCCGCCACATGCCTGCCCATCTGCTCTGCTGGCACGTATTTGCCAGACAACGGGGCCTCGTGCGTGCCGTGGGCACAGGAATTGAGCGTCTTTACCATTGCAGTGCTCGGGGTGCATCCCGTGGATATGGCCGTGGCGGACAATGGCACAGTGTACGTGGCCGCGTTCCAGGTGCTGATTTTGGTGGACAGGAGCGGGAGCTCTACACAGATTTTCCTGCCTGAATTTGGCATGGTCAGAAGTCTGGCCTTGAGCTGGGATCAGCGCGTCCTGTACGCCGCCGTGAATCAGGATCACGTCATGTGCCTCAGCTCCCTGCCCATGATGCTCACCAAAAGCTCATGGGTGCTTCTCCCTGGCTCCATCACGGTAGGGCTTCGTCTTACCTCCTCGTTTGCAGTCGTAGTATGGGATGCTGCGACCAATGCCATCTTTCAGGTCAAGAAGAAGGACGGCAGCATTCGACTGTGGGTTCAAGGGCGGCCAGACGCCATGATTATGGCCATGCACTCCTTGCCTACGTCGGACCTCGTGTGGGTGATGCTGCAGGACCCCGTTCGCGGGAACCAGAGCATCCTCCAGCTGCAGCCCACTTCCGTCGCTGTGGTGTATCAGACCCTCAAAGAGTCAGCATGGAATCCCTACATGACGACCCTGTGGAATCAAAACAGCAGCCTCGTGCTGTCCAGCGAGAACATGCTGCTCATTCCACAGCAGGGGGTGGTGGGCCAGCCGAACGGCACGGGACGCGTGGACAGCAGCACTCGCCAGACCGCGCGCTTCACACAGCCAGGGCCCATGGTGCAGGCCCCAAATCCCAACATGCTGCTTGTGGCCGATCAGACCTCGCTGCGCGTGGTATGGTGGGGGAATATGCGGTGCGCGTCCAGCTTTTTTGATGATGGCCAACACTGTGCCGCTTGCCCCGTGGGCCTCTCGTCCATGCCCGGGGCCCAGTCCTGCACCCCATGCACCGAGGGGCAGTACAACGATGCGGTAACGGGGGCGTGCGTGCCGTGCCCAAGGATCCGCTGGTGGCCTGCGGAGCGATCCGCATGCTCCGAATTCATCGACACCATGGTGGCCGCGGATGCCGTGGGGTTGAGCTGGCAGGATATCGTGAGTGAGGCGGCAGGTGGGGTGGCAATGGGCACCAGGGATTATGTGAGCCTTCAGACCCTCATTTTGCCACTCACCAAGGACGCTGTGCTGCTCAACACGGCTGCCCAGAGCCGATTCTGGTCCCGCCTGCAAAGAGTGACGCCGCCCCCCTTCATGTTCAACTCGTTGATGCAGAGCCGCCTGCCCGTGTTACTGCCCGGCTTTTGGGTGGAGTGCAGCCAGTACGTGCTGCAGTCGGAGACGTGTGTGTGCGACTTGCCCGCGGGCGGCATTGTCCTGGGCAATACCGACATGACGCAATTATGGAACCGGGCGCGCGCGGATGCGTCATTGGTGGACTACAGCACGCTGCAGATTCAGATCCCACCGGATCCAGACCTGTATGTGGGGGGGCAAACGGAGGCCATCTACTTTGTGAATATGTCGGTGTCCTTGACCTCTCTCTTCGTGTCGAGAACCGACGCAGGGGGTGGGACAGACGACGACAATCCAAGCGTCTTTTTCTTGAAGACCGTGAGCGAGCCCATAAGCATCGCTGTGCCGCCCCCGACCGTGCCCACGCCCAGCGAAAGCTCGTTCTCGGCCTGTGTGGCGGGCTGGCCGGCCACCTACCTATGCCCCCCGGGATTCGTATGGGTGCCCTCCGTCTTTGTGTGCATGCCGTGCAAGGCAGGCTACTACTTTGACTCCCCCGAGCAGCATTGCAAGCCTTGTTCCGTGGGCAGCTACAACCCGTCTCTGGGCAGCACAGCGTGCCTTGCATGTGACCTGGCCCGTATCACGGGCGCGAGCCGGTGCAACTCGTCGTCGTCATCGTCGTCCGTACAGCCGTCCTTGACGTGCGGTCCAGGCAATGAGGTGCGAGGGGGACGGTGCCTCCCGTGCCTCCCAGGCTTCGCCAGCAGCATGGGTCAGGGTGTCGTATGCTCAGCATGCCCCCCAGGGAAGTACGCCAACGCGGCGGGGCGGACCGCCTGCTCGCCATGCACACGGCCACTCGTCAGCGCGCAATGGGCGAGCAGCGGATGCATGGCATGCACGGCGGGGTATGTGGCCTCTGCCCAGGGCGATGCGTGCCAGGCATGCATCGCGGGGCAGCAGTACTTTTTCAACACGAGGCCCTATCCGTCCTGCGTGAACAAGACCGTCCTGAAATGCGGAAGCGGCTACTACCTGCAGGACGGAGGGCCCATGTCGGACAATGTTTGCGTGGCGTGCGCGCCCTGCGCAGAGGGCCAGGTCATGCTGCCCTTTGACGCGAATCCGTGCTCGTACAAGGAGACCAGCGTCCTCGGCCCACCGTACCGTTGCGTGCCCGTCATGTCTGTGGCGGGACAGTTTAGCAGCCTGTCGCTCCTCCTCCAGTCGTCCACCTTTACAGTGCAGTATACACCGTGCCAGGGGCTGCCTCCTTTTGCCTGGTGGTCCGTGGGGCCTGAGCCCTCCATGTGCTTCTTCCAGTGCCTCTACGCCATCGCTGGCCCCATCGCGAGGCAGTACCTCTTCTACTATGGGATGGAAAAGCCAGACGCCGTGACGCAACACATGCTCGGGAGGCTACCCAGCAACGTATTTCCACTGGACTACCCCGGGCTGGGCGTCGGGCTCATGCTCATGGCCCAAAAGGTCCTTTTCTTTGGCTCTTTTTGCCTCGTTCACAGACCATGACCTTGGCTGACAGGTATGCATGCCCTGCCCTACGACCCAATGCGGATGGGGGGTCTGGCGGCCCATTCTCAACGGTGGCTGCGGCCCTCCCATGTGCCAGATCCAAACGACGTGCCAAATCATGGAGGCAGGACCCGTGGTGTACGAGGCGGATGGGTGCACGCAGCCCTGCAGCCACCCCCCGAATTCCCATTTGACAGGTGTAGCGCCTGTAGGCATGGGGGATGCGTGCCCCTGGGAATGCGACTTTGCCTATTTCCTAAGCCAGAAAGTGGTGGATGCGGATCAAAACGAGACGGCCTCCATTTGCCTACCCTGTGGACCCGAAGCATGCATTCCAGGACTGGAGGAGTACCATGCCACCCTGTGCACGCCCAAAGGCAATCGATCCGCCTTTTGCCTTCCATGCCCGCTTCCCTCGCTCTATTCCAGGCGGGTCGATGGGACAGCGGGGCAATGCCAGTACGAGTGTCTGCCCAACATCAGCTACCGATCCTCCGTAGACCAGCAATGCAAGCCATGCATCACGGCCTTCTGCCCCCCTGGCTTCCGCCGAGTGTGCGCTGAAAATGCGTGCGTGCCGTGCCCCCCGCTCTACACGTCATCGGTGGTGCTGATGCCCTCGGATAACTACACTTGCCAGGCATCCTGCAAGAGCGGGTACCTCTCGCTGAGCAACACCAACGACGTGGCGACCATTGCCTGTGTGCCCTGCGCCCAGAGACCCGCTCTGCCGTGCCCCTCCATAAGCGACTGCCCCCCTGGCTATTCCTACATGCCCTCGCCGCTGGACTTTTGCCAAAAGAACCCATCTGTCTACGACTGCGGGCTCGGCATGTACCCCTCGCCATCCGTGTGCGTGGAATGCCCCCGCCCGCTCCCGGGGCGGATCCCCATCCTTCCCTCGCAGGCTGATACGATCCACCTTGACAGCTTAGTATGCCCGAGCGTGTGCCCTCCGCAGTACGCTGGTGCCACCGTGTGCATTCAGTGCAGCACCCTCAACACGCAGGGTTTCAGCTTCTATGCCCTGTGGAACGCCAGCAACGGGACGCGATGGTGGCCCCCCGCCCAGGACGCGCTGATGCCCCACCTGCCACCGAGGCCAGCCACAGGCACGGAGCGGCGCGCGGGGATCTGCTGGCCATGCCCCCAGGGCTGGATAACCCTGGACAGCGACCTGGACCTGTGCCTTACGGTCTCCACGTTTTCCCAGGTGGTGGTGCCCACCATTGTGTCGCCCAACGTGGTCCTGTCCCAGGACAGCAGGCTGCCCGTATCTCGCTCTGTCCCCAGAACCATTACGGGGCGACGCCTGCTTCTCAGCCCTTTTTCCCAAACGAGGTTTCTGTGCCCCGTTTTTTCGAGCGCTTCTGGTGGGTCCTGCTCCTGCAATCCTGGCTTCCGCTACACCCGTGCTACTGGAACCTGTGCACCCGTCCCTCTTACGGGAGCTACCAGCAAGGTGATGCGCGTGCGCGCTGGGCCAGATGGCACCTCGCTTGTGCTGTTCTCTGAAGAAGCCAGACACAAGCGCTCTGGTTTGAGGACTAGAAGATCCCTACTTCTACTTCCAGACCACCACTGTGGCCCAGGCAGCCAGCCAGAGCCGAGCGGATGCGCCCCCTGCCCTCTCGGCACCTACTCGCCCTATCATGGCATGGGGCCCTGCCTGCCATGCCCCACCAACAGCACTACGAGCAGGGAGGGCAGCGTCACGGCAGCGGAATGCGTCGTTCCGCGTGTTGCTGACAGCGTGTTTCTTTGAGGGCCGTCAAGTATATAAACATATGGTAGGAATCGGAAAAAGCTGTCTCATGGCCTTTGCTCATATTATTGATAGGTATATGGAAAAGGAACCTCTTGTATGCAGAGAACTTGATATGAAACTGGAATATGTACATATCCTTCATGACTGGGCAGAGAGAGCAACTAGTGTTGAAGGAGTGCTGTTGCCATATGCTCCACCTGAAAAGCGTGATATGTTCATAAAAAATTTTCAAGATAACGCACACTTCAGAAACATTCATATGGCCCATATAGAAAAAACAGCCATTTTGTGTCGCGCTGCTACGAATCGCGTAGAGCAACAGAAACTGGGGGACCAATTATCTGAATTATATCAGATATATATAGCTTATGCCAACGGGCATTATTTTACATCAAACTTTCTGATTCCTTACTACAAGAAAGCTAATCAACCTACAGTAATAAAGAGCATTCGCGTACACCCTCGATAATGGTGCAATCCTGGGCTTCCTCGAAATAAATGTCCTCCAAAGAAACATCATTGCAGATCAACAGCCACTTGTTGGGCTTGCGCTGGCTCCTTTGCACCGTGCAGTGCATCTTGGAGGCCGGCAGCCTTGGAGTCGTAGGCGGGGGCGTGGTGGCAAGAAAGGGGGGCTCTGCTTCAGCGACTGTCTCACTGCTATTTGCATTTGAGTTGATAACTGGGGCCTCCCATACGACGGAGGAGGCGGCCACCACCGGCTCAGGCTCGGGCTGGGGAGGGCGGTGATTGCGCATATGCAGGACAGGCTTTTCATCCGTTGCGGCTTGGCCCCATACGGCACTGGCGGCCAACGAAACCATCAAAAGGCCCAACGTTGCGTAGGAACGAGTCATGACAATAATGATATCATCAAGGGGGTGTTTAAATACTCATGCACTGGCCTTGGAGCACGAAATGCTGCCTCTGTTTTTCCCTAGACCATAGAACGTCGGGACTCATGAGCGGGCCTGAATCTCAGCATCGTGGTGGGCGCCCGAGTGCTGCTTTCCACGGCCTGCCGCAAAAGGGTTTCCTTCTCCTTGCGATACTTGCGTTTGATCCATGGCAAAATCAGTCGTGGGGTGACCAAAATAAAGGCGACGCCTGCCGCCATGCATAGATGGCTATATTCCACCATGCCATCCCACACTGCATCCTTGACCCATGCCCATTGCTCCATCGCGTGCTGCAAGGGCGATAGGGCAAAGAGAAGCGCCACCTTATCACACGCATCCGATACATCTCTGAGCTTTTCATTCTCCAGGCAGTGGTTGTACAGCCACAAATTGTCCGCCTGAAGCTTGGCATGCTCACTGTACGCCCTGAAGAAGCTGTGGGACATGCTGTAGAGCCCAGTGAGGCTGCAGACCAGGCCCACCACCTCCAGTATAATTCTCAGGCCCATTTCAATCCGTGGCCTCCCACTTGATACTTAAAATAGGTAAAGACTATATATGCACACGAGGCCCCTTCTTCCCAGTATACCATCTATGGAACTAGGGAGTCCCGACGCTGAGGGAAAAGACATTAGTTTTGATTTTGGGGAGGAGGGGTCAGAATCAAGGGAGTTTGATTCCCATGAGGATGGTGGGTTACAGTTTGACCCCCATGAGGATGATGGGGCTATTGTTTCAGATTTACCCTCCTCCACTCAGCCCCCGTCAGAGGAGTTGCCAGCTGAAAACGCCCAAGACACCGATTGGGGGGATTTGGGGACTGATCTTGCAGTGCCTTCAAGTACTAACAACATCTGGGATATAGACACTGATGACTTGTTTCAAGGTCCAACACTGACTACTGCGGGGACTGACAGCAATGCTCATAGCAATACTGATAGTGACAGCAAACTGCTGGAAATCAAAACTCAAATAGAAAAGTTTGTGTCAGTGGAGATGATGAGGGCCATATTCAACATCATCAAGCGTGATTTCAATAAAGGCTTAATGTTGGTGAAGGAAATATTGGTTAGCTTTCGACCCATTCCTCCAGAGATTGCCAGCAAGGACCAGTGCAATACCCTGAACCAATGGGCCTCTGAAGTCTATGAGGGGCTATGGACGGGCTTGTGTGATGCCTACTATGATCCAAAGGATCCATGGTTTTCCACAGCTTGCCAACACCTTCAAACGAAAGTGGACGTGGTGGATGGCATGATCAATCTCAATATAGATTACGGACTCGAAGTTCTTCATGCTGACCATGACACGCTGAAGGCCTTGTATCATCAGCTCGTTGGCTACATCTCTGCATCCAAGGAAAATTGGCAACGCCTTGCCATCTCAGTAAGCAGCCATTTCTTTCTGTTTTGCCTAGCATAAGACTAAGGCATTATTTATTGGCAGGCAGGAATGGTTAAACACATTCTGCAAATACAGCGAAATGACTTTGAAGGACAATTAGTCATGGATGCCCAACGGCCCCAACCGTACCAGGAATGGCAATACATGACCAGGGATGCTATGGTAACTGCCTTTCGAGATGGAAACCAAAGAAAGGAACTACTTCGAGAGGCTATCGACCAACGACTTGAAATTGCACGCAGAGTCACTGCATATATGAGGGACATAGGATTGCATTTGCCAGTCGTCTTTTAAAAAAAAAAATCTATTTTCGATTCTGCAATTGAAAAAATGAACTATTTTGAGAAAATGCAGTCTATTTATTGATTCTTTGAGACCCCATTTTCGCGATGGATTTGTCGACGTTTACGAGGACACCCGAATTATGGGACGAGCGAATCACACAGATTGCGCTCCAGTACCTGTATGCCTTGCTAGTGGCAAGGGACACAGCCATGTTCACCCCAGAGGAACTGAGCAAGTACAAACTTGCAGAATACGAGGGGATCACCAAGTTTTTATCCCTAGGGAAGGCTCTGGTCTTGAGTTTTCCGCCCACCCATCATCATACCTTGCACACGACGGGGAAGGACCTGATTCGCTTCTTTTACACCAGGTCCTTTTCTCCTCAAGCCTCCTTGCCCTTTTTGTTCTGATGATGGGATGCGTGAAGGTTGTCGACGATGTTCAAACACAATGAGCTTCCCGCGGGGGTGGTGCGAAAGACGCGGGAGTTTATCGAGCGCAAGCTGCAGCAGGAGCTACCTGGCTCGCTCTTTTACAGGAGCGAGGCTGATGTCGCCTATGTCGAAGGCATCCTGGACCCCTTTTTCTTTCATCATAACCTCCTCGAGTCCTTCTTTCAAAGGGTATCCCTTGCTAGCATATGTTGCAGCACACGAAAGGCTGATCATACACGTTTTTTGACAGGGGAATGTATTGGAGGACTTTTTCACGTCCAAGATGCAAAAGGCTCTTGATAAAGTCTCCAAAGACTTGGACCACTGCACATCACCCTTCACGACCTACTCCCTTCATCAGCTGCAGCAAATCGCAGTGGAGAATGCCAAGCTCACGGAGACCTACAGGGCCTTGCATCGGACGCTCAGTCCCCAGGCCTTGCTAATGGATGCAACGCAATTGCTCGAGGCCATGAAACAGAGGTATGGCGTTGGACCTCGTGCGCATGAGGTGTCCTTGGATGCCGTTTGGTGCAGCGAAATGCCCTTTCACAGCAACTTCCTCTCCCTTACCAGTGCCGTGCATACCAAGCTGGAGGACTGCATTGCCTTTCGCATGAGCATTCAAGGCTTTTTGGAGCCGCTCTTTGAAGCATGCCACTTTGAATACAAAGTCGTTTATTAATAAAACGTTGAAAACGGAGGAAGGTGTCCATGGCATTGGATGTAAAACTCCAGGCGCCGTGTGTACTGATTCATCTCCTTCATAGAAAGACGGTTTTCCTTGGAAGCATTCCAAAGCATCTCGAGCTCCTCTAGGCCACCTTCTTGTTGTGATTGCACGAACAAGGAACAATGAGTTTGATAGCCTCCAGGGCGCATATGCACGCACATAGACACACCTGGGTATTCACGTTCGTACTCTGTGGTCTCCCTCAAGTCCTCCTTCTTCTTAGCCTCGCCATCCAGCACAACCCTCGAAAACATCAAAATGTCCTGGAAAGGATCCTCCTCTGCCTCTTTGCGATGAGGCTCAGGCGGCACCTCGTCTTTTTTTATTTTTTCAGGCATGGGACGACGGTGCTTCAGGAGGAAGCTTTTCTCCATGGCACCAATGGTTTCCAAAAACAAACTCATATCCAAGCCCTTCGATACATAGGGCATCTCGGACTGCAACTTGCTTTCAAAGTACAAGAGCTTCTTGGTGGAGATGTACGGAAGGGCTTTACTGATCCGAAAGGAAGCGTCCTGAATTAATCTGGCATACATGCTGTAGCTCACGGAGCCTTCCTTTTTCGGATTGCGCTTGGGCATCTTCTTTTCGGATCATGCTGACTGCCGAAAATATATAGAAATTTTTTTTTACTTTTTCTCGAAATAGCCCAATAAGGGCCGTTTTTGATTTGCACACCTTTCAGCCGCTCCAACTATAAAAGCAAAAGGATCATCATAGCCTAAAACGAAATCAATGACCCTCCTCATTTTTAGCGCAATGATGTTATTGAGCTCAGCTTCAGCTCTGGACCTCCAACCCCTTCGCCCCATGATATCTGCGACAGCACCCGTTGACCACCCACCCCCTCTGCAGCAGTCTCTCCCCCCGCCCTCCCAAGCGCTCTACCTCTGCGGCAATGGCGTGGTGAATACCATTCAGGACTACAAGAACCTGCCTCTAATTTTACAGCAGCAGCAGGAACCCGTCCAGATCTGGGCCGATGAAGAGTGTGACGATGGGAACCGCTTGGATTTCGATGGGTGCAGTGCGGATTGCATGCATATGGACCTCTGGGTCTCGTCGTGCGAGCTGCAGCTGCCATCCAACCTGGTGAACATGGAGGCCATGCTCTCCTTGCCAGACAATAAGATGCTGGTCAGCGCGCTGGATGGACTCTACGTCCTGAAATCAGAGCCTGACGTGGGCGATACCAGCGTGCTGCTCACCTCCTCCGTGATAACCAAGCATTTCCCAGTCAAGGACCTGTTCATGGACGAGGTGAGCGGCACAGTGATCCTCTATCAATCGACACCGGAACAGATGCTATGGAAATGGGCTCCCAGTAGTGGTGGGATCTCCCTTTTGAAGACGGTTTCCATGCAATTGAGTCCATGGTCGTCTTCTGCCTACTATGATACGACGGACAATGTGCTCATCATGCATGACGAGCATACGATTGTGGTCTACGATATTCCCTCCAACACCATCAATACTACGGTGTGCACAGTAGCCCAGAGTCTTGGCCCACAGTGGTCCTACTTGGGGATGCAGGGCCCAGGGCAGGTGATTCTAGGCGATATCACCACCAACAGCCGAATCGTTGTGCAGTTTTACCCCCAGAAACTATGCACCTCACTGGCCTACCAAAACGCTCCACAATTACAGAACGATATCCTCTCGGATGCAGTCACCACCATCATGCCAGCCATGGATTTGCGTTCAGTGGATTATGACTTCAAGCTTCCCGACGGCCTGCCAACCCTCTTTCCTGTGGCCCCTTTCTACCTCACTGCCTATAGCCCCATGGGCATATTCATGGAAATACCTGTGGGAAGCGAGCGAAACTATTGGACACAGACGCTGGATCTTACCCAGCTATCCCATTACCTGGGAGACCGGACCCTGTTTGACGCCTTTGTGATGAATAATCGAACCTATTGCCAAACAAGCGCCAAGTGTGTACTGGATATCCCAGTCGACAGCGATTTCTTTGCCCTGACGCCCTCCACTACTGTGACCACATGGCAAGACGTCCTCCAAGACACGATTCGCCGAGAGGCCCAGGGGATCGCCACGTTTCATCAGCTGTATGCCAACACCACGCTGTACTCGCACGTTTTGAACGCATGGCTCACCACTTTCGTGCAGAGGACCGCACAGAAGCGTATGACTGACTTGGTCAGGCACATGAGCAGCAACAACCTCTGGGTCTTGAAAAATGATACCATCTACGAGATCGCCAAATCTGGCGCACAGATCCGGCTCCCCAATAGTAACAAGTGCCTGCCCACCAATGTCCGGGTTTGCAGCTCGTGCTACTGGGGTAAGGCCATGGAACCATGCCAACCGTGCTCTGTCCAGTCATCCTCCTTGGCCTGGTCCATTCAATGCCAGGGGTGTCAGGGACGCCGCAGGCATCTGCTCAGCCAGAACCCAACGCCTTTGGAGTTTGTGCTGGGGGCTCCCACTTTCCAAGACGTATCCTACCTTCAGGGCCTCTTTCAGCTTTATGCCCCGTGTATCAGAAACCCCAGCACAACGTGGGGGTGGGATCATGGCAACGCCTGGGTCACAGTGAGGGCCTGGCCCTCTGATCCGGTCGAATGCACCCGAGAGCTCATGCCTATCATACTATCCAACCACCTCTCCATCATCGTGGCACCCCATGTGCCCCTTTCCATGCCCCTCTCTAATATCACCTCATCACAAGCAAAAGGCACCACAGCCACTCTCAGCACAGGCGCCATTGCAGGCATCTCGTGCGGAATCGGCTTTATTTTACTCGTGGGCGTAATCGCAGCCATCTATCACTTCATCCCGCATGGCCATCTGCCTCAGTATCAACCTGTCACGTCTTGATGCTTGGCTCTTGGCTCTTGGAGCTACTCTTGGGAAGTAGCGCCCCTCTTCTTGGCGACGGAACATACCTCGGCCAGCATCGCGAGCGGGTCCACCTCCTTCCTCTTCTCACCCACGACAGCCACAGAAGGCATGACGCCCACAGCCACAGGAGGCATGACGCCCACAGCCACAGGAGGCATGACGCCCACAGCCACAGGAGGCATGACCCCCACAGCCACAGGAGGCATGCAGCCCATAGCCACAGGAGACATGCCGCCCACGGCCACAGGAGGCATGACGCCCAAGACAAGAAGAGGAGTTACCTTGCCAACAGCACTCTTTTCAACAACAGCCACACGCTGGAAGACACCCGTGATGTTGCCCGTAGTAAAGTCCACAAACTCCTTGAGGTTCATGCGCTTATAAGCTGCCTGCAGCGTCTTGCGGATCTTGTTGCTTTCTTTGGAAGAGGGCTTCACCTTTGTGCTCACCAGGGTGGGAAACCAGGTGGAGTTGAACTCCTCCCGAGAAGCCTTGGGCACAGTGTAGCTCAGAATGCCAAAAAAGCCCTCCGAGGGCAAGCCCTCGACAATCGTGATCTTGAGCTCCATCCACAAGCAAAGAAGCTTGGCAAAAAGATACTCATTCTGCTCAGAATGCACTCGAAAGTATGGATTTTTACCGTATTTGGCTTTGTCGTTGTACCGCATTACCATGCTAGGATCCTTCACAAGCAGGAGACTCTCCCATTCCTCCTTCTTATTCTTCCACTGAGCTATGGTCTCATTAGGATAGTCAAAGCCAGTCTCCTCCCTTATCATCTTCATTTCCTCTGCATCCGTCATGATTCCATGCTGCTGCACTTTCTCCTGCGCTGCCTTGAATTTGAAATACCAGTGATTGTGTGGTTTCTCCTGAGCGTTTTTCATTGGACTGCTGTCTCTCTTGTCCGAAATCCTTTTATTTCCCTCGTCTACAGCTTTCTATTTTCAACCAATTTCAAAAAAAAAAATTCTGAAAATAGACTTTCATCATTTTATTTTAAAATGCACATTTTAATTTTTTTTCGCAAAAATGGCGAGATTTCTCTTCAGCCATCACTCATTGCGCCCCCAAAATGTGCAATCACTCATCCTTCTTGCTAGTCATGCTGCAAATGTTGGCAAGGAACCCAAGAGGGTTGCCATCCTCCTGGTCCTCGACAAAGGCCTTGTCCACCCAAGCATTGCCATCGTCCTCGTCCTCGTCCTCCTCCTCCTCTTCTTCCTCGTCTTCCATGTTGTCCTCATCCTCCTCTTCTTCTTCCTCGTCTTCCATGTTGTCCTCATCCTCCTCCTCCTCTTCGTCTTCCATGTTGACCTCCTCATCGTTCTCCTCCGCCTCCTCCTCCTCCTCCTCCTCATCGTCCTCCTCATCGTACTCTTCCTCCTCCTCATCGTCGTCCTCCTCATCGTACTCTTCCTCCTCCTCCTCATCGTCCTCCTCATCGTACTCTTCCTCCTCCTCATCAGAGTCTTCCACTTTCGGCTTCTGAATCTTGGAA
>Ga0214164_1000599_pt1 | contig 23422 bp, 22 predicted proteins | sample TroBogepilimnion_13_FD_153003 | JGI IMG/M metagenome (GOLD analysis project Ga0214164, IMG submission 153003) | Freshwater microbial communities from Trout Bog Lake, WI - Practice 03JUN2009 epilimnion v4 | ecosystem: Environmental > Aquatic > Freshwater > Lake > Epilimnion/Euphotic zone ...
GCTGCAGTTCATCTGGACGGTGATACTGTATTAGCCAAAAATAGAGATAGAGGCTATACTGCTAAAATACGTATTGTTCATGAATTAATGGACGGTGTTGAAGTAGTATACTGGTTAGATGAAGATACAGACTGGTGTGAAGGTATGAATGAACATGGTATTGGTATTGTAAATTCAAGTCTACTAGTAGATAAAGATGAAAAAGAAAGTGATAAGATAGAAAAGAAGCAAAAGGGTAATCACGATGCTACTGAGAAGAAGATTACATCAACTGATGGTCTTAAGATTAGACATGCATTAAAACAAAACTCTATTAGAGAGGCTATTAAATCTATTGTATCCTTTGTAGGTAAAGATAAAAAAGACGTAGGTGTAAAGGGACATGTGATGGTAGCTACACCAAAAGTTAGTTATAATGTTGAATCTACAAGTAAGAATACACCTATTATAACTAAGTTAGACAGAGAAGAGAAAGCTCACACAAGATCAAACCATGGAATAAAGCATGAGGATGCAGGTTATACTCAAGGTGTTAAAAGAAGATCATCATTATCAAGAAGAGATTTAGCTGCAAGAAACCTAGATGAAATAGAAGATTGGAACGAAGTACTAGATGCAATGGCTAAACAAACTGAATCAGATCCTTTTATGAATCCATTCAGACATGATAATATTCATAAAATGCGTACTATAGGTCAAATCATGATGAACTTAAACAAACTTAAATTCGTATATAGAGGCACATCAGCACACTCTGAATTTAAAGGATATGATAATAGATTACCAGACGATTACGAACCAAAGATAGAAGTAATAATTTTAGACTCCGTTAAACCAAGAGATTCAGATGATTAAATTAAAACAAGTACTAACAGAAGTACTATTAGAACAAGACATATTAAATAAGTATCCTGAGTTAAATGAAAATAAAGCATTAAAAGCAGGAGCTATGGCATTTATGTCGGCATGTCTAGTAGGACACTCCTACGGACAATGTTCTCAACAGCTACAAGCAGCAATGCAAAATCCAAACGACCCTAAGAATGCTAAACTATTAGCCGGATCTCAAGTTGATCTAGATAAAAAAATTAGCGGAGCTAACTATCAGATGATATCACCTGAAGATAGAGCGTTAATGAAAAAACAGTCAAAAGAAGATGCTGAAGCTGCTAGACAATCTGCTAAACAAGAAAATCGTGATTTTAATGATAAGTTTAATCCTAAATTAAATTTACAAGGTGAAAAACTAAGTAAAGAAGAAAGACAGGCATTTACATCTAACTTTAATAATTTTATTAGTAGAAATCCTCAATTTAAAATAGATCCAAGTAGATATACAGTGGAAGAAAGATATGCTTTCCTTACTAAGGTAGTACAGGAACAATCAGCAGTAAGAAAATTAAACGTATTATTTAATAGACCTAATCCGTATGAAAATACTAGAACATCTGCAGATGAACTATACAAACTTATTCAAGATCCTAAAATAAATGGGTTTGATAATTTTACTGAAATGTACAAAGCAGGGTTTCCTGGAGTACAATTCCCAGATAATCCACATAAATTTGACTAAGTGATTAAATTACTAGACATATTAAAAGAATCGGCTGAACCTAATATTTTTTATTTCGCTTATGGCTCTAATATGGAACACGAGAGAATAAAACATAGATGTCCAGATGCTAAAAAATACTCTAATGGTATTTTACATGGATGGCAAAGAGGAGTAAATAGAGAGGGGGTTGATACAATAATAAGAGACGGTAAACATTCTCACGTAAAGGGAGTTGTGTGGAAAATATCCAAATCCGATATAGATACCTTAGATAAAAGAGAGGGTGTTGATATAGGTGATTATACCGAGCACTATATGAGTATAGAAACTCCTCACGGAACTAAAAAATGTTTGACTTACGTTGCTATAGATAGGAAGAGAGGTAAACCAAGACCTGAATACAAGCAAATAGTAAATAAAGGAAAAAAAGAAAATAATATTAAATAAATATAAACATGATAAAGCTAACCGATTTATTAGTAGAAGCTAAAAAAGTTCCTTCTGCAGGTTTAACCAAGAAGCAAAAAACTAGTATTGAAAAAAAAATACACAAGGGTGAGAAGGTAGGACATGGTGGATTTGATAAAGTTGCAAAAGCAGCTGAAAAACAATATGGTTCGAAAGAAGCTGGTCAAAAAGTAGCTGCTGCTGCAATGTGGAAAAGTAAGGCTAAAAAGATGCATGAATCCGAGGAGCCTCTAACCAACTGGCAAAAGACTGTAAAAGATTCATATGAGCAAGGCTATAGAGACGCAAAAGCAGGTAAACCAAACAAGTTTGCACACCTAGAGGAGTGCGACGGATGCGAAAGAAACCCAACTGACTGGAATCCAGGAGAAGAGCACATGGACCACGAAGCATCTATGGCAGATGGTGAACTGAGAGATTTAGTTTCTAATGCATCTAAACTAATAAACACAATTCAACCAGGAGATGATTTACCAGGTTGGGTATCTGCTTACATTACTCTAGCATCCGACTACATTCACTCCGTACAAGAATTTATGCATGAACAGCAAGCTGAGATGCAAGGGCAGGAGGAACTACCAGCGTATGCAGTATTTGAAGCAGAACAAAAACTATTAATGAGAACTGATGCGGGTATTTTTGTTTACAACTTCGGTGGTAAGGAGAACTTTGAAAAAGCTCAAGAAGCACTTAAGCAAGCAAACGAAGATGGAAAGTACAAAGGACTAGTTTCTTTTGAGAAAAAGACAATTAAAAAAGGAGATAAAATGATTACAGGATTAGTTATACCAGCAACAATCTGTCCTCCAAATACAACAGCTAAAAGTCAAAAAGCTAAAAATACAGTAGAAGCATTAAAGACAAGAGTACTATCTTCAATGCCTCAATTAAAGTACGAAGATTACAAGATACACTAATAAGTAAACTATTTATATAAAACAAATTAAACATGGATTTAAGTAAATTAAAGGGTAAAATCCCTCAAGCAGTTTTAGATATACTGCCTCCTGCATTTGAAAAGTATGGTGTAAACACTAACCTTAGAGCAGCACATTTTCTAGCTCAAATAGCTCATGAGAGTGGTGATTTCACAATCAAGACAGAAAGTATGAACTATCCAACTCCTGCAAGATTAGTAGAAATTTGGCCATCAAGATTTAGTTTAGATGGAGCTGGCGGTAAGAAAAATGCTCATGACTATGTAAAAAACCAAGAAAAACTTGCTGAAGCAGTTTACGGTGGTAGAATGGGTAATAACAATCCTGGTGATGGTTTCCGTTTCCGTGGAGGTGGCTGGTTACAGTTAACTGGTAAAGATGCTTATAAAGGATATGCTGCTTATCTAGGTAAGACAGTAGAAGAAACAGCTGATCTATTACGTTCAGATAACCATTATGCATTAGATGCTGCTTGTTGGGAGTATACAATCAACATGAAACTGAATCCAGTAGCAGATCAAGGTGCAACTGATGATGTTGTAAAAGTAATTACTAAAAAAGTTAATGGAGGTTATATTGGATTAGCAGATAGAACTGCTCATTTTCATAAATTCTATAATGCTTTAACTGCCTAAGTCTATTTATTAAAAAGAACATGATGACTAATAGAGATATTATAAAAAGATTAATTTTAAAGGAGGTTGAAATGATGGAACCGAAAGTTCAAACATTTGAAGACGATCCTATTGGATTTATTCTTAAGAAGTATCCCTCTATGACAGAAACCCTACAGATGCTAATGTCAAGTGCCTACAAAGACTATATCACAGGCATTTATATTACAGCACCAAAGCCAACAACTTTTAAAATCGTACTACACAACGATCAAGATTTTTACCTAACCTATTTAGGAAAAGCCTACGAAGCAAGTGTTGCTGGAAAGAAATTCTACTTACAAACTGTAGGAGAGAAAGAAAGGTGTATGAAAGCTATTGCAAGGTTGCTGTCTCTAGGAAATCCAATCCACAATAAAGGACCTGAAGGAGGAGAAGAAGCTGCCGAAGGATCAGAACCGAAAGGAGCTCCAGAAACACCTTCCCCAGCAGAAGAGAAAGCTGGTGAAACTGAATCATAAAAAACTAAGCCCTTCCAAACCAGGAAGGGTTTTTTGTTGCTTGTTACATTTTAATTTAGTATGTTAGGTAAAAACAGATATAAAATATGGAAAAGACATGTGCCACAAAGACAATTAGTACGGTTTGCGGAAAAACAATTAGCTACTTTCAAGAACCAGGCAAGAATGCTAAAATGCACTCTGTAGTAGGACCTGCTTTAGTGCATGCAAAGGACGATAAAAAGGCTCCTGAGTATTACATCTTTGGAATCAAGTATTCAAAATCAGTATGGGATCAGTTAGTAAACCAATACAAAGAAGTTACTCTGGAGGAGTTAACAAAGTTAGAATACTAATTGTAGCTATTTATTAGAAATATAACATCATGAGCTTCGACTTAACAAAGTTCTTATTAGAGAATAAATTAACAAACAGGGGTAAACTAAACGAAGACCTTGATCTAGACAATACCCCAGACGAAGAGTATGCTGACTCTGACGGAGATTATGAAGATGACTCCGAGGATGAAGACTACTCAGATGATTCAGAAAATGAACCAACAGCAAAGGATGTAAAATCAGCAGAGGTACCTACCGATGACCTTGGCCAAACTAATCAAGAGCTAAGTACTCTGGAAGCTAAAAAGGATAAACTTATAATGCAACTTCGTGCAAATGTTATTGACTTGGATCAATATAAGCATCTTATTAACGGTATCCCAGAAAGAATTAAAATACTAAGAAGTAAACTTAGTCAAGGAATGACCTTAGACTCTGAAGATGAGGATGATCTTGAGGGATAGTTTAAATTAAATAGGTTTTATTATGGCTAGTATAAGCGAAGCAATTAAGAGTGAACTCATAAAATGCAAGGAGGATCCGATTTACTTCATGAAGAAGTATTACACAATCCAGCATCCAACCAAAGGTAGAATGAGCTTTGCTCTCTATCCTTTTCAGGAAAAAGTTTTGAAACTCTTAGTAAAGTATGACTATACGATCATAAACAAATCAAGGCAGCTTGGTATATCAACCTTATCATCAGCTCTTGCCTTATGGTTAATGCTGTTTGAACGAGATAAAAATATTCTTGTACTTGCAACAACTCAAGCAACTGCCAAGAATATGGTAACGAAGGTAAGGTTTGCATACGACAACCTACCAGCCTGGATGAAACTTCCAGTAACGGAGCATAACCGTCTAAGTCTAAGACTTAAAAATGGTTCTCAAATTAAGGCAGTGTCAGCAGCAATCGACTCTGCACGTTCTGAGGCAGTATCCTTGTTAATAATAGATGAAGCAGCCTTCATTGATAAGATCGAAGATATCTTCATAGCTGCTCAACAAACCCTTGCAACGGGTGGTAAATGTATAGCTTTATCAACTCCAAACGGGGTTGGTAACTGGTTTCACAAAGAGTTTTCAAGAGCTCAAATAGCTGAAAATAAGTTTACTCCAATAAGTTTACCTTGGACAGTTCATCCTGAAAGAACCCAAGAATGGAGAGACGAACAAACAAAACAGTTAGGAGTAAGAGGAGCGGCACAGGAATGTGACTGTGACTTCAGTACGTCAGGGGATACTGTAATTGAACCAGAAACTCTTACCTATTATGAAAAGACAACAATAGAAGAACCTATTGAAAGAAGAGGCATAGGGGGACACTACTGGCTATGGAATCAACCAGATCCAACTAGGAATTATATGGTTGTAGCTGACGTAGCAAGAGGAGACGGAAAAGACTTTTCAACTTGTCATGTAGTTGATATTGAAACTATGACACAGGTAGCAGAGTATAAAGATCAAATACCAACAAAGCAATTTGCAAGGTTTCTAGTGTCTGTAGCAGTGGAGTGGAATGAAGCACTACTTGTAGTGGAAAATTCTGGAATAGGTTGGGATGTGGTTACAACCATTGAAGAAATGGCTTATCGTAATTTATACTACTCTCCTAAGTCAGAGGTAGTAGGAACACAGATAGAGCAATACGTTTTAAAATTTGACAGAGGAGACGGAATGGTGCCAGGATTCAGTATGAATCTAAAAACAAGGCCGCTCGTTATTGAAAAAGCAAGATCCTTTGTTGAAGATAAAAGTGTTGTAATGAAGTCATCAAGATTGCTTGCAGAGTACAGGGTATTTATTTGGAAGAACCAAAAACCACAAGCCCTATCAGGCTATAATGACGACTTAGTAATGCCTTGGTGCATAGGATTATTCCTGAGAGATACTGCGCTACGGTTCAGACAAGCAGCCTACGATTTAACCTATGCAAGCTTGAGTAGTTTTTCGAAATCAACACAAGGTTTTCAAGTTTATACAACAGCAAACACATACGTAAATAACCCATTCTCAATGGATTTAGGCCAAGCAGGAGCTACCGATATTAGTTGGGTACTATAAAAAAACAACATGGCAGAACAAAGAAATTTATTTTCAGCATTAAAAAGACTCTTTTCAACAGATGTAATTATCCGTAATGACGGAGGAGCTCTTAAGACAATTGATACAGAAAGAATACAAACGGATGGGGTGTTACAAACAAACTCCCTTATTGACCGTTTTAACCGTGTCTATACAACCTCAACTTCCTACGGAGTTAACCTAAATTTAGCACAAAACTATCAATCATCTCGTGTTCAAATTTATGCTGATTATGAAGCGATGGACACAGATCCAATCATTGCATCAGCTTTGGATATCATAGCAGATGAATGTACCTTAAAAAATGAGCAGGGAGATGTGATTCACATAAGATCTGCAGATGAAAACATCCAAAAAATACTTACAAATCTATTCTACGACGTACTTAATATCGAATTTAACTTGTGGTTTTGGATAAGAAGTATGTGTAAGTACGGAGATTTCTATCTAAAATTAGAAATAGCTGAGAAGTTTGGAGTGTATAACGTAATTCCATTCTCAGCCTACAATATTGTAAGACTAGAAGGAACCAATCCACATAATCCATCTGAAGTTATCTTTAAATACGATCCAACTGCTGCCTTAGGTGCAACTGCTGGATACTCTACATCCTACCAAAATACAGACCAGGGAATTACTTTCTACAATTATGAGATGGCTCACATGAGATTGATTGGAGATATTAACTATCTACCATACGGTCGTTCTTACTTAGAACCCGCTCGTAAATTGTTTAAGCAGTATATTTTAATGGAAGATGCGATGTTGATTCATAGAATTACACGTGCTCCGGAAAGAAGAATTTTCTATGTAAATGTGGGAGCTATTCCACCAACTGAAGTAGAAAACTACATGCAAAGAATGATTAGCAAGATGAAGAAGACTCCTCTTGTTGATCCTCAAACAGGCAACTACAACGTTAAGTATAACGTACAAAACATGCTTGAGGATTTCTTTATTCCAGTTCGTGGGAATGACCAATCAACTAGAATAGACACTGCAAAGGCACTAGAGTATAACGGTATTGAGGATATTAACTACCTACTAAACAAATTATTTGCAGCACTTAAAATACCAAAAGCCTTCTTAGGATATGAGAAGGATTTGACTGGTAAAGCAACTCTTGCAGCAGAAGATATTCGTTTTGCAAGAACGATAGAAAGACTACAACGTATTGTATTGAGTGAATTAACTAAGATTGCCTTAGTGCACCTATATGCAAACGGATACGATGACGAATCGGTATCTAATTTTGAGTTATCACTTACCACTCCTTCCATCATCTATGATCAAGAAAGGGTTGCTCTTATGAAGGAAAAGGTTGATCTAGCAGCTCAAATCTTAGAAAATAACCTACTTCCAACAGACTGGATCTACGATAAACTATTCCACTTTAGTGAAGACGAGTTTGATGAGTACAGGGATTTAGTAGTAGAGGACAAGAAAAGAGCCTTCAGACTAACTCAGATTGAGGAAGAAGGAAATGACCCAGCAGAATCTGGACAAGCATACGGAACACCACACCAAATAGCTTCTATGTATGGTGGATATGGTAATACTAACCTAGCCAACACAGAAGTACCACAAGGATACGATGAGATTAATCCAGATGAACCTGTTAAATTACCAGGTAGACCACAAGATAAAGTATCTCTTATTAATACTAGTGATGATCCACTAGGAACAGATAGAATGGGTACTTACGATCTAAAAGCTAAGCCAAAGTCAGGAGAGGATGCCTTAAAGACAAAATATCAAGGAGGTTCTCCACTTGCAATGGAAGGTAGTTTGAGGACTAAGATGGTGTATCAACAGAACAAGGCACTGTTAGAATCCTTTGGAAAACGAAAGGTAGGGTTGTTTAAAGAGAGTACTTTATTAAATGAAGATCAAATAAGACCTGACCAGGCATAAACCTTACTATTTATTAATAAGCAAAATACGTATGATTAAACATTCAAAGTATAGAAATACTGGAATCTTATTTGAACTATTAGTAAGACAGGCAACCTCAGATCTAATGTCCAGAAAAGATCCTCAGGCAGTAAAAATATTTAAAAAGTATTTTACTGGCACTGAGCTTAGTAAGGAGTATAGTCTATATAATACGGTGTTGAATGCACCAAAACTGTCTGAAGGACAGGCAGATGTCTTAGTCTCAACCATCGTTGAGCAAGCTAAAAAACTTGATAGAGTACAGCTTAATAAAGAGAAGTATAATATTATTAAAGAGATTAAGAAGAGCTATGACTTGGATAATTTCTTTAAAGCAAAGATCCCAACCTACAAAGTATATGCAGCAGTGTATACAATAGTTGAGACTCAGCTAACCTCAAATTACGGAAACACTTCCCAACTTGTGGCAAGTAAGCTAACCTTATTAGAGCATGTAACCAAGGAAGGCTTAGCAGAGCGTAAAGTAGCTTCTCAAGCAGTTGAAGATTTCATGAAAGAGGATAAGGAGATCAGACAACTAGCCTATAAAATACTAATTGAAAAATTCAATACAAAGTATGCAGCTCTGTCAGAAGAGCAAAAAAGCCTACTGAAAGAGTACATTAACAACATATCGGATACTAAACAACTAAGAGAGTACTTAAATCAAAAGCTAGACGAAGTAAAAAAGGAGCTGACAGCTCTAAAAGAGGCCTTAGCTGATCAAGTAACCAAGATAAAAATAGCAGAAGTCCTAAATTTTATCAAACCAATTGAATCAAAAGAGTCAGTTAAGGATGAAGTATTAATAGGATTAATGCAGTACTATCAATTAATATCTGAGCTTAAAGCCCTACAATAAATGAATATACAATTTGCAACTCAGTTTTTAAGAGAAGAATTAGATGAATTTGATTCATTAAGAAGTGCATTATCTGAACTAGGTGCAAGCAAGGATACTATTGATCTTTTAGTAAATGCAGTAGCAAAAGGACGTATTGAACCTTCAAAAGCAATAGAAATTGTTAAGAGTACTGTGGTTAGAGAGGACGGTGCAGCTGGTAGTATGACTGGTGGTGGTACAACAGGTGGTGCTAGCTTTACTCCAGGAACTGGTGAACAGTATGCATCAACAAAAGCATTCAAAAGGGTAAAAGAGGATGCTCCAATCCTAGCAGGAGGCAAAGCGGATATTAGCACTTACACTCAGGACGGTTTCACAGGTGCTCCATCCATACCAAACCGCAAATCAAAAGCAATTGATTATAAGAAATTATTTGAAGATGACTTAGTTTCTGAAAACTATTCACGTTTTAAAACAGAAACAAAGGTACGTCCAAAAGCAGAACAATACCACCAAGCCATAAAAGTGGCAAATAGAAAACTGGATGAGGTGAATAAGATTCTAGAATTTACATCAAGAATGAAAAATGAACTATCTGAAGGAGAACAAACATTGGAAGTAAAAGGACACACAGTAAAAGCAGCTGAAAAATTAAAAGCAAAAATAGCTGAGGCATATAAAAAAATCAAAACACTAAGTTAATCTATGGCAGTAAAGGCAGGTTCATCGTCAAGCATTAAGCTGACTTTTGGGAAACGTAAAGAGGGAGCAGCGAAAAAATCATTTAACAAACACAGCAAAAGACCTAAAGCATACCGTGGTCAGGGAAGATAATTAATATTTATACAATATGAAGAACATCAATAGCCAATATAAGGACCTGAAAGAAGGTAAAATGTCTCAGGCAAACTTCATGCGTAACTTACGTATGTCATTACCTCAGTACATAGCTCCAACCACATCTTACATAGATGCGATTACTATCCTTAAAGGAAAGAGAATCTTAAGTGAGTCTCTACCGACAGAGACTACTGTAAGTGAAGTAATTGAAGCTCTATTTGATGGTGACTTTGATAACGATCCAGGTAAGCTACTTGCTGCAAAAGAAGCAATTCAGGCTTCAAATCACTCAGATAAGAGTGTTGCTTTGGGATTACTAGATAAGAAGTTGAAAGAAGCGATGGATGCTGAGACAAGAGGTCAAGCAGCTCACGACGATGCTCAATGGAGACGTAAACGTGGATTAGAAGAAACCAAAAAGCCTCTTAAAGAAGCTAAAAAACAAAAAGAAGTACCGAGTATAAACCACGTTGATTACATTCAATTAATGAAAGGTACAGTGTATGAGTTGGAAAAAATGCCAGCTGTAACAGATGAAAATGCAGCAAAAGCTAAAGAAAAAGCATACAAAGCTCTTACAAAAGATCCAAATGCTTATAGACACCTGCTTATAGCTAACTACAAAGAGATTGAAAAGAAGGACAAGGCTCAAAGAGCCGAACCAGCCAAGAAAGATAACTTAGTTAACAAGGCTAATGAGATGAAAACTGCTAAGAAAAACGAACAAGCTAACACTAAAACAACTTTAGGTAAGCAAGAAAAGGCTAGTAAAAATCCAGAAGGAGTTAAGCAACTGAAAGAAGCTCTAGGTTACTGGATGAATAAACCAGCCGATGCTGAGAAATATAAAATCAAGAAAGACGAAAAAGGAAGAATACTACAAGCTACCAACGATGAAGGTCAAACTTTTAGTAAAGGAGACGCTGCGACTGCTGTAGATAATGGCGAAAAGATTGCTATTAGTAGTTTCATAGAACAGCAAGGTAAGGTAAAAGCAGTCTATATGGTACGTGGAACAGCCTACACCATAGATATTGACGGATTAGAAAAAGGAACAACTAATGAAGCTGTCAAAGCATTAAAAGCAACCATCCTAAAAGAGTTCCAAGCGATACCTAAACCAGCTCCAATCTACGCAGCAGGACATGAGGTTGTAACTCCTGATGGTAAAAGAGGTACGATTGAAGAGCTTACGAAAGATAATACAGCTTATGTAAAGTTTAAAGATGGTAACATTCAACACTACCAAACAAACGTACTAAAGCCAGCCAGTGAAGTTGAGGATATGGATGAGGTTTTAACAGCTAAAACTGGAGATGCAAGCCACGATGAAGCTAGCCTAACAAGAATAAATAAAATAGCAGACCCAACAGCAAAAGCAAGCATAAGCAAGGCTTTTACAAGCGGTCAAGCAGTAGACATTTAATATGAATAAACAAACTCTTATAGAATATTTACCATTCCAACCTTTACCAAGACAACTTAGTGAAGCGAGGATGAGTCCAAATAAACCCTTCCTAGTATCTGGAAAGGTGCAGGCTGCTGATCAACCTAATGCTAATAAGAGGATTTACGATTTCGATACTCTAAGAAAGCAAGTAGACCTATACATACAAGGTCCGATCACAGAAAAGAGAGCTCTTGGAGAACTCGATCATCCAGAATCAAGTATCATAAACCTAAAGAATGTTTGTCATAATATTACAAGACTTTGGTGGGAAGGTAAGGAACTCTACGGAGAATTTGAAATATTACCAACCCCGTCTGGAAATATTCTGAGAGAGCTATTTCTTGCTGGAATTAATGTTGGGGTATCATCAAGAGCGATGGGATCTGTAACTCCAATAGGAGAAGGTCTTGTGCAAGTTGGAGAGGATCTTGAGCTAGTATGCTGGGATTTCGTTTCAACACCAAGCACTTATGGAGCTTACGTAAAGCCGGTAGGAGGATTACAGGAAGGCTACAATCCACAACAAACTAACAAAGAGCGTAGTTCAATTGACAGATTAATATCTGATATCATTTGTACGCAAGCAGGTACGTGTTGTCTTAGGTAAACTCCATTAAAAATAATATTTTAAAAAAAAGTCCGTAGAAATCCTACGGATTTTTCTGTTTTAGGGATCTACCTACTATTTATGAGGGTAATATGCTATCCATCTAATATAGCATGCAAATAAATTTATACCCCATATATTGCTTCCAATCTTAATAAGCAATCAAACAACAAACAATTTAACAAAATGACAAACCAAGATTTGTACAAACAAGCAATCCTTGATGCAAGAGCAGTGCGTGACACAGCAATGGCTGCAGCCAAAGAAACACTAGCAGAAGCTTTTGAACCAAGAATTAAAGAAGCGCTTCGTTTAAAACTAGCTGAAAACGACATGGAAGAAAGCAGTGAAATGGACGAAGATGAGATGGAGGAAGGTCTTAACGTAGCTGCCTCTAACAAAGCTGATGGTTACAAAAGAGATTTCAAAGGAACTGTTCACGAAGAATCTGACATGGAAGAAGCAACTTTAGATGAAATCCTAGCTGAATTAGATGCTATGGACGAAGCTAAGGATAAAAAAACTAGGTTAGGTAGCGGAGTGAAGGCTGCTGACAAAGAAATCAACTACAAAGCAGCTAAAAGCTCAATCAAAGAAGCCGAGGAAGATGGCGACGACGAGGAAATGGAAATGGACGACGAAGAAGCTCCAGAAATGGATGGCGAAGAAGCTCCAGACGATGAACAAGTTGTTGACATTACAGTAGGCGAACTAAAAGACATCTTCCGTGATGTGTTCGCTCAACTACAAGGTGGTGCTCCAGAAGAAGCTCCAGAAGCAGGTGAAGAAGCGGGTGAAGAGGAAGAAATTTCTCTTGATGAAATCCTAGCTGAACTTGAAGATGAAAGCAGTATGGAAGAAAACCTTAATCCAGGAGCTGAGGTTGTTCACAAAAGAGTTCCAACAAAGTACGCACATGGTGAAATCCAAGTTGACGAAGCTAAGAAGCTTAAAAAAGACCTAGAAGCAGCTAAGAAGGCAATCGAAGAAATGAGATCACAACTTCAAGAAACTAATCTACTAAATGCAAAGCTTTTATATGTTAACAAACTTTGGAAAGGTAAGTCCCTTACAGAATCTCAAAAAGTAAAAGTTCTAAGTGCATTCGATAGAGCAACAACTGTTAGAGAGGCTGAAAACATTTACAAAACATTAAACGAATCTTTAACTGTTGCTAAAAAATCAACTATTAAAGAATCATTTGGCTACGCTTCAAAACCAATTGGTACAGCTCAGTCTAAACCAATAGTAGAAGTTGATGCAATGGTAACAAGATGGAAAACTCTTGCCGGTATCAAATAAAAAATTAAACAAACAAAAACAAAAACAATTAAACAATGTCAAACTTAGTAAATTCACTATTAGAGAGTGCTAACCCATACCACGATCAAATGGGAGTATCTCAAAGATTAGCCAAGAAATGGGCTAAATCTGGCCTTTTAGAAGGTCTAACCGATTATAACCGTAACACTATGGCTATGATCCTTGAAAACCAAGCAAAGCAACTAGTAATCGAAGCTTCACAATCAGGTGGAGGTTCTACTACAGGTGCAACTTTCACTCCAGGTGTTGGTGAACAATGGGCTGGTGTAGCTTTACCATTAGTTCGTAAGATCTTTGGTCAAATCGCATCTAAAGAGTTCGTTTCAGTTCAACCAATGAACCTACCTGCAGGTTTAGTATTCTTCCTAGATTTCCAATATGGAAACAACAAGGATCCATTCAACACTACTCCAGGAACTAACTCAGTATATGGTAACCAAACTATAGTAGGTGATTCTACTTTTGGTAACGATAAGGCTGGTGGTCTTTATGGTGCTGGTAGATTTGGATACTCAATCAACCAATTCTCTGCATCTGTATCTAGCTCATTAGCTCTAAGCTCTTCAGCAGTATACTATGATGTTAATTTTAACGCTGATTACTCTGCATCCGTTGCAGCAAGCAAGATCACTAAGTTATCAATTCCTACAAGCTCTCTAGTTAACGCAGATCTAAATAGTATTCGTGGATTTATTGTAGTATCAGCTTCTGCTGTAACAGCTGCTAATAACATCCAATCTCTTACTGAAACTTCTGCAAGTGCTGGTGGTGCATATGTTAACTTCTACTTGGTAAACAACACAGCATTAGCTGCTAACGGTTCTTATGTAGTGGAGTATAACAAGGCGACTGATTTCAACAAACGTGGTGATTTCGAAGATGGATTTGGTGGTTCTAACTACGCTGTTCCAAACAATGCTTCAACTCAGTCAATCGTTATCCCTGAGATCAACGTTCAAATGAGAAGTGAAACAATTTCTGCTAAGACTCGTAAGTTAAAAGCACAATGGACTCCTGAGTTTGCTCAAGATCTTAATGCTTACCACTCACTAGATGCTGAAGCTGAATTAACTGGTATGCTTTCTGAGTACATCTCTTTAGAAATCGATCTTGAGATCTTAGATATGCTTATTCAAAATGCTCCAACTTCTGACTACTGGTCAGCTCAAATTGGTAACCAAATCAATGCAACTCAGTCTGGTTTCAATAGTAACACTGCAGGTGCATACTACAACCAAATGTCTTGGTTCCAAACAATTGGTATCAAGTTACAAAAACTTTCTAACATCATCCACCAAAGAACTTTAAGAGGTGGTGCTAACTTTATGGTATGTTCTCCAACAGTAGCTACAATCCTTGAATCAATCCCAGGATTCGCAGCTGATACTGACGGTGCAGCAGATACAATGAAATATGCATTTGGTGTTCAGAAGATTGGTGCATTAAATAGCCGTTACAAAGTATACAAAAACCCATACATGACTGAAAACACAATCCTATTAGGTTTCCGTGGTAATCAGTTCCTTGAGTGTGGTGCTGTATACGCTCCTTACGTGCCATTGATCATGACTCCATTAATCTACGATCCTCAGACATTTACTCCGCGCAAGGGTATAATGACTAGATATGCGAAGAAAATGATCCGTCCAGAGTACTATGCAACACTATTAGTAGCAGATCTAAACGTAGTGTAACTATAACACTTCGTAAAATAAAAAAGAAACTGGCCCTAAAAAGCCAGTTTTTTTAGGTTTAACAATAGGGTCATGATATTTATAATAAAGGAATTATGGCAGATAAAAGACAACACACGTGTACAAGCTGCGGAAAGAGCTTAGTTTACGATAATGTAGGCAGCTGGAGAAATGCTAAAACAAAGCTAGGTAGGACGGGCATTCTACGATGTCCTCCCTGCGCTGGAAAAGAGGGTAGAGCAGCTAGCACCAAGAAAATACCAGGCAGACCTAAGGGAAGCAGAAATAGCTACAAAGTAAAAAAGGGCAGCGTGGTAGCTGAAAACATAGGTTGGCATCGGTTTGAAACCAGGATGCTACAAGTAGCTAGAAGAAACGGATACGAAACTTACGAAGACTATAGAAGTAGCTTAGATGCATGGAAAGCTTATAAATTAGATGTATGGAGAACCACCAACCAGCAGCCTTTACACTTATTAGAAAACTATGACAAGAGAGGGGTGAATGGAGAAGAAGGTGCTTATACGCTAGATCATATAGAAAGTATACGCAAAGGCTTCAATAACAACATACCCCCAGAACAAATAGGACAATTTTCAAATCTACAAATGCTACCTTGGTTGGATAACATTACGAAGGGCTGGAAATGACGGGTGTTTATTCATAGGCTGAAACTATTTATATCAAATAGTTCTAATGACTCAAACAACGGATCAAGCTTTTAGAGAAAAACGTAAGCCTAAGAATCCAATTAAGTTTACGATTCAATTAAACGAAGAGCAAAAACAGGCAAAAGCTCTCATAGTAGATAACACTATAACGCTCCTAACAGGGCAGGCAGGGTCAGGTAAGACCCTAGTAGCATGTCAAGCGGCCTTAGATGCATTATTTAATCGTGAAATTGAAAAGATAATCGTCGCAAGACCAGTAGTTACAGCAAAAGAGGAAATTGGATTTCTTCCTGGAGGATTGAAGGATAAGCTAGATCCTTTTGTAGCACCAGTCTTTGATAACTTGTACAGGTTATATAACAAAGAAAAGATAGATTCTTTGATCTCAGAAAATGTTATTGAAGTTATTCCTATCGCTTTTATGAGAGGTAGAAACTTCTCAAATAGCTTTGCTATCCTAGATGAAGCACAGAATATCACAGACAGTCAATTAGAACTGATTATTGGAAGACTTTGTGTAGGTTCTAAGATGGTTATAGCAGGAGATGTATCTCAAATAGATTTAAAAAACAAAAAAGAGTCTGGTTTATTCTTTTTTAACAAAGCAATAGCTGGACAGGTGGAAGGAGTGGCCTCAATGCACTTAAAAACAAATCACAGGCATCCAATCCTAGAACCAATACTAGAAATATACAAAACACTTAGAGACTAAATATGGCAAACCCAATCATATACACAGGAAATCCAGGACCTATCTCAGGTTCAACTCCTTTTGGATTTTATGATAACGATCTACAATTCCAAGCAGATGGTCCTAGAATCGCAAATTACTGCGCAAATAAGCTAGGCTATCCTGTAATGGAGGTTGAACTGCAAGACGTAAACTTTTATGCTGCATTTGAAGATGCAGTTTCTGTGTATGCTGAGGAAGTTTACCAATCAAAAATTAAAGATAATTATCTATCCCTAGAAGGAGCTAGTACAGGATCAGCTTTAAACAATGTTGTTGTTTATCCAAATCTACAAAACGTAGTTAATATCTCAACAACTTACGGACAGCAAGCTGGAGTTGGGGGATTTGTTAACTGGCAAACTGGCTCTATTACGCTATCTCAAAACGTACAGCTATATGATTTACAGGCTTGGGCAGTTAGTCAGGGAATGAATCCAACAGATAAACTAATCCTACAAAGGATTATGTACGAAGCTCCCCCAGCTCAGAACCAATACTACGATCCGTACATAGGAGGTTCTTTGAATTACCAGGGAGTATCTGAAAATTTTGGATGGGCTAGTTACTCTCCAGGAGTAAGCTATATGCTATTTCCAGTATTCTGGGATATTCAAAGAATTCAAGAAATTGAAATGTCAAACTATGTGCGTAGAGCTCACGCAACTTTCGAAGTAATAGGATCCATGTTAAGAATAATGCCAGTTCCTGAAAGCGACGGTGGACTTCTTTGGATACAGTATTCATACTTATCCCAAATGACAGACCTAATAGGCAACAGTCCTTACGGTAATAATACAGGATTGGTAGCAAATCCAGGGCTTGCTCCATACGGAAATATCACATATTTACAAATAAATCAACCAGGAAAGCAGTGGATTAGGGAATACACCATGGCAAATGCTATGGAAACTCTAGGAGATGTAAGAGGAAAGTACTCACAAGTACCAGTTCCAGGTGCAGAAGTCACGTTAAACGGTTCAGATTTAGTATCAAGAGCTCAAACTACAAAGCAAGCTTTACGTGAAAAACTAAGAAATGATCTTGATGACATGACAAGAAAAGCGCAATTGGAGAGAAAGCAGTCAGAGAATCAATCGTTAAACAACACATTAACTAATATACCACTTCAAATTTACATAGGATAATGGCATTATTTGGATCAACAAGAGACATAAACATGTTTAGAGGAGTAGCTAGAGAGGTTGTAGATAATATAATCACTCAGCAAATAGGGTATTATAAGATAATTTTACAAAAAACTCCTATAAACGTATACGGAGAAGCTCTTGTAAAGGATTACATAGGACCAGTTTTAATAAATTGCTTGATTGTAAGAGGGGACTTCACGACTTTAAACGAGGACATGGGTCCAGACACAAGACGAGATGTTACATTTAGGTTCTTACATGATAGTTTAGAAGATGCAAACATTGTTCCTGAGATTGGGGATATTGTAATGTACAATGAACTATACTACGAAGTGGATAACGTAAACGAAAATCAGCTAATCTTAGGTAAAGATCCGACCTACAGCTACTCTCCAGGACTTGAAAACTTCGGAAGAAGCTTCTCAATCTCCATAGATTGTCACTTTACCACACCGGAAAGATTAGGTATTACACAAGCAAGACTATAATTATGACAGATATAAGACCCCAAAATAGAAGAGAATTCCTGGATAGCTTGGTGACTCCCTACGATACAGAGGTAGGAAACCCCAATATTATCTATTCAGAGCCGTTTAAACCAGGACAGCCTGAGTTTAATCGTGCTTATGAGGTCTCTATGAAAGATGTTGAGGATAAAAAGTTCTCAATTGGCATCAAAGATATAGATGAGGCCATCATGCACTATTTTACGGACGTCCTAAAGCTATCAGTTTTTCAAAATAACAACAAAGTAAACGTACCAATCATATACGGATCTCCTGAAAAATGGAAATCTGTACAGAGAGATGGATACTATAGAGATGGTCAATCAAGGTTAATGTCTCCATTACTAATGTTTAAAAGAGAGTCTATGACTCAAAATAGGACTTTAGGTAATAAGTTGGATGGTAATAGAGTGCAAAACGTACAGTTATTTAAGAAGAACTTCTCAAAAAGAAACGTTTATGATAACTTTCACATCTTACAAGGTCAAAAACTAGAGGATGAGTATGTGGTTGTAGTAACTCCTGACTATGTTACCTTACAATATAAGTGCATAGTATGGACAAATTTTGTAGAGCAGATGGACAAGCTAATAGAAGCGTTAAATTTCGCTTCCAATTCCTATTGGGGGGATCCTTCCAAATTCCAATTTCTAGCGAAAATTGAAAGCTTTGACGACAATTTAACCTATGAAACAGGACAGGATAGGCTAGTGAGAACAAACTTTACTTTAAATCTAAATGGATACTTGATTCCAGACTCCATAAACGCATATCTAGCACAGCTGCAAATGAAGACTTACAGCCTATGTAAGATAGTATTTAACACAGAAACAGTAAATTAATGAGTCAATTAAGCACTATAATAAGTCAAATTAATAATCTTACAGGATATAACGTTCCTACGAGCAGTAACGTAGTGATTAGCCAAGGAGGAAACCCGGTTGGAAGCGGCTCTGTGAATCAAATTGTTGGCTATATTAATAGTCTGACTGGCTATAACATACCAAGCTCCTCAGTTCAGTTTATATCTGGAAGCAATGTAGCTGGGCCAGTGATTGTATACACTCCATATCCAACAGGAGGAACTATTCCAACTACAGGAATACAGCCAGGAGCGATCATTAAATCAGAGCACTTACTTCGAATAATTAATGCTTTAAACGGTGTCAACGAGGACATTATAATCATATCAGGATCTCTTCTAACATCAGGATCTAATGTGTTTAATGGAAGTTTATCACTTCCATTTATACCGGATGGTAACTACTTATTTACTTCTGGTGGATTGGTAGTAGCTTCTACTCAAGTTCCAACTAGTGTAAGTGCTTCTCACGCCATCAACGCTGACACAGCTTCCTACGTTAATCCTCTGTATCAGGACGTATTCATATCTAGTTCTGGAAATAGTGCCTTATCAATTCACGGTGTTAACCAGGGTCCTTGGGCATTTCGAATATTTAATGATTCGCACTCAATAATCGATCCTGTTGGAGAGGCTTTTGGATGGGATAATGGAAACTTTGCAATAGGATCTGAGATAGATAATAGCATTGAGATTAGCACAAACGGTAATTTTTATACTCCAACATTAGTAATATCAAGTAGTGGGGTGACTATCAACCCTTCACTAACTGTTGGGGCTGGAGGTATTACAGGATCACTGTATGGCACTGCGTCAAACGCAATATCGAGCTCATATGCTCTAACTGCTTCTTATGCCTTAAACGGAGGAGGTGGAGTAGCTTTTCCTTACAGTGGTTCAGCTGTTATTACAGGCTCATTACTAGTATCCGGAAGCGGAATAGCTGTCACAGGCTCACTTAGTGTATCAGGCAGTATTGCTATAGGCGCTCCGGCTGGTGGTTATAGTGGATTTTTTACGGATTTTACATCAACAACTGCCCTAGCAAGTGCTTTAAATGAAATAAGTACTGCGTTTAATCTAATAGTTCCTGCACAAGCTAACGCACTAACCAGCACTGCATTAGTTAACAGTAACAGTGCTAATGTTTTTACTGGCTATATAGCAGCTGGATTAAACCCAGAATGGTACGTAGGCAATCTTGCAAACACACAAGTAACTAGCCTTACGACAAACCCAGCAATATCCTTAGTATCTAACCCAGGTACTGCAGGTTCTGCTAGCTATTTTAGAGCTGGTAGTAAGTTTACCGGTACCGATTACACTACTTTAGTGGGGGGTGTAACAGCTAGTCGAGCTGTAGGTACAGGGAGTTTCCTTAGTATAGACGCAGCTTCACTAGCCAATGGCCCTAGTACTGGACCTAATAGCAAAATTACTATTAACAATATTGCTGTATATAATAACTTCTGGTCCATAGCTAAAGCCACTTTATCAGATACTATGGCTACAGGATCATATAAGTACTATATGACAGCAGACAATACTGCAGGTACGTCCAATACAACTCAACTATACTACGTAGGAGGAGCTATAGATTTTCCAGCACCAACAGTTACTAACTTTAACGCTTCTTTAACTCCTGCTAGTTTTGTTTCAATGAGTGGCATTGCCTATGTAAATACAGGTACCTTCACAGCATCTGTAACGGCTAGCAATTTATTCAACCCAGCATACTCAGGTCCAACTCCTTTATCGTTTACATCCCCTTACATTACTACGATCACAACAGGAAGTGCAGCACCATCTGGAAGCGATGTAGTGAGATTGACGATAACAGCGCCACTGTTGGCTAGTAAAACCTCGGGACAATCCTTGCCTGTAGTAAGTGTTACTGGTAGTAAGCCAACTAAAGCTAATACAACCGCTGCCTATACTGTAGGTAGTGGCTATAATTATAGAATTAATTCATACGCTTCTCACCAATCAACCCTACTATACGAACCCTTTTTAGATGAATACTATAGATACTCGAGTTTTACTGGAACTACCTGGTCTTCAGGAAGTGCATTAATTGACGGTAATTTACAGGTTCAAAATGGAAGACTAGTAAACGGTAATGCAGCAGCTGGAGGAGACTACTCAGGATTTACTGCAGCTCAACAGTATTATTATAGATTCTTTAAGGGTACTTCTAACGCTACTAGTGGAGTATTCACATTTACTTCCCCATCCTCTATATCAATATCACCATGGGGGGGAAATACAGCAAATACTTTAGAAATAGCATTTGTAAAATTTGGTGATCAAAATAATTATATATGGGATCTTGGTAGAGCCTTAAATAACAATACTGGAACAAACCCATCTATAAACGGTGTTTACCAAGGAGCAGCCCCAGTATGGAGTGCAGGTTCTTTGATTGTTAACTGGAGCCTTGGCTCAGTTACTGATATAGGTACTTTAGGAGTAGTATTAGTCGTAAAATATAACGGAGCTAACTTAACTACTTCAATTACTTCCATCACTTATGCATAATAAAATAGTAAAATGGCACAAACATACCCAACATCATCGCAGATAGATAAATCGTTTAAAACCCTTGTTAACAAAGAGTTTAGTTCAACTCTTAAGCAATTCTATGAAGAACAGGGCGCAAACACTGTCAATGTAACCTACGATGAAATATGGTCTCAGACAGTGCCTTACAACGACACAGGCTCAGCACTGAGTAGCGGAGTTGCTACTAAATATACAAGCTTCGTATTAACTCCAATAGCAGGTCCTACTGTAAGTCAATCTTTCTACGCATTATCTGGATCAGGATTTACTACTGCTGGAACCCCTATATCTAGAACAGCTATAAGCCAATCTTGGCTGCAGAGAAATTTTATTAGTGATAAGTATGGAGCAAACTATTCTGTTCAATTAACAGATTTCAATAATACTCAAATTTTCACAACAGATCCTATAAACTGGTTCTTTGATTATGTGACTGGTATTTTAGTTGTAGCAAATCCTGGCACGTATCAGTTACCGTATAAAATAACTGCATTCCAATATAAAGGACAGCTGCTAAGTGCCTCATTAGCAAATCTAGGAAGCGGAGCCGGTTTTCCGTACAGCGGTAGTGCAACAATAACAGGTTCACTACTCGTATCTGGAAGCGGAATTAGCATTACTGGATCCCTAACCGTGTCTGGAAGTATTGCCGGTTCATTATTTGGCACAGCATCAAATGCAACCACAGCCTCTTATTACAATGAAAAAGATCCAATATTTACTTCTGTAAGTGCATCACTAGCGACTACAGGATCGAATAGATTTAATGGAAATCAAACCATCAGTGGCTCCCTACTCGTATCAGGAAGTGGAGCAATTATTACTGGATCTCTAAAGTTATCGGGCAGTCTTACCTTACTATCTAATTCAACAGATCCTACCGGTGTAACAGGGTCGATAGTATTGTACGCAAAGCCAGGAACTGCTGGATTTGATGTTCCTTACTACATAGGTAAAGATGGAAAACCTACTCAAATAGGAAACCAAATAATAATTCAGTTTCCAAATACAGGGACCTCTACAATTCCTTTAGGCACACCTATTTGTATCAACAGCTCTTCGGTTGTCACCACAGCTAGCGCAAACTTGCCCCAATATCCAGCTTTAGGCATAACTATCGAAGATGTACCAGTAGGCTCTAGTGGTAGGTATGTGGTAAATGGATCGGTAAAAGGAATACCTTTAGGAGGGTACACTAATGGTGATATAGTTTATCTAGGAAATAACGGAACTTTATCCAAAACAGTTCCATCTTCTGGATATACACAGTTTATCGGAGTAGTTGGTAATAATACAAACGATGCTAACAGTTCCTTATTAGTATTGATGGGAACCCCAAACTTCACGTTGAATGGAAATGGATACGTATCTGCCTCAGGCAACGCCATCTATTACGATAATACAGTAATAAACGCATCTAAAACGGGCTCAATGTCTGTGGCAACAGCTAGTTATGCTACCACAGCTTCCTATGCCATAAACGCAGGAAGTGGAGCAGGCTTCCCTTTCAGTGGTTCGGCTGTGATTACTGGTTCATTGTTAGTATCTGGAAGTGGATTGGTCGTCACAGGTTCATTGAATGTATTTGGAGGTGTAACAGGTTCACTACAAGGTACAGCATCTTATGCTGCTACAGCATCATATGCCCCTTTGTATGTATTAACTAGCACTACTGCTTCAATGCTTAGTCCATATGTATTAAGCAGTAATACCTCGTCATTTATAACTGCTGCACAAACTAGTTCAATG
>Ga0214164_1000603_pt1 | contig 23305 bp, 20 predicted proteins | sample TroBogepilimnion_13_FD_153003 | JGI IMG/M metagenome (GOLD analysis project Ga0214164, IMG submission 153003) | Freshwater microbial communities from Trout Bog Lake, WI - Practice 03JUN2009 epilimnion v4 | ecosystem: Environmental > Aquatic > Freshwater > Lake > Epilimnion/Euphotic zone ...
GACCAGATTGCGAGCGATCCGCCCATACAGAATCCAACTGCGCCAACGTGAGTGGATGTTGTGTTCTTCATCGAGAGTAGGTACTTCGCAGCCGTAACAATCTCTTCGCCCGCCATATTGAGCTGGAGCTCCATCATCAACTTCTTCGCTTCATCTGGTTCTGAAGCAGCTTGACCGTGATAGAGATCTGGTGCGAGCGCGACAAAACCTGCTGCAGCGAATCGATCGACGATATCGGTGATATGTCCTACTAAACCCCACCACTCTTGGATGACGATCACTGCTGGCCCGGTCCCGGACTCTGGAATGGCGATGTAACCCGACCCACTCTTGCCATCAGCGGAGAACTTGATGTGGTTACCTGCCATGGTTAATTCACCTTTCCGACGGGGAAACTTAAAATTGCTTGGGTCGAATCGTTCAATCGAGTGAGTCTGATCGTACCCTTTAATTCATTCTCGGTGAGGGTTCGAACAATTTGTAAACCAAGATTTGAAGAGCCTTCTATATCAAAGCCTACGGGAAGTCCAACACCGTTATCGCTGACAATCACAATGCATTCAGAATCAGTGTGGGAGACATCGACAGCCAGTGAATCACCAGATGTATCGAGGCCGTGTTCGAGTGAGTTATGGATCAACTCGGTAATGACAAGAGCAAGCGGGGTTGCGATCTTTGAATCAAAGTTTCCGAATTCACCGCTCTTAGAGAGGGTGATTGGGCGTGAGCTCAGTTCGATCGCATTATGGACGATCCGGTCATAGACCTCATCAAAGAGCACAACTTCAGCTGACGTACCCGAGAGCGTCTCGTGCACAATCGCAATAGAGGCAACGCGGCGAACTGCTTCCGCAAGGGCTGCTGAAGCAACTGGGTCTTCGACTCGACGTGATTGCAGGCGAAGTAGCGCCGATACGGTCTGAAGGTTGTTCTTCACGCGGTGGTGGATCTCGCGAATCGTCGCATCCTTGGTAATGAGCGCCTTATCCTGGCGGCGAAGTTCGGTCACATCGTGAAGCAAGACGATTGCGCCAATGCGATCAGCGCCTTCGATCAATGGAATAACGAGAAGGTCGAGGACTGCACGACCGTTATCAAAGTCATCTCGGCGTAACTCTTTACCGCTCACCACAAGTGACCATGGTTCATCGGTCGGGACAGATCCATTATCGATCTTGGCGAAGATGTCGCCCAGACTCTGGTTCTCGATCTCTCCAGCCCAACCAGCGCGACTTACTGCCGACCTGGCATTTGGGCTGGCATACATCACCATGCCATTGCTATCTAAGCGGATTAATCCATCACCCACACGTGGTGCGGATTCGCTTCGGTAGACATTTCCAGCAAGTGGGAAGGTACTCTCAGAGACCATTCGATAAACCTTATGTGCGATCTCGCGATAGTTGATCTCTAATCTCGACTTCGATCGCATCTGTACTGCATCGCGGTGGCGAGAGATCACAGCAATGACATGGCCATTGAAGAGCACCGGTACGGTCTCTTCTTTGATGAGTAACTCACCGATCTGCTCTGGCTCGGTATCACGAATGATCTCACCTTGTGAAAGCGCTTGGTCAATACGCGAGTTATCGCCCCACGCAATCTCTCGCCCGATGAGATCTTGCGCGAAGACAGTCGCTGCAGTGGTGGGACGAGTATGTGCAATGGCGATATGACCTGTTGGCCAACTCTGATAATCCTTGCGCTTGGGTACCCACAGAATGAGATCAGCGAACGAGAGATCTGAGAGTAATTGCCACTCTGCAATCAACTCACTAATGCGCTCTTGATCCTCAGCGCTCAGCGCCGTTGATTCAATGGCATAACGTGATGACACAGGGGCACTTCACTCTCTGATCATTAGATCAACGTAACGATTGCACGATCTTACCAACCTCGCCCTTACCTGGTTTAGGCGTACCCAGGCCTCCTAAGAGCCCCGCCCCACCACGAAGTGAGCTCTCGCGGAAGAGGAAGCGGTTCTCGGCAGTGGTGAGCGTGAGGAAGCGCGCCTCTGATTCTCGCAATTCTCGTGATGAGCCGACCAGGATGCAGATGTAGGTAATTGGAATCTTGCGCAAAAGTAGTGGAAATTCCTTTAAGAAGTGGGCGAGCTCATCCAGACTCTCTTGGGTTGAACGAACCACGTAGAGCAGATGGGTTGTGGCCTCAAGGATCGAGCTAATCAAGGTGCCTTGCCACCGCCGATCATGAACGGCTTCACCTAAAGATGGCAGAAGACCTAGATCTACGATCACTCGTTGATCTGGCAATAGTTCGGGCATTGTTGTTGGCTTACTTGCTGGATCTAATGGAATCAAAGTGAGCGGCGTCATCCCTTTCTTCTCGGTATGGGAATTTATTACTCTGCGAGTGAGTGCTGGCGATCGAAAGTCCACATCGACCAGCGACACTCTCCCAAGCCCTTCTTCCTGAAGCGCGTGAGCCAAGGCAATAGCAAGCGTGGTTCGGCCAGGAGCTCCAGCACTTCCCGTAACTGTAAACACTTTCGCCTGTGCCACTTGCTTCAAGGGTTCACGAGATTGTGTATTGGCAGGTTGAGGGCTCTGCACAAGCGGAAGTCGAAGTTGCGATCTGATCTTCTGCATGATGGCGTGGGCTGCAGGTTCTGAGCCATCAAGTGAGATGAAGGTAAAAGGTTCGTCAGGGTAATCCATCAAGAGTTGCGAAGTCATCCCTGGCAGATCTGCCTTAAAGATAATGACCGTCCGAAGCCCAGAACGGCTCTTTATAAAGTCGAGCATGGACTCAGCATCGAAGGCGCGATGGATGATCGACCAGCCCTGAGAGAAGAGCAACTGCGCAACAAAATCTTCAAAATCAGCATCAGCAATTGCGGTGATCACTTCAATTTGTGGAATTTCAGAGCGCATGACGCACCACCACAATTCGTCCAGCTGAAAGTGCATCCATGATCGATAAGAGATCTCGTTGATGCAGCAGGAAGAGCACTGTCACAGCACCGCCCAGGTCTCGAGATTTGTTATCAACGCTCTGCACTCTAATGTCGGCGACCACAAGCGAAGGTGCAGCACCCACATCTTTAGGAATGCCGTAGAGATCTACTCGATCCCCTGCACCAAGGTCCGCTGGTAGATCACTCTTTGCTATACCCATTGGCAATTGGCGCATATCTGTCGCAGAACCGGCCTGAGCAAGAGCAATCTGTGGGATGAATTCATTAGCGCCTACTGGCCTCGTCACAACGTTGCCGACTAATCGCGCACTCCCGGAGTAGTACTTTGTTGCAGCGCTGCCAAGAGTCGCTTCTATGCGAGTGATGTCGCTAGCGCCGATCACTGAGCCGGGAGCAAGTTCGTGGGTCGCAGCCCAGATTGGCACAGAGGTGTGAGTCGCTGATGTAAGGCCGATGACCCCTATAAGTGAGAGGGCGATGGCGCCGATGGCGAAAATTCGCCTCGAGTGCTGGGCGAAGAAGTGTGGGAGTTCAAACATGGATGGATCAAAGCCGTAGCCTGCGCCGCAAAGATCATCCGAAGGTATGAGGTGTGGATTTCTCGATTCTACGACTCTGCTCTTATGACTACTTCACATACAAATAACGCAGAAAACCTTCAGTCACCACGACTTCCTAAGAAACTTCACTTCGACTTTGCAGGCCCTTTAAATGGTCTCGATCATCCCGGATTGCCACTCTTTGGATACGACCCAGCCCTGACTACGACCTCACCAGTAACGCCACTCTCTTCCAAGCTCTATCTCGTACCGACTCCAGTGACATTTGACGGTGAGGATGTAGAGCCAGATATTCAACCCAAGCCAACGGCGCTCAAAGATCTTCCTAATCTCGAACAATGGGTATCGCGGTATGTCGTTAGCTTGCTTGAGATCTGGTCTGGCAAGAGAGCGGGGATGCAGTTAGCACGATGGACCCACCCAAAGACCTTTGAACGAGTCACAAGCGCGATAGTTCGTGGTGCCGCTCTTCCCAAGATTCGAAATATTTATATTTCTGAACCCATTGAAGGCGTTGGTGAGGTGACAGTTACTTTGCGATATGACGAACGCGTACGCTCACTCATCTTACGCTTTGAAGGCGTGAATGGGCGTTGGCTCTGTACCGAGTTAGTGAAGTTGTGAGAGGCTGGTTAAAGTCTTAAGCGGCGCCGTGGCAGCGCTTGTACTTCTTACCTGATCCACACGGACATGGTCCGTTGCGAGAAGCACCACCTGAACTCTGAGCTTCGCCACTTTCATCGGCGGCGCTATAGATCAAGTTTGGAACTTCTTGTTTTTCAGGTGCGCCGATTCCCTTTGGAGAGACTTCGACGTTGCTCTCATTCTGTGTCACTTCGACTTCAACATTGAAGAGCAAGGAGACGAGTTCTTCCTTAATGCCATCCATCATGGCAGAGAAGAGTTCATACCCTTCCTTCTGGTACTCAACGAGCGGATCACGCTGCGCCATCGCACGAAGGCCAATTCCCTCTTGGAGATAATCCATCTCATAGAGGTGCTCACGCCACTTGCGATCTAGGACTGAGAGCAAGACCTTACGCTCGAGTTCGCGAACGACCTCTGCGCCAAGCGTCTCTTCGCGCTTTGCATATGCTGCACGAGCATCATCGAGAATCTTGGTGGTGAGGAAATCGCTATCAAGTCCTGCAATTCCGCCTACTTCAGCAGCTGCCTGATCGACAGTGAAGGAGATTGGATAGAGAAGAGTCAGCGCCTGCCAGAGTTGCTCGAGATCCCAGTTCTCTGGGAAGCCACTTGCAGTCGCAGCAGCGACATAGGCTGAGATGGTCTCATCCATAAAGGTCTGTACGAGCTCTGAGATATCTGCACCCTCGAGAACTTCGCGGCGCTCTGAATAGACAACTTCACGTTGGCGATTCATGACATCGTCATACTTCAAAACATTCTTACGCATCTCAAAGTTGAGTGACTCAACTTGAGTTTGTGCAGAACGAATTGCATTCGAGACCATCTTGGACTCGAGTGGCTGATCATCTGGAAGACCAGAGGCACTCATGACGCGCTCTACGAGGCCAGAGTTAAAGCGACGCATGAGGTCATCTTGGAGTGAGAGGTAGAAACGTGATTCACCTGGATCGCCTTGGCGACCAGACCGACCGCGGAGCTGGTTATCAATACGACGAGATTCATGGCGCTCGGTTCCGAGAACGTAGAGTCCGCCGAGGGCCGTTACCTCTTCGTGCTCGCGCTTTACCGCTTCCTTCTGCTTTGCAAGTTCTGGTCCCCAGGCAGCTTCGTACTCTGCAGGGTTATCTACTGGGCTAATGCCACGACGTTGGATCTCAAAATCAGCCATGAACTCAGGGTTACCACCGAGCATGATGTCGGTACCGCGGCCAGCCATGTTGGTAGCAACGGTGACTGCACCCTTAGCGCCGGCGCGAGCGATGATCGCCGCTTCACGTTCGTGCTGCTTTGCATTTAAGACTTCGTGGCGAACGCCATTCTTTGTTAAGAAGGCAGAGAGTTCTTCAGACTTTTCTACTGAGACGGTACCGATTAAGACCGGTTGTCCCTTGCCATACTTTTCAACAATATCTTGAGTAAGTGCGATGAACTTGCCGACTTCGGTCTTGTAGATCAAATCTGGCTGATCAATACGCTTGCTCTCTTTATTGGTAGGGATTGGAATAACGCCAAGGCTATAGATCTGCATAAATTCAGCAGCTTCAGTCATAGCCGTACCAGTCATACCTGAGAGCTTCTCGTACAGGCGGAAGTAGTTCTGGAGCGTGATTGTGGCGAGAGTCTGATTCTCATCCTTAATCTCGATCCGCTCTTTAGCTTCAAGAGCTTGGTGGAGTCCTTCAGAGTAGCGACGGCCTGAGAGAACACGACCAGTGTGCTCATCAACGATCAAGAGTTCGCCGCTCATTACTACATAATCCTTATCGCGCTTGAAGAGCTCCTTCGCACGCACTGCGTTATTGAGGTAGCCGATCATGGGTGTGTTCTCGGCGATGTAGAGATTGCCGATCCCGAGGATCTCCTCGACCTTTGTCACGCCCTCTTCCGTAATCGAGAGGTTGCGCTTCTTCTCATCGATCTCGTAATGAACGTCGCGAGTAAGTTTTTCAGCGATATTGGCAAACTCTACGTACCACTTTGTTGGCTTATCGGCTGGACCAGAGATGATCAGTGGAGTGCGTGCTTCATCGATCAGGATTGAGTCAACTTCGTCAACGATCGCAAAGTTATGTTCGCGCTGTACGCAATCATCGATTGACCATGCCATATTGTCGCGGAGGTAATCAAATCCAAATTCATTATTTGTTCCGTAGGTGATATCTGCGGCGTAGGCCTCACGGCGCTCGGCTGGAGTCATATTTGAAAGAATGACACCAACTTTTAATCCGAGGAAGCGGTGGATACGACCCATCCACTCGCTATCGCGCTCTGCGAGGTAATCATTAGTTGTAACGATGTGAACGCCTTTGCCGGTGAGGGCATTGAGATAGGCAGGCAGAGTTGAGACGAGAGTCTTTCCTTCACCAGTGCGCATTTCTGCGATATTGCCGAGGTGAAGTGCTGCGCCACCCATAAGTTGAACGTCGTAATGGCGTTGTCCGAGTGTGCGCTTGGCAGCTTCACGAACAGTTGCGAAAGCTTCAGGGAGAATCGCATCGAGGTCCTCGCCATTAGCGAGGCGAGCCTTGAGGTGCGCGGTCTGATTCTGGAGGTCAGCATCGCTGAGGGCTGAGATCTTTGGCTCGTAGGAATTTACATCGGCGGCGATCTTCTCGAGATTGCGGACGGCACGACCTTCACCGGCGCGCAAAATTTTATCTAGAATTGCCACGATCCCTCTTCCATTGCCTGCTCGTTATTAGTGCTCAGCGCCCTATCTTATTCGCTAAAAAGCGCCCTGCCACACAAGCGCTGAGCAAGGCATCAGGCTCGTAGGAACCCGCTCTGAGTGCTCTCAGCGCCTCTCCCATGGTGCTCCCTGATGTAACAAGATCATCCACAAGAATTATTCCATCAGCTCCTCGCACCTGCCCTGGACTCGAAGAGAGCGCCCCACTCATATTTTCCCGCCGCTGCGCCGCGGTCAAGCGACTCTGATCTGCAACCTTTCTTACTGGCACTAAGGCCTGCTTAACGTGACAACTGACGCCATACTCCGAGGAGATTCTCTGGGCGGCTAATCGGGCAAGGATCACCATATGTTGATAGCCGCGACGCTTATCAGCGGCGCGCGATGATGGCACTGGAACGAGCACGTAGGACCTTCTGCAGAGTTCTCGATGTGCTCGCGCGAATCTCATCGCCATCAACTCTGCCAGATACCTTGATGCTGCTCGATCATTATCTTCTTTTGCCGCAAGGATAAGTTGAGCAGATGCCTCGTTGTAATGAAGAGCTGAATAGAGATCTAGACCATGGAGTCGATATATATCTGTACAACTCCACAAGAGAGGCTCGCATTGCGGACATAAAGTTACATCGCCTTGACTGCAGAGCAGGCAGGAAGTTGGATAAAGCAGAGAGAGTAAATCGTGGAGAGCCATCTCTCCTAAATATCAGAGATTAAATATCGTCGATATCGACATCGGCAAGGATTGTGTGTGGTTGATCGTTGGGAATAACATCAATCGGTTCTGAGTCGATTGGAATACCAGGACTCTTCGGGAGAGTCACAACGAAATGCGCTCCATTTCCTGGACGTCCCCATGCCTTCAAAGTTCCTTGGTGCAACTTTGCATCATCCAGTGCGATCGCAAGCCCTAAACCAGTGCCGCCCCGAACTCTCGATCGTGATGGATCTGCACGCCAGAATCGATCAAAAAGTCGCTCGGATTCGCGTTCAGAAAATCCAATTCCATAATCCCTGACACCTATTGCGACAACGTGCTCGGTCTGGGAGATGCTCACCGCAACACCATTACCTTCGCTATGGTCCATGGCATTTGAAAGCAGGTTACGGATAATGCGCTCAATCCGACGATCATCGACGAGCGCTCGATATTCGGTATCTGGGGCGAAAAAGCTAAAGTTCGGCACTTGGTTCGCCTGGAGTTGATCAGCGACATTGAGAACCAATGGTTTGAGATCGATATCTTTCGTCTCAAGAATTGCCGCCCTCGCATCGAAACGGCTCACTTCAAGCAAGTCACTTAGCAGGCTTTCAAAACGTTCAATCTGTGAAACCAAGAGCTCAGCACTTCGAGAGGCAGCGGGATCGAGTCTTGATCGCGACTCATAGAGCAACTGCGATGCCATGCGAATGGTCGTTAAAGGAGTGCGCAATTCGTGAGAGACATCCGATACAAAACGCTGTTGGAGTCGCGATAAATTTTCTAATCGAGAGATCTGTTGCTGCATTGAGAGCGCCATCTCATTGAAGGAGATCGCCAATCGACCCATCTCATCTTCACCTCTGATGAGGAGGCGGCGGCTGAGATCACCTTCAGTAAGTTGCTCAGCAATCTGGGCCACTTCACGCACTGGGAGTACCACACGTCTAATTACGTACCACGTAATAAGTGCGATCAGAAGGAGTAGTGCTGCGCCGGTGCCCAGCATCCAACCACGAATAAGTGAAATGAGTTGATTCTGCTGAGTGAGCGGGAAGAGGTAGTAGATCTCATAGATCGAGTTGGATGGAATTCCAAGCACTCGACCAACCGCAATCGCATCGATTGGGGCTCGTGAACTCTTGGCATAACGAATCTGCACTCGCATAGAGTTCGAGTAAAAATTCTTTCGAACTTCAGCTCGTAAAGATTTGGGGATAGTTGAGAGCAGGACATCATTTGAAGAACCCTGATACCTCGTGGAAATCTTTGCAGTCGCTGGCGTAGCAAGCATGATCGTCTCGCGTACCGATGTTGTAGGACTTACGTCACTGACTCTAAAGATGTTGTTGATAACCGTCTGTAGCAAAATATCGGATCGATAGCGGGTAGCATCAAGCTGAGCTTGCGTGTAATCAGCGAGTGACTGCGCTTCAGCGATCGCGGCGCTGTTCTTCTCGTGATAAACACCAGCAGCGATCTTGCTATAGAGAACCGTCCCCACGGTTGCAATAACTATGAGGGAGATAGCGATCGAAAGGGATGTGACCTGCAACAGGATCGATCGACGCCATCGTCTTACAAAGGCACTCACTTAAGGCTCATTGCTTGGACGAGCCAGCCTTGTACCCCACGCCGCGGACCGTTTGAATGAGTTCAGGATTATCGGGGTCGCGTTCAATCTTCGATCTAAGACGCTGAATATGTACATTCACAAGTCTGGTATCGGTCGCGTGCTGATAGCCCCAGACCTCACTCAAGAGCGCATCGCGCGAAAAGACGCGTCCTGGCTCTTTCGCTAATGCTACTAAGAGATCAAATTCGAGTCGGGTGAGCGGAATTGATTCGCCATTTCGATTGAGCGAGTGAGCGACTTGATCGATGGAAATATCGCCAATCCGCAATGAATTTGCACCATCTCCTGGCGTACGACGCAACCGAACTTTAAGCCGGGCAACAAGTTCTGAGCTCTTAAATGGCTTCACCATGTAATCATCAGCGCCAGCTTCAAGGCCTTGAACGACTTCATGGGAGTCACCTTTTGCAGTAAGCATCACGATTGGAACCATGGACTCTGCCCGAATCTGACGACAAATTTCTATGCCATCAATTCCGGGCAGCATCACATCTAATAAAACAAGATCAGGCTTGTTGGTTCGGAAACCTTCCAGCGCTTGATCGCCATGATTAATGAGGTCGACTTCATAGCCAGCACCGTTAAGCACAATGCCCAACATCTCTGCTAGATCTTGATCGTCATCAACAACCATGATGAGGGTCATTTAAGAACCTTGCTCCCAAGAGTTGAGGTAGAGCTCTTGTGCTGGGGTAAGTGTGTCGATTGCAGCGCCCATGCTGGCGAGCTTAAGTCGAGCAACTTCCTTATCAATGACAGTAGGAACTTCATGCAGTCCTGCGCCAAGCTCCTTTGCGGCCTTGAGCAACCATTCAGCGGTAAGTGCTTGATCCGAGAAGGACATATCCATTACTGATGCTGGGTGGCCTTCTGCAGCGCCGAGGTTGACCAAGCGACCTTCAGCAACAAGCAGGATGCGACGGCCATCAGAGAGCACGTATTCATCTGTTTGGTGGCGGATCTTCTCATTCTTCTGCTTGGCGTTCTGCTCGAGCCAGGCAACGTCGATCTCAACGTCGAAGTGGCCAGAGTTAGCGAGAATTGCGCCATCCTTCATGACGGCAAAGTGCTCGTCACGGAGAACATCGCGGTTACCTGTAACAGTGACGAAGAAGTCGCCAATCTTTGCTGCTTCGATGCTTGGCATGACGCGGTATCCCTGCATCAAGGCATCGAGTGCCTTTGTTGGATCAATCTCAGTAATGATGACATCTGCGCCCATACCCTTGGCACGCTCTGCTACGCCCTTGCCGCAATAGCCAAAGCCGCAGACAACAACGGTTGAACCAGCGATCAATGAATTGGTTGCGCGGAAGATCGCATCCCATGTTGATTGGCCAGTTCCAAAACGGTTATCAAACATGTGCTTGGTATCGGTGTCGTTAACAGCAATCATTGGGAACTTAAGTGCGCCATCCTTTGCCATCTGTGAAAGACGGATAACACCGGTTGTGGTCTCTTCGCAACCACCCTGGATGCCGGCGAGGAGTTCGGTACGAGTCGTGTGCAATGTGTTGACGAGATCGCAACCATCGTCGAAGACGAAATCTGGCTTGATATCGAGTGCGGCGTTGAGGTGTGAGTAGTAACCATCACGATCGACCGCATTACGAGCGAAGACGCTGATGCCGTATTCATGGACGAGTGCTGCTGCTGTGTCATCCTGTGTCGAAAGTGGGTTTGATGCACAAAGGGCGATCTCAGCTCCGCCAGCTTTGAGTGCGAGCATCAAGTTCGCTGTCTCAGTTGTGACGTGCATACATGCCGCGATGCGAGTGCCGGTGAATGGCTTTTCGCGTTCAAAACGTTCACGGATCTGTGCAAGTACCGGCATGCTTCGTCCGGCCCACTCAATGCGCTTCTTACCTTCGGCGGCAAGTGCTGGGTTAGCAATCTCGCTGCGAATCTTTGTCTCTACGGTCACGGCTGTGCTCCTCATTCTGGTTTGTAAAACTCATTAGGTAATAGGTGTAAGCGACGAAAAGTCTTCTTCGTGAGGCCTCACTAGATGGGTAAAGATTACCTGATTGGGGCTAGTTGGGCCCTAAATGAGTCCGAGGACCTGATCTCGCACGCGCTCCATCTCGGCCTGGCTAGAAGCCTCGACGTTAAGCCTGAGAAGCGGCTCGGTATTTGAGCCTCGGACATTAAACCACCAATCGGGGCCGGTGACGGTATAGCCATCGAGGTCATCAATCTCGTAATCCGATTCAAAGGCGCTCTTAACGAGTTCGAGTGAGGCTGCGGTATTGGCTACCTTGGTATTGATCTCACCACTTGCGACATATCGGTTATACGGCGCTAAGAGTTGTGAAAGTGGAAGATCGGAAGCTGCTAGCTCAGAGAGCGCAAAGAGTGCGGCCAGCATTCCGGAATCAGCTCGCCAGAAATTATCAAAGTAGAAGTGGCCAGAATGCTCGCCTCCGAAGATCGCGCCGCTTTCGGCCATCAACTTCTTGATGTACGAGTGGCCAACGCGTGATCGAATTGCAGTTCCGCCATTTTCTTCAACAATCTCACGAACCGCCTTTGAACTGATAAGGTTATAAATAATGTTCGAGCCCGGTTTACGTTTCAATTCAAGGACGGCAATAAGTGCAGTCAGAGTTGAAGGATTGACGAGGTCACCATTCTCATCTACTAAGAAGCAACGATCTGCATCACCATCAAAGGCGAGACCAATATCAGCTTTCTCGGAACGAACTCGCTTCTGCAGATCAACAAGATTTGCCGGCTCAATGGGATTCGCTTCGTGATTAGGGAAATTTCCATCTAGTTCAAAGTACATCGAAGTGAGATCAACGTTGAGTCGGGCCATGACCGCTGGTGCAGTAAACCCAGCCATTCCGTTTCCGGCATCAATCACGACTTTGAGACGGCGTGAGCTCGCTGTAGTTGCAGCGTCAAAGAGTGAGAGCAAGAAATCAACGTACTCATCGAGCATTGGTCGATCGTGCGAAGTTCCGGGTGCTCTCAGCGCCATCGGTACACCGTGGAGAATAAGGTCGCGAATACGGAGTAACCCAGACTCTTTGCCAATCGGTCTAGCACCACTCTTGCAGAGTTTAATTCCATTGTATTGCGCGGGGTTATGGCTAGCGGTAAACATTGCACCTGGCAGATTTAAATTACCTGCAGCAAAGTAGAGCATGTCAGTCGAGGCTAATCCAATTCGGATAACATCAAAACCCTGCGAGGTAATGCCATCAGCGAAGGCTTCTGCAAGAAGTGGTGAACTCGGCCGCATATCCTCGCCAACCACAACAGTTGAAGGTTCGCGCTCTTCTTCTAGAAATTTTGCGTAGGCGCAACCAAGTGCAAAGGCGAAATCCTCTGTTACTTGGCCATCGACCAGTCCACGAATGTCATAGGCCTTGATGATGGCATCAAGTTCTTCCGCAGTGAACATAGTTGTAATCTATCGACTTACTTAATTTGAAGGAATTGAGCGAAGGTGGCCGCGACGGCCGATCTCTTGCGCACTCAATGGTGCCGCCATAGGTGGTGCTTGCACTGTCTGGTTTCGAGCCGCACCGGCTTCACGAACTGCATCTGCAATCGCCATGATGTCATCGGAATTCGGTCCTGCTTCAGAGTTCACGGACTCCTCTTTAATCAAAGTCCAACCATGTGGGAGTGTGAGTTTCTCTGAATGTTCGCCACAGAGGTCATAGGCATGTGGCTCGGCAAAGGTTGCCAGCTCCCCGAGAATCGCCGAAGAGTCTGCATAAATATATGTAAGTGTCCTGAGCGCAGGTTTGCGACAGCTTGCTCGAGAGCAGCCGCGAGCACCCCTTCGAACTGGTTGGCTGCGATTCATAGTTTTAAATCTAGTGGGTCAGAGTGTGAACATCGTTGAAGGGCAGGGTCGTGTTCGTGATGGTGGCGCTCACAGATATCGGCAGGTAAGTCAACCCTCCACTTGTAAAGATCGCCCCGGCGTAGACCGGCGAAGCGGTTGTCGGAGAAAGGTGAATCGAGCTAACCCCAAATTTAGGTGCCCAGACTGCAAACTCCGCTCCGTTCACCGTCTGATTGAAGCTCTTGCCCGTAATAAACCGACCACTCACCTGAACCGAGATCGACTTTCCAACAAAGGTGAGGAGCGGAACGTTGCCAGAGAAATTCATCGAACTCTTAGTAAGCGGTGAGCCGAATCCAGTCCAAGCAAAATCACGTGATCCGGTCGTCGTAAGTGCACTGGCCAGGATTGGTTGATCTGAATCGATTATCAGCCCAAAGACCGAACTTGTAGTGAGATTTGCCAGTGGGACTGTCACAACGGAGCCATGCTGAAGTTGATAGCTATCAAAGCCAACGGGAATGAAGTTGCCATCACTAGAGATCACTTGCACATGAACGCTCGCATCTAGCGAACCCGGGGCAAGTAAGCGAAGTGCCGTTGTGATGCTGCTCTTACTGCCTGAGTGTGGATAAAGACCAGAAATAACGAGGTGGGTTTGTGGACCATCGTTTGGCTTCACATAATCTAATCCAAGTTGAGTCAGGCCCTTTGCCCGCTGATCCAAGACAAATGCAGAGACTCTACCCGTGCGAGTGACAACATGAAGAGCCATCGAATCCTCGCCTGGGGCAAGCGCATCCAGTGCAAATGTTGCTGAAGAATTTGCCTTTACTCGAATTGATACCTTCGCAAGTGGCTGCTTTGACGTAAAGGGGTAGACATCAACGATCGATTCGCCGAGTCCGGAATTAACAAGTCCAAGTTGACCTTTACTGGTCAAGCCGCCAGATCCGCCGATAAACCATTCATCTGGATTGCCAGCGCTACATGCCACCGCGGCCACTCCCGAAGATGCGAGTGAAGAGAATACAAGTGAGCTGCCAGGGTTGCTATCAACAAGTAGTGCACTCTTGCCGAGCGTAATTTGCGAGTATGCGGAGTGTTTGAACGAGACACTCTTTCCATCGAGGTATCGGATACCGAGCTTGGTCGCTGGAAGTGATGCAGTAGTGGTGCCAGAGGCAGAGAATTCTGGGCATGACTGTGCCGGCAAACTGCTTGCGATAATTGTGGCACGCTGCTCTGAAGGAAGAACATAAGAAGCCCCAATACCTGCGCCGATCAATGCGATTGCGGCGATCGCCTTGTTGCGTCCCTTCAATCGAAAGATCATGAGGCCACCTCGGCTATTGCGAGATCCCTGCGCCGACGGCCCGCAGGTAGCGCCATTACAAGAGCAAATATAAGAGTAATGAGCTCGATCGAAATAAGTGCCCGGCGCAGTGTTCCATCATGAGATAGCGCGACCTGTCCAGCTTGAGGAATTGTGAAGATAGGAAGATCATTTGTAGAGCGTTCAAGTGCAATTGGGCGACCATCTAAAAGTAGACGCCAACTCTGATCATACTTCTCAGCCAGCGCAATTGTGCCAGCCGATTGCACTAAGGCATTTGCGCTGACATCATGTGAATCGAGAGCGACGTGGGATCCATCAGCTCCTACAAAGAGAACACGTGGATTACTCGCCACTACTCGCCAAAGTGTTCCATGTGTTGTTGCTGACATACGTGTGAAGCTGCCGATGCCATCTATGGATCGCACTAACGAACTTGGAGCTGGATTCTGCAGGTAGAGATATTGAACACCATATAAGCCGAGAGACTTAGCTGAAGTGAGGCCCGCCCCGGCGACAAGATCATCCATCGCCTGACTAACAAGTGGCGGAACACCGATCGAAACATCTGCATCACCTAGATAAATTCCGGCGCCACGAGTAAAGAAATATGTTGTCTCTTTATCGGTCGCTCGGAGAACGACCGTCTTTGGGCGCGCAGGTGTCTGCTCGAGCGCAGTGACAAAAGCTGGCAAGTAAGCGGTCTGGTTAGATCTCACAAGCGAGTTTGCTCCCCCGGTTGCCGCCCAAATCGGCATGGCAATTAAATTGAATGCAACGACGAGTGCTAAACCCGCCCAGCCGAAGTGGCGCAGTCCCACGCGCCGATCAGGAAGTGCTGGCAAAGACTCTTGTGCGAAGGTGAGCGTTGGGGCTAGTAACAGAATCATTGAAAGTGCAATGAGTGGGCCGCTCCATACCTGAGCAGAACTTCCGTGTCCAAGAATGACCACTTGGCTCATGAGAATTGCACTGGCCAATAGACCACTCACTACGAGGCCGGTTGTTCGAAGTTGATCGACAAGGAACGAGATAACAAGCATGAAGGCGAATGGTGCGATGATCCAAATAGGTGGCGCTGAAACTCCACCCGGATTAAAGAGAGTCAAGGCGAGTTGGTTGCCCGATGAGAGCGGAATTCCAGGTTCAAGGAAGATTTGGGTTGGATGGATAAGAAGAGATGCCGACCATGGGAAGGTAAGAAGAAGCGGGGTAATGCAAAGTGCCAATCGGCGTTTGGCTCCGTCGAGCTGATCAGAGAAGAGAACATTTACCCAGCCCAATTCGCGCATCTGGTGGCGACGTTCGATCAACGATTGGATAAGAATGACGAGCTGGATCGCGCTCCAGATGATTAAGAGCAGTGGTGAGAATGATCCGATCACACCTGCAAGAAGTGAGATCGCGAAGATTCGTCGCCACGTTGAATGATCTCGATCGCGGGAGAATGGATTAAGCGATAAGAGGGTCGGCGCAAGTTGAAGAATAAAGAGTGTGCCGAGTCGCCCCTGATTAATACACGTCCACAAGAGCGGTGAGGCTGAATAGATTGCAGCACCGACTAGCCCGTAATTTCGTTGCACTCCTTGGCGAAGCAGGACGCGATAAATCGCAAGAAATGAGATCGCTGGAGCGAAGAGAAAGATAAGGGTAATTAAGAGCGGCAAATTCCCTAATGTAAGAATCGACGAGATTCCAAGGACGGCCACCCACGGCGGCATGGGGGCGGCAGACCCTAGCCCAACCAGGTGCCAAGACTCCGAGTATCGGTGAAGCAAATCCAAGCCACTTCCTTGAGAGAGTGCGAGCGCGCCACCCGAGAGCGAGCCAAACCTCCCGCGCGATGCGATTAATGAGATTGTGGCGATAACAAATGCAATGAGGAACTGTGGTTTGCGAATGAGTGCTTTCCACAACGACCCAGTATCCGATGGCAAAGATTCAATCTCTTCGGAATCTTCATCGCTCTCCGCAGATTGAGCCAGTGGCAGATCTCGCTCACGTTGTTCTTCTCGACGCGACACCACGGGTGCTATCCAGGCAGCGATCGCTGAGCCCGCGCGTTCAAAGGCGATTTGCAGTTGGCTCCAGGTTGAAGGGATGAAGTGTGAAACCACGCGCGCCGAAAGTAGTCGCTTCTTCTTTCTAGCCCTCCGTGCCTGGAAGAGCTCGGCCGGATGGGCCAGGAGCAATGCGACTGCTGCAATTTCATCACCGGCATAGCCTGGCAACTTTGCTAATAAATTGATGATTGCACGAGCAACGCTGGTAACTAAGAGTTGAAGTGCAATCCAAGGTAGGAGCCACCAGGTTGAGTTCACTAAGAGCACGTAGGCAGCGTTGCGACGATCAAGTAAAAGTGGACGATGTAAAAAAGCCTCAGAGACATCGACTCGTCGGCGTTCACTTGCAGATGCTTCGGCGTGGAAGGCGACCGCCTTCGCAACACAGATCACCTGATATCCGGCAACATGAGCACGCCAGCCAAGATCGACATCATCTCGGAAGAGGGCAAGATTGATATCTAAGCCACCGAGCTCTTCGAAGACACTTCTTCTGATCAATGCGCCAGCAGTACTTACTGCCATCACTTCTTTAATCGAATCATGCTGACCTTGGTCTTGTTCGTTATCTTCAAGGCCGGTCCAGCGTGATCCATTGCCAGCGATTGATAGACCAACTTCGAGCAAGCGATCTCGGTCATACCAGTCGCGAAGTTTTGGACCAGCGATCGCAACTTGTGGTCGATCTTCTACCGCTTCAAGTAATAACTTCAGCGCATCACGATCTGGCGCACAATCATCATGGATGAGCCAGATCCACTCATCACTTTGATTACCTTCAGAGCTTGTGATGGCCGGTGTGAGAGCGAGCGCATGTTCGATCGCATCGCCATAACCCATCTCCCGATCTTCAAGGAAGGTGGTGATGCCGGCAGATTTCAATAATTTTTGTGATGTATCAACCGAGGCCGTATCTACTGCAACGATGCGATCTATAGGGCGAGATTGAGATCCAATGGATGCAATAACTTCTGGTAACCAGATTGCACCATCGTGAGTAACGAGAACTGCTGTAACAAAATGTGTATCCGCCATTACGCGGCTCCTAGCGTCGTTTTACAAATGAGATATTCGTAAGATGGCTTATTACGCGCTACGGCGCTTAAGACGACGGCGCTCACGCTCGGAGAGGCCACCCCAGATGCCGAAGCGCTCATCATGAGCCAAGGCATATTCGAGGCACTCGGAACGGACATCGCATGAGAGACATACTCTCTTAGCTTCGCGGGTAGATCCACCCTTTTCTGGAAAGAATGCTTCTGGGTCAGTCTGAGCGCAGAGAGCGCGCTCCTGCCAGGATAGTTCGACTGAGTTGTCAGCGAGGGGCAAGCTGGAGATGGTCGAAGGGTTCTGGCTATCTGATGAAGCTGGCATATCTAAGACTCCTAGATCTGTGGGTGCTCCGCTTGGTGGGAAAGTAGAGCATCTAGGGAGAATTACATTGGTGTAACCCCCTCCGCGTCAAGCGGTAGAAGGCATATTTCTTACTTAACAGGCTTTATTGCTGCGAATAACCGAAGAATTCACTTTCAGCAGTGGTTTTTGCCGCAATTTCGGTCCCTGCAGAAACAAATACTCGAGTTAAGTCGACATTCTCACCAATGATGGCGCCATCACCGATCACGGATTGATGGATCTTCGCACCGGCAGCAACCTTCGCTCCGAGGCCGATATAGCTTCCGCCATCGATCACAGCGGTCGGGTCGATCGTAGAGCCCATTGCCTGCATGAACGGGTAGCCCGTTACTTCGATCAGGTCTCGAGTCGCCTTCAAGAGCGCCCCAGGGTTTCCAATATCTAACCAGTATCCGTCATCAACAAATCCCATGACATTCGCGCCGCGATTGAGCAACCCTGGAAAGGTCTCACGTTCGACGCTCACCACTTTGCCGGCTGGAATCTCATCGATAACTGAGCGATTAAAGATGTAGCAACCAGCATTGATGACATTAGTAGGCGGATTTTCCATCTTCTCATTGAATGTGCTGATTCGGTCACCGGACATTTCAACGACTCCGAATGCTCTGGCATCTTCTACTTCTGTTAAATACAAGGTCACATCTGCTGATGTACTTTCGTGGAAAGTAATCTGATCATCGAGGGAGTGGCCACTTAAAACATCACCATTGAAGATCACTACTGGGCCATCGTTTTTGAGAAGCTGCGCAGCATTTCGGATCGCTCCCCCGGTGCCGAGCGCGCTCTCTTCAACTGCATATGAGATAGTGATTCCAAACTTCTCGCCGTTGCCGAAGTATGGAAGAAAGACTTCAGCAAGATAGGAGGTTGCTAAAACGATCTCAGTGATACCTGCCGCTTTCGCCTTTAAGATTTGATGTTCGGTGATGGGCTTACCGAGCAGTGGCAACATTGGTTTAGGCGTTGAAAAAGTAAGTGGTTGCATGCGAGTACCCATGCCGCCCACGAGGAGAATTGCAGAGGTACAGGAAGCCATCTACTTACCTGCAGAGTGCTTGAGCCGTGCTGCTGCCGTTGCAATCTCGTCATCGGTCGCGGTGAGAGCGATACGAATATGGTGGGATCCGGCCTCGCCATAGAAGTGGCCTGGGGTGGCCAAAATTCCGAATTGGGCAAGCCAGGTGACGCTCTCCCAATCGGATTCACCACGGGTCGCCCACAAGTAGAGACCAGCTTCGGTGTGATCGATCCGGAAGCCTTGCGATTCAAGTGCCGCCTGAAGTACACCTCGGCGTGCGCGATATCGCGCAGCTTGTTCTTCCACATGCGTTTCATCAGAGAGTGCAATTGTCATCGCCCGCTGAACTGGAAGTGGAACCATCATGCCGGCATGTTTACGCACTTCCAAGAGTCGAGCAATAAGTGCGCTATCGCCGACAACAAAGGCAGCGCGGTACCCCGCTAAGTTAGAACGCTTAGAGAGTGAGTGAACAGCAAGGAGATTTCTATTATCGCCATCGGCTACTTCAAAGATAGAAGTTGGTTTTACATCGCCTGCTGGAAAACTTAGGTAGCACTCATCACTTGCGATCACAGTGCCAGTCCGTCGGGAGTAATCAACAACTGCGCGAAGTTCGGCAGCGCTATGTACTCTGCCAGTTGGATTCGATGGTGAGTTCACCCAAGCAAGATCTGCAGCTGGCCATGAAGCGGCATCAAGTGGCACGCTCTGATGATCAGCGCCAGCCATAATCGCGCCTACGAGATATGTTGGGTAGGCGATCTCTGGATAAAGAACTTTCTTCGACTCCAATAAAGTCGGTAGCCAGGCAACGAGCTCCTTCGAGCCAATGGTGGGCAGTACATCGAATTCACCGGTGATGCCAAGGCGTTCTGTCGACCACTTCTTCAGCGCATCACGAAGTGCTGCAGTTCCGGTAGTGACGGGATAACGTGGTGAATTTGCAGCAGCAATAAACTCTTCCTGAATAAATGCAGGAGTTGGATCAACCGGGGTTCCTTGCGAGAGATCGATAAAACTTTCAGGATGAGATTTCGCTATCGCTCCGATTGGAGCGAGCGCATCCCAAGGAAAATCTGGAAGTTTCAGAGTTACTCAGCTTTTGCTGGACGCTCGGCGATCGATGGGTGGTCGCTATTTGTGAGGCCGACCTTGCTTGCTCCGCCAGGTGAACCGAGCTCAACGAAGAACTCACCGTTTACTGCGCCGAATTGCTTCCACTGTGATGGGACATCATCTTCGTAGTAGATCGCTTCGACTGGGCAGACTGGCTCGCAGGCGCCGCAGTCAACGCACTCATCAGGCTGGATGTAGAGCATGCGGTTACCCTCGTAAATGCAATCAACTGGGCACTCCTCGATGCAGGACTTATCTTTCACATCGACGCATGGCTCGGCAATTACATATGTCACGCTGGGCTCCTTTTACTCCGGTTAATCTGGTCTGGCATTGCTAGTACCGCTGATGGGGTGAATCTTATGCCAAGAACGCCCAGAGGGTAGAGAATTACCCTATGAGCGGACGCACCCCACCAGATCTGCCCGGTGAACCCGAGCAAGGTCAACGGGCGAGCATCCGCCTCTTCGAACCCGAGGGTGGCTTTCGGGACCTGCTTGGCACACTTGAGAGTCCCACAACTATTCGCAAAAAGGATGGATCGCTCGTGACCTTTGACCCCAACCGCATCTTCGTCTGGAAGATCGTGCCTGGGCAATGATCACTACCCCGCTCTCACTATTTGATACGCGCACCAGAACACTGATGCCAGTGACAATCAGCAATGATCGCTTCGCTCGCATCTACAGCTGCGGCCCTACTGTTTATCGTGATGCCCACGTTGGCAATCTACGAACCTTTCTCCTGTCAGATCTGATCCTGCGCACACTTCGATTAGCTGGGTACGAGAGTCGCCTCATTCAAAATATTACTGATGTGGGCCATATGTCTGAGGACCTGCACGAAGACAAGATGCTCGCCGAGTCAGCAAAGCGCAAGCTCGATCCATATGCAATCGCTCGCGAATATGAGGATCGCTTTCATAAGGACCTTGGACTTCTTGGCATTCAACCTGCAGCCGCTTATCCGCGTGCAAGTGAATCCATCGAGATGATGCAAGCGCTCATTACACAACTCATCGAACAAGGCAGCGCATATGTTGGTGACGACTCATCTGTCTACTTTGCTGCGCAATCATTCCCAAGTTACGGCGAGATCAGCGGTAATCGGTTAGATGCACTTCAGCCAGGACATCGCTACGAATATACCGATGATGGTGCCAAGCGCTTCCACGCAGATTGGGCGCTCTGGAAAGCCGCCGGCAACCGAACGGAGATGATCTGGGATGCGCCATGGGGAGCAGGATTCCCGGGTTGGCATATTGAGTGTTCTGCCATGTCACTGCACTTCTTAGATGGCTTCGTCGATCTTCACCTCGGTGGCATCGATCTACGTTTCCCTCATCACGAGAATGAGCGCGCTCAATCCAATGCTGCGGCTGGCTATGAAGTTGTGGCGCAATGGGTGCATGGTGAGCACCTCCTCTTTGAAGGTCGCAAGATGTCGAAGAGCGCTGGCAATGTTGTTCTCGTCTCCGATCTTGTAGCTCGAGGATTGGATCCGCTCGCACTGCGCCTCTGCTTCCTAGAGAATCGCTATCGCAGCCAGATCGATCTCACCTTGGATGCGTTGAGCGCTGCCGATGCGACCATCACTCGCTGGCGCAAGAAGCTCAAGGATTGGGGGCCAAGCACCCAGACACCTGATGCACAGTCGCTCATTGCATCGCTTACTGCCATGTTGATGAACGATCTCTCAACTGTTGAAGTAGCTGTAGAACTTCGCCGAATCGAACGGGATGAATCAGTTGCCCCAGGCGTGCGTGCAGCAATCTTTAGAGCAATGGATAACGTCTTCGCCCTTGACCTTGATCGTGCGGATGCCGAGATTTGGCTCACGGATGAGCAATCTCGATTGCTGAGCGAGCGAGCAGCAGCTCGGGCAGCAAAGAATTTCGCACGAAGTGATGAATTACGTGAAAAACTCTTAACGCTCAAGATCGCAGTGAAGGACGGCCCAGCCGGGCAGAGTTACGAAGTTATTGGCTAGTTAGTCAGCGATACCTGCGAAGAGATCCTGCTCCCAACCTTCTGGAGTGAGATCACCTGACTTCTCACCTTTCACCAAGGTGTAGTACTCATAACCCCAGACATTGAGTCCGACATTGTTAGAGAGTGCGAAGAACGGACCATCGAGTGCGATCTGAGTCGGATGAGATGCCATTGCCTTCATCTTTTGATCAACGAATTCGCTTGCGTCGATAACGGTTGTGACGACATCATCGGGTTTCGCAAAGGGGAGATCATCTGCGTTATCTACGCCCATGAAATCTGATCCAGCTGCCTTCATCGCATCGATTCCCTTTTGAATCACCGAACGCGGCATCGTGTTCCAATAGATCTTCTCGATATTCCATTCCGACTCCACCAACTCTGCTGCGCGCATCGCAACTCGATGGGCCTGAATATGATCTGGGTGGCCATATCCACCAAAATCATCATAGGTAACAAGGACTTGTGGTTTTACTTCAAGAATAATTCTGACGAGTTCGCGCGCTGCGCTATCGAGATCTGCCTGCCAGAAAACATCAGGGCGATCATTGGGTGGCGTTCCCATCATTCCGCTATCGCGATAGCGGTGGTCAGGCGCTCCTAAGAAGCGATGGTCTGTGACTCCAAGTGCCGCCATCGCATTTGCCAGCTCTACCTCTCGGATCGGAGCGAGGCCATCTTCTTTATCGGCTGCAAGATGTGCGAGTTCTGGGACGAGGATTTCGCCCTCTTCACCGCGGGTGCAGGTGACTAATGTGACGTTATAGCCAGCAGCGGCATACATCGCCATTGTGGCGCCATTATTGATGGTCTCATCATCTGGATGGGCGTGAACGAGTAGCAGGCTCTTCTGGCTCTTGGAAGTCATAGGGAGAGGATAACAACTCTCAGCGATTTCCTTTATCCTTCAACCATGACCACAGATCTCAAGGGCAGACTGCCTCGCGACGAACGCAGAGCGCAATTACTTGCAGCAGCACTCGAAGTCTTTACGCAGGCTGGTTACCACTCGGCGGCGATGGATGAGATCGCTGATCGCGCCAATGTAAGCAAGCCGGTCTTGTACCAACACTTCCCTTCCAAGCTCGATCTCTATCTTGCCGTTCTCGATCTCCACATCGACTCACTCGTCTTTGAGATTCAGAAGTCAGTTGCATCGCGCACTGATAACTGGGAGCGCGTTCAGGCGACAACTGCTGCCTACTTTGATTTCATTAATTTAGAAGGCGAAGCATTCCGCCTGCTCTTCGAGAGCGATATGAGTGTTGAACCTCAGGTTCGCCAGCGCCTCACACGTATGACCTACGACTGCGCCGCAGCGTTCTCTGCCGTCATCTCGATTGATACTGGACTACCAAAAGAGGCATCCATGATGCTCGCAGT
>Ga0214164_1000604_pt1 | contig 23295 bp, 25 predicted proteins | sample TroBogepilimnion_13_FD_153003 | JGI IMG/M metagenome (GOLD analysis project Ga0214164, IMG submission 153003) | Freshwater microbial communities from Trout Bog Lake, WI - Practice 03JUN2009 epilimnion v4 | ecosystem: Environmental > Aquatic > Freshwater > Lake > Epilimnion/Euphotic zone ...
GCTTACAGTTGTTGTTCCAGTGGAAAACAATGCATAATCAATAAAACGGTCTGCTAAAAATGCTTCAACATTGTTGGTTAAATTTAATGTTGTACCTCTCTGCCAAACACCAAAGTCACCATTGATGATTTTGTTCTTACCAGCAAGGAATGGGCTGGCCGCACCTGCTGAGTTTTGTTCTACTGTTGAGGTTAATTGTGCGCGACTCATTAGTTACCTGCCTGTGGTGTAGAAGAGTTGGATACGAGTGTGTCGTAGGTGGACTTGAGCATTGAAGTAAATTCTCCATTGCCTTTATCAATAATGGCGCTTGTTGTAATTGTGCCATCTGGGTTTTCAATATCTACAAAAGTAACATTATCCATTTCTATAACTCCGCACTAAATCCGATATAGGAAGGCAAGGTATTTGCCAAAATTGCGTAAGGTCGGTAAGTGGTTACTCCACTTGCTGTCAAACTTACTGCTGGTGGATTGCCCGTAGTATTGAGTAAAGTAACGGCGCTAACACCAATAGCCGCATTGACAAAATCAAAAACTCTAAGGTTTGAGTAATCAACGCTTGATGGCGTAGTACGCATTGTTACAGGTAGTGGGCAAGGTATGTTTACCGTGTTTCCAGCAGTTGCAGCACCAATCCATCCGTAGTCACCTGTTGTAGCAAAAGTGTTGCGGAAGTAGTACCTCTGACAAGCGGCTAACTCCCCCTGAACTGTGCCTGTGGCAGTTTGGAAGGCGGTGGCTACTGAGCCTGCTTCTAGTTGTACGCCCCAAATGCTTGTCGTGCTTGATGCAGTTGGCATAAAGATACGAAGGTCAAGGTATGAACCAGCGCCGACAGTTTTGCCAGCAATGCTTGGAATGGATACTGTGAAAGATACTCGTTGCCAAGATGTAGTTGCGCTGGCTGCTCCAACTGTTGTGGTTACTGAACCGCTACCGCCTGAGCCAAAGTTTTGGATTAGGACTGCATTTCCAAGTGATGCGGCAGATGCAACCTTTACCCAAAAAGACAATGTTGCGGTTTGACCAGCAAGAGTTTGAACATTCTCAATTCTTTGAGAAAGAAATTGTCCACCATTGCCAGCCGCATAGGTATATGCAAATTGTAAATAGTATTGACTTTCGTATCCCGCTACTGGCGCAGAGCCAGGAGTAAAGGTTTGCTGAGAAATAGTTTGAGATGTGGGATAAGCCGTAGTTGCATCTTCAATCCAACGGTCTGCCGTAAAAGCATTGTAGGTTGGGCTAAAAGATGTTCCTCGCTGCCATACGCCAAAGTCACCGTTGATAATCTTGTTCTTACCTGCAACAAAGGCTGGCCCTGCCCAAGCAACGCCTGTGCTTGAGGAAGAGTTTGCCACGAGTGTTGTACCGTCAGAGCCGACTGCAAGGTTGGTAGGTGTTGAAGCTCCTGAAGCAACTAGAAGATCGCCCTTGGCGGTCACTGTTGACTTAGAGATAGCGTTAGCTACATTGAAAGATGAAGGAGATATGACTGTAGCAATATCGTTAACGACAAGGGCTGTAAGGCCAGTGATGGTTGTGCCAGTAGTTGCGACGTAATCTACGCCACGTTCCAGAAGCACACCATTGATAAAGACTTGCTCAGATCCTACAGTGTAGGACAACGCAGTGCTAAATCCATCTGTACCAGATAGGCTTGTCTCTCCACCAGTGGCTGTGTAACGCCATTGAGTGAGAGTAGCACCCGCTGTATTGGGGTGACGAATGACTGACATATTAGGCTATCTCACTTCCGAAAGCGTTGAAGGAAACAGATGTACTTGATGCTGCGATTGAAATAATGTCTGTTGTTGCCAAGGTTACTCCAAGTGTAAGTGTATCCGTAGCGTTACTTCCTAGGACTACGTCATAGGCAATGTACTGCTTAGGTGTGTCAGCTGCTCCAGCCACACGCACCGCTACGCGGTATGTGATTGCTGATGTTGACTGATTGCTTACAGAGATAGTAGATACTACAGTGCTTGTTAAAGAAGGAACAGTATACAAAGTTGTAAAACTTGACGCTGCTCCTGCTGCTGTTGTTGCTGCTGGGACTGCTTGACCCAACACCTTATAGGTTGTTGCCATTTATTTTCTCCTTAGTTGTTGGTTAAGCACCCATTGTCATAAATGAAATACTTGTCATATCGTCCTTGCTAGCCAAACTGCCAGCTACCCCATGTATGCCAGTGGTAGCGGCAATATGTTGTTGAGCTTCTGTCATATCTTGAGCAGAAATTACGTGACGCACAACCGCCCCAATGGCATGATTAGTTGGTGATGTGCTGTTAAATCCACGAGTAACGCTTAATGTGTATGGACCTGTGCCTGTATAGGCATTGACTTGCACAAGTTCTTCTGAAGAAGTATTGTAATCAACAGCTACTATAAATGGTGTATTTGACGGATAGCCAGTAAGGCCATTTACTACAATATTTGTAGCAGATCCATTAAATGCGCTAGCAACGGTAGTATCTTGCGCAGTAGCGGAATAGTATCTATTTACAGCCATCTGCCTGCCTTATCTACTGTAGTGAGTACGAGGTGGATATTGTTCTGCTTGACGTGCCATTTCCACCTGTAGGCGTTGTTGGTACATCTGGTAAAAATAACGGCTCATGTTTGTTGCTGAGCCAACTGGATTGCTTTGATCTTGAGAGCCTGCCTCAGCAGAGATTGCTGGAATACGACCCATATCTACATATGCAGCTGAGCGATAAGCTGCTCCAAGGATGATTACTTCACGGGCTGAGTCTGGCAAGCCAGTGGTTGTAAAATCATCATTATCATTTTGTAGTTGTGTAGGTTTTTTTGTGTACACAACTTGTACGGTACGACCAGGAATAATTCCATCTGAGATAGAAATTGTCTTGCCGCTGTTCCAAACGATTGGATTAGCAGTACGGTCAATACGATAGTGGCGAACTGGTAGCCATTCAAGAGATGGCCCAATGGTTTGCCATGAAACTGCTATAGCATCAATTGCTTCCTGTGGAAGTACGTATGTTGTACGTGATGCAATGAAAGGAAATGTGGTGTAATACACACCAAAAAGGCTTGGATAAATAGCATCAATTGCTTCGTTAACGTCCTTGCGAATCATAGCTCGTGGAAACGAAGGGGTAATTGTTACGCGCGTTCCAGCAGCATGTAGTACAGGTGTTGTATCTCTAAAGCCACGACCATAGGGTGGAATTGTTGCTGTATTGGTTGTGCGGTCAAATGAATCAACCCAGATCAACTCTTCATCAATTTCTACAATGCCGCGTGTAAGGACTGTTCCATCTGCTACAACAAAAGTTAAATCTGATGCGTTTAAATCGGCTGTCAGAAATGTTGCCTGATCTTGGCGACTGGTATAACCAGTAAGCGCCAGCGCAGTCTCGTCAATTAGTTCTGAGAATAAAGTCATTAGGACACAATCCTTGATGCTGCGGCAGCTTCGCCATAGCCGTAAACTCCAGCAAGTGCGTTAAGCACACCAGGAGTATCTAAGTGAAAATTCTTGCCGCTGTTGCGATAAGCATAAATGGCGTTAAGAGCATCAATCCCACGAGTAAAGGTTTGTCCTGTGACGTTAAATGCCCATTGAGATGCGGCACCATTAATGTCTAGTTGTGGCACTGAGTTGACGATAGTTCCTGCCAAGCGGTTTAAATGATATACGGTTGATAGACCATCATCTTTTGCCATTTATTTTCCTTTCGCGGGATGGTTTTTATGCCATTTCTTTACTGCTGCTACGCCAGCAGCTACAGTTTTTACATCTGCTTTTTTAGTCAAGTCAATTTTTTTAAATGTTGTTTTTTTAGAACCAGGGTGATTAACAACAATATCGCCATTGGTGGCCTTAACAACTGTGTGCTTTTGACCACCAATTACAATTGAATCTATCTTTGCTTGTTTGGCTTGACCCTTATTTGCCTTGCTAACCAATTTACTTTGTTCCGCCAACGCCTTCATATTCACCGTAAGGTGACTTTGTTGGCTTGCCAGTTAGCTTGTCGTTTAACTTACCAATTGCTGTTGCGTTGCAACCACATTCTGCGCACATAATTAGCCCTTAACTTTCTTTAGGTTTGGATTTTTTTTCTTTGCTGCTGGTGATGCTTCGCGTGAAGCAGACGCTAGGATTGCTCCTGCGCTCTTCATTGAAACATTAGACTTTTTAGCGATTGACTTTTGGGCGGCTTTAAAACCCATGCCCTTCTTTGATGCTGCCATTAGATTATCCCTACTTCTTTCATTACCTTTGCCTTGTGCTTGGTAATCTGTTTTGCGGCTGGCATTGTGCCTGCATCAAATGCAGTGCCTAGTTTGTCACTTGCTTCCAGTGACTCTGCAACAGCCCTCATGGTTGTACCAGCTGGTTGAATACCTTGTTTGCGAGCACCTGCGTATGCGTTAAGTTCAGCATCCCAGCGTTTCTTAGTCATAGTCTTGCTGCTGTTAGCATCGCCAGCATTGACGTGCACGTTGCTTGATTGCAAGCACTCAGCATAAGTTTCGTGATTTTTTTCTAAGCAGCCTGTGCGGCAGTTATCTCCGAGAGCCATGTTTCTCCTTGGCTTGTCTAAAAAATTTAAGGTTACGCACTACGCGTTCATTCTCTGGGCCATTGCCCTTTGATGCAGCAAGTGCAAATGTAATTGCTTCATCAATAAAACCTAGTTCCCATGATGCGATACTGGCTAGATCGTATGCTTTCCAGTCCCACACCGATGAGTCATAGCAGTAGTGAACGCTTTTATGGCACTCAATTGCCTTGATAGAAGCATCTAAACATTGTTGCCAACGTTTATTGCGGTAAGCATCTAGCGCTACGGAGAACCAAGGTTCACCTTCATTGGGCATAATCTGAGCACCACGCTCAGCCCATACTGTTGCTTCTTCTGCTTTACCTAGATGGTGCGCTGCTTCAGCAGCCCATCTACATGTGGCAGCTTCTTCAACATTCCATCCACCTAGTTCCATTCGCTTATTGGCAGATGCGATTACATCATCCCAACGGCGATAGAAGTAGTACTCACGTACCATGTACGTCCACATACGTGGATCTTGGGGAAACTCTTTAACACACATCTCAAGCATAGGCAGATACTGCCCGCGAGATTTATTATCATCTGGTTTGTGGCTAATGATCGCGTTCTTAATAGCGCAATACTTTGGAGTACCTTCAGCGTAATACACTGGAACTTCATGTATGGGGTACTTCCAATGCCAACCCCAACGGCTATGGATCTTATCCTTTTGCCATTTACTGCCAGTATCAAATGTTATCCAACCAGCTTGCGCTGTTGGGTCCCACTGCTTACGAACTTCTTGGAAAAAATTTTTATGGATTACTTCATCAAGATCTACGTAGATACAAATATCTACATCTTCTGGTATGAGCGCAAGAGACGTGTTCCGCGCCACATCAAAACGCCAAGGCTTAACGCTAATATTATGAACAGTAACGCCCAGCTCTTGTAACTTTTCTTGTGTTCCATCTGTAGATCCTGTATCTGCTACTATTCTATAATCGGCACCTTCTGCTGCTTTTGCCCAACGTTTTGCGTGAATTATCTCATTAAGTGAGATGGCATAAACGGCAATCTTCGGCATGCCTATATTATATCACATTCCACCAAGCATTAGTATATCCCAAACGCCGCCTGAGCCTGTGGGTCCAGTCTGTCCAGTATTTCCTGTACTGCCAGTATTACCCGTAGCACCTGTAGCACCTGTATTACCAGTTGCTCCTGTGTTACCTACCGCACCCGTCGGCCCTGTTGGTCCCGTGCTTCCTGTAAAACCTGTTGCCCCTGTTTGTCCAGCAGCCCCCGTAGCTCCAGTCGCGCCATTGCTGCCAGCACTACCTGTTGGCCCTGTTGGTCCAGTTGTGCCAGTCGCTCCCGTAGATCCTGTGTTGCCTGCTGCACCCGTTGCTCCCGTCGGTCCTAGAATTGTGTAGGTAACTTGCTCAACATGCAGATTGACGCTTGGTGAGGCAGGACGAGTTGGCGATGTGCCAGATGTTGCAGCGAGCAACTCCATGTAAGTGTTTTGTGAGGACCAGTAGAACTGGATATAGTCACCAGCATTAACGGTAACCAAGTCTTCGATGTTGGCAAGCACTTGGTTGTTAACGCCAGAGGTGGTAAAAATTGCGGTTGATTCAGTTACCGCTGTGCCGTTAACGGCATACCAAACGTTAACTTGATAGTTGCTGCCGCCACCTGTGGTGATGAATTGACCGAGCAAGTTGATGGCATAAGTGCCAGCATAACCAAATGTGACTTGACTGCCAGATACAATGCTTACGCCATTGGAGCCAGCATTGGTGTTAAGCGTGATGAGGTTGGCGCTTGTAGCGCCAGCATTTGTTTGGGTTGTTGTGTCGTAGAAATTTCCGTAGTAGGCAATAGTTCCGCCTGCACCCGTAGCACCTGTGGCTCCAGTAGCACCAGTCGGACCAGTAGATCCTGTTACGGATGGTCCAGTATTACCTGTGTTACCAGTGTTACCTGTGTTGCCAGTGTTTCCCGTGTTGCCCGTATTGCCCTGAGCACCCGTAGGACCAGTAGGTCCTGTAGAGCCTGTAAAGCCCGTAGCACCTGTTGAACCAGTAAAGCCTGTAGAACCTGTAGGACCTGTGCTGCCAACGGCTCCTGTAAGCCCTGTAGGGCCTGTAACACCCGTATTACCAGTGTTGCCTTGTGCTCCTGTTGGGCCAGTTGATCCAGTAACGCCTATAGGACCAGTTGGTCCAGTTTGTCCAATGCTTCCTGTAGGACCTGTGCTACCCGTAGATCCTGCCGCGCCTGTTGCTCCAATTGATCCTGTGTTACCAGTATTTCCTTGACTGCCCGTTGATCCTGTAACGCCAGTCGAACCAGTAGGGCCAGTGGGACCAGTGGAACCAGTACTACCAGTAGAGCCAGTATTGCCTGTTGCACCTTTAGCTCCTGTCGCTCCAGTGATTGATGGGCCAGTATTTCCTTGTGCCCCTTGAATACCTTGTGGTCCTTGTGGACCAAGTACGCCTAATTCAAGAGTAGTAAATTGATTTGTGCCAACGTTAAAGACGTTGGTTGTTTCTGGGATAAGTACAGTTGAAATGCTATTGACTGTAATTGCCATTACTGGATCACACTCGCTTGTACAACAAATGCGCCATTAAGAATTTGATAAACGTTTCCAGAACCATCGCTAAGATTAAAAGCATATGTATAGTTACCCGCTGGAAGATCGGTAGGGTCTGTTTGAACAGGCGTAAGAGTAAATGTTGTTTGACCTAATGCTGGGCTAATAACTGCTTTGCCATTGGCTGTGGAAAGTTCAACAACAAGATTGTTGGACACGTCACGAACCTGCATGTCTGCTGTGTAGCCAGTAAGGTTAACTGGAAGATTATCCACCAACCAAATGGGAGCAAGGGTAAAGGTTGTGCCATTAATAATCGTGATGTTATATCTGCCTGCGTTCACGTTGCTCCTAAACCGTTGTAATGTAAGCGCCGTAGCCAGCGTTTGTAAGGATAGTTACTTCAGCATCTGAAAGGACATATGAGTGTCCACCTAGATAGCAATAATCTGCTGATTGTGTATCTTGTACCGCAGGGGTACGCTGGCTAACTACAGCAGTTCCAAATACCAAGATTGAGTTAGCACGAGCAATTTTGTAACGCCAGAACAAAATACCAAAACCAGCGGGACCTTCGTTAACCGTTGGTGGGTTAAATACTTTTGCCATGCGTTACCTTTCGATGGTGTTGCAGCCTGCCCCCACGTGCGGGAGCAGGCAACAACTAACTCAATTATGAGTTGTGGATAGAAGCTGATGACTCGATACGAACCAAAGCTGCGTCACGGTAACGTGCCCAGCCTAGAACGCCGTACCATCCGATTGGACGGAAACGCATCAACTTATCAACGATTGGACCGAAGACCACATGTGGCTCTTCAGCAACCGCTTCAGCAAGTGCTTGCTTACCAGCAACTAGTGTGCGGAATACGCGTGTTCCACCAGAAGCGTTTACGTAAGAAGAAGTACCGAATGTACCTGTAGCACCTGAAGAACCTGTACCATCTGTTGTGTTGAACAAACGTGGAGACTCTACGAACATAGCTCCTTCGTAAGTTCCGATGGTTCCTGGCCAAAATTCAGATGCGCCATTCTCAGCGTACTTGTGGTCATCGCGCCATCCGCCTGCTCCAGTTTCGGAGCGAAGGTCGTATGAAACTTCTGGGTGAATACCACACCAGTAGTATTCGCCTTGACGTGGAACAGCCTTGTTAGCACGTAGCTTTGCAACAGCAGTACGAATATCGCGTGAGCGAATTACTGATGTTCCATCGATAGATGCTTGTGTTGTTCCATTGGTGTATGTTCCAGCATATGTTGAAACTGGGGCAGAAGCTCCGCCTGTTAGTTCAGCAATTGCGTTTGGTCCACCAACAAGTGTCTTGAGGACGACTGTATCAAGTGAGTCAGCCATGTTGAAGGCAATAATGTCTGCAATAGCTGGATCTACATCTGATAGTGAGAACAACTCGAGCTTACGAGTTGCTAGAGAAGCGTTACCATATTCAAGCAATGAAACGGTGATTGGAGTGGTGTTACCTAGAGCAACAGCATCTGGATCAACGTCTTCAGAGAGTGAAGAAGTAACGGCTGACATGTCTGTGTAAATCTGGAATACAACAGACGAACCTGGCATAGCTTGCTGTACTGGACGCTTATCTGCAACATCGCGGATAAGAGGAACGGCACGGAGCGCAAACTCTACATAACGGTCATAAGCGGTTTGTACTAACCCTGGAATACCAGCGGTAGAACCGAATGAGTCGGTATATTGATTGGCCATGTGTCACCTACTTTCTTTGGGTATATTGTGCGAATGGGTTTAAATTAACGTCCTCGACCCGTTACCTTCTGACCAAAAACAAGCATGTCAAGCTCTTCTCTTGTCTTAACGCCAGCCAGTTTCGCGGCTGCATCAGCATCACGAGACGGGGTATTTGCGTTTTGAAGAGTGGCATTGATTCGCTGTGTTTCACGAGCATTAGGTGTTGGTTCTTCAGACGGAGCATCTTCAGGTGTGGCAAATCCGAACACATCAGCGTTCTCGTTTAGCCATACATCAATTTGCTCAGGCGTACTTACGTCGCCAGGAATGAACTTGGCGATCTTGGTAGATACGCCTTTCTGTTCCAATACTTCCTTGACTGAACGTCCTCGAAGGTCTGCCTGAATAGAAGCTAGCTGATCAGCCAGTTCCTTCTTTTCACGCTCTGCTCTTTTAAGAGCCTTGCGTAGATTTGCTGGACCATTCTGGTCTTGTGTTTGTGATGGTTGATCTTCTTCAAGATCAAAATCATCATCTTCGTATTGGTCTGCCATGTGGCACTCCCTTTTCTATGTTGGTTGATCGCAGGCCATAGCACTCCCCAGGGGAAGGGGTACTAGCTCCCACTCTTGGTCTTTAAATACACATCACTATGCCAATGGGTAGTGATGGAACCTAATTAACTTACGCCAGATTCTTCTGTATAAAGGCTGCCCTTAGCAGCACCAGAAGAGCCGCCATAAAGATTTACAAGTCCTGCACGTTGACGTGCTAGATCTTGTTGTGCCTGTGCTGCAGAAACGCCATTAACGTTTGCGTTAAATTGAGATGCAGTTAATTCAGAGCCAATGTTGGCAGCATTGCCACCTAATGATGCGGCGATCTGTTGCTGTTGAGCCAATTGACTACCAATGTTTGCAAAGCCTGTTTGGGCTTGTTGTTGTGTAACACCCTGTGCTGCAAGGCTCAAAGCATTTTGTTGATTAAGAGCAAGGTTTTGACGAGCTGCTTCTGCCGCAACTTGAGTACCAGCAAACTGTTGTTGAAGAACAGGTACTGCCGTATTTGGATCAAGGAAGTGTGCAATAAGATCACCTTGGGTCAAACCGTATTGTTGATATGCAGTTTGAAGCAGATAAGGATCTTGAGTTGTTGCCAATTGGCTCGCCATGTTGACATAATTTTGAAGTGTTGTCGTTCCCACGTTTTTGCCAATAAGACTTGCAAGAAAAGATTGTGTTTGATATTGATCTGGAACACCAGATTCTGACAATATGCTACGGTAATTGTTTTCAGCTGTCATATAATCTGCTGCACTATAAGCAGAAAATCCAGCGGCCACGCGAGCAGCATTGCCTGAAAAACGAGCAGCGTAGGCAGCAGAATTTTGAATTGTTAAAGCAATTGTATCTGGCTGTGCACCTTGCTGAGCAAGGGTTGTAATCTGATTCATTAGATCTGTTGAGTTAGGATCGTTGGAGTTAAGAATACCCCAGTCCATTAATTGCTTTTGCGCAGCTGAAATATAATCTGTTGTCACTGGTCCAGTCGCACCAGTTGGACCAGTAGTAGAAGGCGTAACTTGTGTAAAAGTTGTTGGATTTGCACTACCATCCCAGTTATAGGTTGTTGTGTTGTAACCTATTACGTTTCCACTACCATCTTTTATTGGAACACTAGTTGTTTGCGGGGTTTGCACAAAACTTGAAGAAGGCCCTAATGGTGCGGCACCTGAAGCAACAGGTCCAGCCATTGTTGCGCTGCCTGGAGCCTTGGAGCCATCTGGAAGAACAATTGCCCCAGCGGGGGTTGCAGTTCCAAAAGTTCCTGCTGTTACGGGTGTATCTGGAATAGCGGCAGCAGCAGCATCTTGCGCAATTTGTTGCTCTACTTGTCTATCTGTCATTGCCATTAGATTTTTCCAAACGTTTTGCCTAGAGTTTCAACGATGCTTGCCATTGAGTTTTGAGCGTCAGGTGTGCTTCTCCAGCGTGGATCTTGACGAAGTGTTTGTTGAAATTGCCAGATGGGCATAGGTGAACCTAATCCAGTATTTGGGTCAATAGTTCCCTGAAGGGCTTTATTGATTAAAGCACTGTCTCCGTTGTTTCCACTTAGATCAATACTGCTTGCTGGAATACCAAGAATATTTTGCATTTCTTGTTGATAAGGGGCAGCAATGTTAGCAACAGTTTCACCTTGATTAATTCTTGAAGCAAATCCAGAATATTTTGATGCTGCATATCCTTTAACATTATTTGCATAAGTGTCATAAGTCATACCAGATTTTGGATCTGATAATTTAGCACCAGCATCTGTGTAAAAACTTTCAGGCATTGCAACGCCTTGACTCGCAGCATAGGCACGAAGTTGATTTACAAGACCAATTCCAGTGCTTGCATTTGCTCCACCGCTAAGTGCAATACCTGCACTTTGAGCAGTTGTAGCAATTTTACTTTGAAGACCAGATTGATAATCGCTTGAAGTATAAAGCGTGTCTGAATACGCATCATTTAAAGTTCCCTCTGCAAGAGACGTTGCAACCTCTGGGGTAAGTTTGTAACCCATGCTTGTTGCTTCAGTAGTAATTCCATCAATACGACGCTGAAGTTCTTTACCGTATGTACTATTTGGAAGTACGTTTCCATTAGCATCAAGTGACTGTGCTTTATCTGAAGCTGCTTGAATGGCTGAAGCGCCATAGGCTTTCCAAAAATCTGTTTTCTTTAAACCTACTTCAAAATTTGTTGAGTCTGGTGCGCTAATCCAACCACCATTAACCGCATCAGTAATAAATTGAAATAATGAATAGCCAGTACCATTTTGAATTGTTGGCAAATTAGAATCTGCAGTTTTCCAAAAGGCATATTGAGCGCCATTTTGATTATGAAGAATCTGTGCAAAATCTGATCCTGGCGATAGCAGTCCTGAAAGACCAGGCTCCGCTGCCGCTACTTGAGCAGATACTTTAGTACTTTTAGCCATTATGCAACTCCAGCATCTTTAGCAGCTATTTGGTTCATTAGATTAAAGGCAGCACCAGATGCTTGAAATGCTTTATATTCACCAGAATCAATAATTTTATTTTTTGCAAACTCTTGTAAGTTAAGTTGATTTGCCGTTGTAGTTTCATTTTGACCAGAACGAAGCAAGCGATTTGTTACGCCACCAGCGCCCAAACCTTGAATTGGAGATACTGAATATGTATTACTACCAGTTGTACGTGATGTTGGGTTAGCGGCAGCATATTGATCGTAAACTTGTGCCCATTTTGCAACTTCATCATCTGAAGCATTTTTGCCCAATAGTTGCAAATACAAATCATTAACAGTTGATTTTACAGCATTAATATCTGGGCGATCAATACTTCTAAGATCAATTTTAGAACTAACAGCATTTGGGTTAATTGATTGTGGATTAATTTTATTTGCCACAGCATTTGCAACAGATACTGGGTCTTTAGTTTTATTACTATTAATAAGACCTAATGTATAATTACCAAGATATGTTTGTTCAATAGGACTTAATTTTCCATCAGTTGCAATTGTTTTAAGGTCACCTAATGCTCCTGGAGCAGATGCAACATCTAGAGCCATTTTTTGAATAGCTGGAGCATTGTTGACAGAATCACCAAGAAGGGATTTAAGTTGACCTAAAGTTAAAGTTGTAGGAATTTTACCATTAACAATAAAATTGTAATCATTTTTAATTGGGGTGTTTGCCTGTGCTTTGGCTGACAAAATGCTTCCACTGCTACCAGCCCCACCTGATGCAAGCGCTTCCATAGTGCCAGCTGGTAGGTTAATTGCAGGGGTATTTTTTTTAATTGCCATTACTTTGTAAACCCTTCAATTGGACCAAGTGATGCTTCATAGTATTTATTGTAGAATTTGAGGAACTGTGGATCTTGTTCTGAGATATTGACGGCCAAATTGCGAAGTGGCATTGCAATATCTTGAATAGTTGCAGGATCTTTTGTTTTTGACAGTTTTGTTACAGCTGATGCTGCATATGTTTGAAACGTATTATACGCATCAAAACGAAATGTTCCCTGTAGGTTCTGCACATACTCTGTTGCCCCAGCTGCTTTCATAACTGCTGGACCAACCGCTGCTCCAACTTCATACCCTGGGTATAGCGCATGTGCGTATTCCTCAAGGGTTGTTGCGTTGTACTTTAAACCACGTACAGCCTTTGGAACATCTGCTGTAGTTGGCCATGACAAACCGCTTCCAAGAAGCGGAGCAAGTTGAACCTTGAGTGCGGTTACTGTTTCAATTCCCTTTTGGATCTGTGCTTGATCTGTAAGGTTTGACGTGTAATTAAGACGATTTGTTTTTTCATTCATAAAATGCTTATACAAATCTACAGAGTGCTCGGCAAGATTTTGCAATGACCAGTAGGTAAACTTACCAGTTTCGGCAAGTCTTCCACCAGCAATTCCACCAACGCCGCTTTGACCAGTGTTAAGATTGTAGTTAAAAAGAAGACCATTTAACTCATTAAGTACTGGCACCATGTTTGTAAAAGTTTTTAATGCACTTGGCGCATTACCAGGTGTAATAGCCTGTGGGCTAAACAAGTTCATAAACTCTTTAATGTATGGTGTGTTAGATAGATATGGTGCGTTAATACCACCAAATTGACCTAGCCCAGTTCCATGTTGAAAAGCGTTTAATTTTTGAAAATCTTGGATAATTGGCAAGTGGTTATTAAACCAGTTTTGCAGCCCATTGTTTGGGTTTTTATTGTTTGGATCAAGGTGGTTGTATAGTTGAAAGCCTGCGTTAAGCAAAGCGTTTTCACCAGGATGATCTATTAGGTAGCCACCAATGTTTTTGTACAATGTCTTGTTAAATGAGAATGGGTAAAATATTGTGTTAACTGTACGCTCAAGTGGAGTACGATCACCGTAAGTATTGATCTTTTCCAACTTCTGAGTAATCTCAGCGTCGGTCATTCCAAGTTGCTTGAGGTGATATGCCTGCCAAGCCATATTGTGCGCTGGGTTGTAAATACCAAATGGATCATTCTGTGATAAGAAACGATCAAGGCTGTCTAGATCTTGAGCCTTCTCATATACCTTTGGCATAGTACGGCCAAGAATGGCGTAAGCATCATCTTTAATGCCAAGGCGAGTCATAGCCTCATAAGGGTTACGAGTTAGCGGAACACCCTCAGTAGCAGCCTTAATGTTTGTTTTGGCAAGGCGGCGAACTGCAAAGATAGGGTTAAGATCAAAACGCCATTGATTGCGAATAGCGGTTAAATTGCCAGGCAATGAAGTTATCGCACGAGAAATTGGACCTTCGCCAATTTTATAATTGTTAAGAAGTGGTACTTTACCAAAGAAAGAAGCTGTTGCATTGGTCGCCATAGCGCCAGATGCACGAATAAAATCTTCAGCCTTACCAAGACCCATTGCATAACCAGGGGCTTTTGCTTTTCCCTCTAAAACCCAATTAACAATTTTGCGAGCATCTTCTACTCTGTAACGTGGTGTTACATCACCAAGATAGTCTTTTGCGCCCTTTGCAATTGGTTGAGTAAGGGCTTTAACCATTTGATTGTAACCAAGATCTGCCACACGACGTTGTGAGCCAAATACCTCATTGGCTTTTGCCATTGCAGCATCGCGCAATTCTTTTTCTTCTTTAACGGTAAGATTGTCTGTGTTGCCCATTAACTGAGTAATCATTTGCTCGCGTTTGCTTTGGTTCCAACCACGAATAAGATTAGCTGTTTTATCGCCAAGCCTATTTGTACTTGCCCCAGAACGCGCATAATCACGAAGAATATTAATAATTGTGCTTGAGTTATCTCCTGGAAATGGTGAAACTTGACCAGAAGCAAATCCGCGGTCAATACGTTCTTTAATGGCAGTGTCGCTTGCTTGTGCTACCGAAATGTCGCTTACCTTGCTTGGGTCTAATTTAAGAGCAAGTGCTGCGCGACGAAGCAAGGACGTGCGCTGATCTGCAATAACTGGATGCAAAATTGGTGCTTCATAAGCATGACCAATATCAGTACCAAGAACAGGGCGATAACCCTTTTCTGCTAAACGAGCAACAGCATCAGTTACAGCCTTTGGTGCTTTTGCTGGCAAGAAAGCCTCAGATGCTAGCCCATGAGATTCACGATAAATCAAAGACACTGCTTCAATTGGATCAAGTTTGTTAATTTGGAGTGAGTCAAAACCCAACTTCTTAATAAGAATACCACGCGCCTCATTAAGCACATTAAGTGATTCTTTATCCAAGCCTTGTGGATCTAACTTTGGAAGAGGTGTGTTTAATTCAGTTGCTGAGTTTTTAGCCAAACGACGACTTTCAAGTTGCAAAGTCTGTTGTGCTTGCTCTACCTCTGGTCCATAACCAGCTTTAGCCAAACGCTTGAAAAATCCATTTGCTGCACTTTGAGCATCTTGCTGAATAAAAGTATCTTTACGGGCAATGCCAAGAGCGCCACGTGGCACTGTATTGTTCTGAGTAAGGTAGTTTGGAATAAGGCTATCTTTTGTAAAACTTGGATCAAGTTGTGTCATGTTGGCAAGAGCACGATCACTATTGACAACATACATTGGCTTGCCAGTTTTATCGATGTATTTAAATCCAGTATGACCATTATCTGACATAACAGAATTAGTTACATCTGAGATACGGCTATCAATTTCATTTTTATTTAGTTTGCCACCTGCAGCAAGTGCTGAACGGTAAGCATCTAGCAAATCTCCGCCGCTATAGTCCCTATCGTTTTTAAGCATTTTGGCAAATGTTTTATATTCTTTGGTATACGCAGTTTTATCAACACCTACAAGGGTATTCTTGCCCTTGCCTGGAACCATTAAGCCCATTTCATTGCGAGCAATTTGATCTTGTTGAACTTGAGATAGTTTTGCTGCAACCGATTGAGCAGATCCTCGCTTGGTCAAATCAAGGAAAGATGGTTCTTCATTTTGAATTGGGTTGTAACGAAGTGTGTAAACGTTTGTGTGTGTACGACCAGCAAAGGCAGGGTCAGAAGTTGCGCGAATACCCTTGCCATAACGAGTTGTAGACTCAAGTGTTGCAGGATCTGGCATATACTCACTAACCTTTGAGTTAGTGTGGTACAAAGGTGGCATAGCCTTGCCTTGATAAACGCTAGGAGTTAATCCTTCACCTAAAGAGGTTGCCTCAACTTTGCTTTTAACAAGATCATTAAATGGGGTTTGACGCTTGCCCCAGTCTTCTGTTAAAGCATGTGTTAGTAGATCTTCTACATTTGCCTGTGTGCGAGAACCATGAAATAAGTTACGATGCTCATCTTGAAGCATAACGGAAACATCAGAGTGTGCTAACCTTAATTTATTCATTGCATCATAAAAACGTTGTTTGTTTTTATCTGCAATATCATAAGTATCGGTTATGCCTTTACGAACATTTGAACCAAGTTGATTGCCAAAATCTTTTCTAAAGTAATTTGCAAGCACGTCTGGTTGGCGAATTAAAGAATCACGTGCTGGCGCAAGAATACCCATTGGATCGCTAAGCGCCTCATGCTCATATTGACTAAACAATTTAGCAGCTTCTGGTGTATTTTTATCTACAGTTCCAGCTTTAATTGCTGTTTGTAAAGCATTGTCGGCATAGTGAGATGCTGCATATTGATTAACTTTTGTGTTAAGAAAATAATCGTTAACAAATTCATTTGTTGTATTTTTTTGAAGATTGGTTAATGAAATACCTAATCCTTTTTTAAGAACATAATCCATGTTAATTGGACCAAGAGTATTACTAAGTGCACCATGTGCAGCATCTACAACTTGCCCAACATTTTGACTAGCTTTTAAACCAATGGTTGGGTGACCCATAAACATGCTTGCAAAGTTAACCGCATTGGCTAATGAACCTTGATATGGTGCAGCAAGGTTAGCATCTTGCTCATTAATGCCAGCTTTTTGCTCAGCCTCACCAATTGCTGTAAGGCCAAGGCCTGCTAATGAGCCTTTAGCCTGTGCTTGCGCAGCAACTTGCCATATAGGGTTGCGCATAAGAGATGCTTGCTGCATCTTTAAATTATAATAAGTGCTTCCTTCAGTATCCATTGCATCAATTGCTGGAAGCATACGCTTGAGAACTGGTACGTTTTCCATCCAGCGAAGCAAGCCAGTGCCCTTAGCACCCTCTACGCCGCCTTGGTATAGGCTTTTAGATACAAAAAATGTAGGTGTTGCGGCAGCACTTTCAGGAAGTGAACGCGTTACCAATGCTTTTGCTGCTGCTGGTATGCTTTCTTTTGCTGCTGTATTTTCAAGCAATGATTTACCAACAGCACCTACTGAAGTTGCTAATGCTTTTCCAGCGCCAGCAAGTCCAACAAGGCTAAGAAGGTTACCGTAATCTTGAACCAAATTTTGAATTTGATTTTTTTGAAGTTCTGCTGCGGTTGTTTTTGCACCTAAAGTATTTTGTATATTTGCAGCAGTTTGAAATTGTGTTTTTGTATATGCTGCTGAGCCTTCTGATGGGTGCGCTATTGCATCCCACGTGCTTACTGCTTGACCAGAAAGATCGCCAATCATTGATCGTGCTTCTGCTGGAAGGTTGCGTACATAATTTGCTACAGAATGAGCAATAGTTGAAGACCATCCAGAAGGAGCAATATCATTTACAATACGCTCCCACAATGGAAGAGATTTTACGTTTCCAAATTTAGGTGCCACTGTTGCATCATAAGCATGTTGACTAAGGGCATTTTGCCATTGGCTATTCCAAGCGCCAGTTGTTAAATCTTTACCGTAGCCTTTTGATTGTAGTTGCTGTTGAATACTAGCAACATCTGAATTTAAAACTGGAACTGGGCCATATTGATGATGCAAAAATGATGCTGCTTGTGATAAAAGACTTGGTTGTTGATTTATTGCAGGTTCAGAAATTGCTTTATCTGGCGTTGTTTGCTTTACTGCTTGAGTTAAAAGACCAGCATGATCTAAAACATTTTGTGTACTACCAGCTCCTTGAGCAACTGCTGTTTGAGCAAGTGGGTCAAGGTTTGTGTGGCCTGCAGCATGTATAGCATCTAAGTTGCCTGCTAACGCTTGTGCTTCAGGAGATGGTGGAATGACTGCTGGCATAAACTACTTTGCTCCCGCCATCGGTGGAACCGCTGCGGTTGGCGCTGTAGGTGCTTGTCCTGCTTGTGATTGGTTCATTAAATGTGCAGCCAAAACGTTGCGAATTGATTTAACTTGTGGAGAAGCATTATCTCCTAATGAGTTAAGCAAAGATAAAGCACTTTGTGCCCCGCTAATAGATTGTTGTTGTTGCGTAGCAATTGGCGTTAATGGGTTATCTGTTGGGCTTGGTTGATGTGCGCCAATAAAACCTTGAGGTGGAACACCTTGTGCACCTTGTTGTGGCTGTGCCGTAGGCGTAGATCCTAAATTTGGTGTAGCGGCCATAGGCGCACCACTTTGAATTTGTGCCATGTCTTGAGCATCGCCATAATTTGGCATACCAGTAATGTCACGAGCAGCTTGCGTCATTTTGGTCGCAGCGCTATTTTCAGTTCTATTATGAGCCATGGTAGCAACTTGTGCTGGTTTAGCTGGAGCTTGATAACCGCCTTTGCCTGCCATAATTACTCACCTTCTATAATAGTCTCAATTGTTCTAACAACATCATCGTGAAATAGTTTTTGATCTTCTACGACGTTTGCTTTATGTAGAGCCATGTGGCTCAATACATCAAAAAATTCTTCAAAACTTGCAAATAGATTTTTTACAAGATGAGCAAAGAGGGCAATAATATCCCAGACGGAGATTACTCCGCTAAAATCATCACCCTCTTCATTCATTTAATTACTTAGCGCCTGGGTTTGATCCGCGGGTGCCTGAAGGCTGTACTGTGTACTTAATGTCAGACTTTCCAGTTGCCTTAACTGAAGGAGCATCTTGGATGCTTGTCTTTTGTGTTACTGCGTCTGATGAGCCATGTCCACCTTGCATAGCAACCTTAACAGGTGCTGATTGCAGGCTAGACTTAAAGGCTGGTGCTACTTTTGCCATTTTTATCTCCTATAGGGAATTGGTTTTCTCACTCGTAACGTTAGGCGGGTGAGCGTCTGGAAACTGACGCAGCAAGCTGCGGGTTACCAGAAGATGAAATGCCTGCTAGCAAGTTCTGCAGGGATGATGCACCTTGCGGTGCTTGTTGTGCAGGCGGCATGCCTGGTGCTTGGCCTTGAGGCGCGCCCCCAGCAGGAGCCTGTCCTGGGGCACCTTCAGGTGCCGCACCAGCGGCTGCAGCTTCTGGGGAAACTTGTGGCTGTGGTTCTGGGGCAAAAGCCTTAGCAACAATTTCCTCAATAGGGTCGCCTTTTTGGCGACCAACAATTACTTGCGCAATTGCATTAATAACTTTAGATGGATCTGCTCCTTGCATTGCCATCTGTGGCAAAGCATTAGCATAGGAAGCAACTGCTTGAAGCAATGTGTCGCGCAGTTCTTCAACTTCAACACGTTCTTCTTCTTGGGTAACGTTCATTTCCCAAGGCATTTGACGACGTAAAAAGTCGCGTGAGATTAACTTATCTCCACGTGCCTGTAGTCCAAATACCAAAGCACGGTTTGGATCTAGTCCAGCCATCATGCCATAGGTAACATCGCAAGAATAATCTCCAGCAATATCAACACTTGGTGTATAGTTAACTACATAAGGAGCGCCAGCATTAATGCCACGAACTTCCTTCTTAACATCACCAAATAGTTTTTCATCCATCTTAAAGCATAGACGAATAACTTCTTTAAATGTCTCAGCAAATACACCTTGTGCTGTTTTGACTTGTGTGTCAAAGCCGCCCATAAGTGCTTCTACGCCACGACCAGTTACGATAGAACCTGATTGCTGTCCTAGACGGCCTTCTGGATAACGTGATCCAGTGCGCATTTCTTGGTCAAGAATTTCATTCTCTTGAAAAATTCCTGGTGGAAGATTAAGATCTACACGACGGATCTGTTGTGGATTGGCAGAACGGATAGTTGCATCTGGGCCAATCTCAAGAACGTTCACATCTGAAGGCAAAGCAAATGGTGCTTGTACTGCCTTTTGTGCTGCTTCAAGAGTAAGAGAAGCAAAACGTGCACGGGCTACTTGCACCCACATAATATCATCAAACTGTCCACGTTGGTGCTCATCTGAGTCAACGCCAGGACGCAAAGCAATTGCTACAGGAATTTCACCTAGTTCATTTTCAACGCGTGAAAGAACAAAGTTGTTACGCTCTGGCAAGAAAAGAATAAGTTGTTCTTTGTCTTGGTAGCGATACATCTCAAGGATGCGTTCTGAGTTACGGTTCTCGTACTGACCACGGATAATATTCTCGTGTTCAGGAAAGTCATTGATAAGTTCGCGTACTGTCTTAACATAACGCTTTGAGTATGAGATAAGACGATTGAAACGATCAAACTCTGGGTAGGCACCAATTGGAGAATCGATGCGGATCATTGGGCGATTGTTCTCATAGTCTGCTTCAATAAGAAATGGTAGCCAGCCAAAGGTGAGGTAACGATCTGCACCTGTGTACATCATGGTTTGAAGGTTGCAAGTGTCGCGGTAACCAGCAGCGATCATGGTGCGCTTATCTGAGCGAACACGAGCACGATCTGAAGTTGTGTTGGTGGTCATGCAGTTAAAGGCAGGAAGTGGGGCAATAACTTCAGCAACGTCGCGAGCAGCAACATCAATGAAGTTGGCGATCATTGGCTTTGGATAGTCCTCTGAAAACATTCCAGGAAACACTTGATCGATCTTGCCTTGACGGATCGCCAATAGATCATCATAACGTGAATCACGTGTGAAGTAATGTGCACGTAGCTTACGGAGTTTATCTCCGATTTGATCTACAGTTAGTGCCATTATAAGTAACCCCCGTTAGATGCTAACTTCTCTTTTTCGCGTTGATAGTCTTCTATGTTAATAACCCGACGACGTGCTTTTTGATCACGAGTCTGAAATGGGTTTTTAATAAAGGAGCCACCATATGCTCCAGCCTGATTGATATAATCACGCATCTGAGTTTCTGCAAACCAGAGTGCCATACATCCATCTTGTTTATTTTTAGTGCCAGCGGACCATGTTATGAGCTGTTCGATTAACGATTTTATGCCTTCATTGTCGGACCGTGGCAAATCTATAAGGTTGCTTCCCTTGACGTGATTGCCAAGTTTATCAACCATTCCAAAGAGTGGGGCCATAGAGGCTACACCAAACTCTGCATCCATCTTATTTGCTCCTGTGTAATGCTGAACAAGGCGAATACCGCGTGATGCTAGGAAGCGGTTAATTTCTTCATCTTGAGTAAGGAACAACTGAAAGGCGTTCTTCTCAATAACCCAGACAGATGGCTTGTACTTCTCTGTCCATTCAAAAATCAATTCACGAATACGTTGTGGTGTAGGAGCAGGCATGCGGCTTGCTTCTAGCACGTAACGCTTCTGTGTACTCTTATCGCCAGCATAGGCAATTGAGAACGTATCACCTGACATGGCTGGGTCCATTGAGCAGATGGTATAAGAACCATTCATTGCATCTGGATGACCAGGAGCGCCTGGTAATAGAGGGCCAATGGCTCTCATACCTGATACTGATCCGCGTACTGCTTCAGGTGCAAAGACAGCTTCGCTATCTACATCCTGTTGCTGGTAAACCATAGCCCACGTCTTTGGGTCTAATACACCGCGACGCTTGCGTAGGTTACTTCCATCCCAACGAGGATATAAACCATCCTCACCAATATTCGCATCATCTCCAAGCCAAGGCCTGTCTGAACGCGGCCAGAGGGTAATCCAATCCTTTGGATCATCTGCAAACTCTAATACCGCTGGCATAGCCAGATATGTCCAAGGTGAAGCGCCATCTGGGTAACGATCTGGGTTACGCATCTCGCGATAAAGATCCACTGGATCTACACGAGTACCTACGACAAGGATCTTTCCTGTGGGACCAACACGAGTAAGAACTTCCTGTTGGATCCAACGGATCTGCTTCTCGTATTCATTGGCGTTAGCCAAGGTAACACAGTCATCCAAAACAATTAAGTCAGCACGGGCACCATAGATCTGACCACCAATACCCAGTGCCTGCAGGGTAGGATCTTTTTCACCTGAGTCGCGCTCTAGGTAAATCGCATCTTGGGTCCACTTATCCGCCGCTTCTTTGTAACCATCAGCAGGGGCATAGCGCCGTTGAAGTTCAGCATAAGCGGGCTGGGTAAGCCTTTGCTTGACCGCGTATAAAAAGTCCTTTGCCATAGTCAAGGTCTTTGAGACGATCTTGATACGGATGTTCGGATCGATACAGATCCGATAGGTAATATAGTCAATGCTGACCGTCATGCTCTTGGCATGTTCAGGTGGCATGTTCACGAGGACGTAGTTAGGAAAACCCTCTTCGTATTTCATGTTGGGGTGAAGCCACGCGGGCTTACCCTCTTCCAGCATAGAGATGATGTTGCGCTGGTGATTGAAAGTCTTGGAGTTGAGGTACTTGGCTCTAAAGTCCTCAAAGCTGATATTTGCATCTTCTTCGCTTATCGCGCCTTCGCGACGTGCTACGGCGCGGGCTAGGTCGATAGCCTCTTTAAATTGAGCATCCGACATGCGGTAGTACTCATAGGACTTAATTGACTTGCCAGTTGCCCGAACTGCATCGGCAATGGAGTAACCTTTAGTTACCAGCTCGGCGATAGTCTGCTTGGCCTGAGTGGCCGAGATTTGGCTATCTGGGGCGATCTTGTATTTATTAGCCGATGGCTTAGCCATACAATACACCCGCCTTTAATTCCTATGGTAGTAAATCGCCGCCGTCAGGCGGCCTATGGTAATCCCTATGGAAACAACCTATGGGTGGCGCTCTGCGCCGCCGATGGGAAGAGTTAGGGGCAGGCTCTGCCATGCCCCACTGGGTTAATAATCTAAGGGGCGGTGGAACCGCCCTTTGGATAGGGGTGTAATTTATAAAACCCCTTATATTGTATAAGGTGGGAAATTAGGTGTTTGTCCCGCTTTCATGTCTGTGAATTACGTCACATTGTATAAAGCTAGTATTTTATACTTGTTTGGTCGATAAAATAGTTTAAGCAAATCTCAATATGTGAGACTATATTTAGAAAAAATCATTGGGTTGATAGTTACATACACGTCGCCCCATTATTAAAAGTCCCCCCGTCGATAACCCAATTTTTTCCACGCTTGCCGATACTTTCCTCTTACGCTCAGCGACTTAGGCAAGCGAGCCACAGATTGCGCTTTTGATTGATATTGATTGACTAATTATTTATTGAAAACTAGGAAGATTGTCAACGATTGCGTGGGATTGGGTGTGTTTGCGTGAGGGTGAGGGTACTGTCGCATAGCCACATAATGGGCGCGAACAGGGACAAGATTAGGGGGCAGATGGTGGAACTAATCGGGCTTAA
>Ga0214164_1000605_pt1 | contig 23254 bp, 25 predicted proteins | sample TroBogepilimnion_13_FD_153003 | JGI IMG/M metagenome (GOLD analysis project Ga0214164, IMG submission 153003) | Freshwater microbial communities from Trout Bog Lake, WI - Practice 03JUN2009 epilimnion v4 | ecosystem: Environmental > Aquatic > Freshwater > Lake > Epilimnion/Euphotic zone ...
CGGCGCTGTGGCGGCCGGCGATCGCGCCGACCGCCACGCCCTGCCGGTTCAGAATGGTTTGATCTTGATCCGCGTATTGGGGGGGTACCGCATCCCCGTAATGCACTTCGCCTTTCTCATCGGTCCATTTGTAGACCTTGCTGCCTTTCTCCGGCGCCGCGTCCACGGATCCGATCAACAGCAGCATCCCGCCGACCATGAGGCCAGAGAGGCGTGCGGCGCGACGGAAGAGCGGCGCGCTCGCCATTAGCGGTCTGCCACGACCCCATAGCGCGCACGGTAGGCCTCAAGATCCACCAGCGCATCGGGGGGCACCCCACCGACGCCGTCCCGTACGCCGGCAATCAGCGCCGACAGTGACAGAATGGATACCACCGGCAGGCCGTACTCCTCCCGGACCTCCTGTACCGCCGAGCGGGCGGATTCACGGCCTTGCTCTTCGCGATCCAATGCCAGAAGGACACCCGCTGGAGTGGCGCCGGCGGCCGTAATAATGTCGATCGACTCGCGGATCGCCGTGCCGGCGGTGATCACGTCATCGACGATGAGTACCCGACCGGCTAACGCACGCCCGACGATACGACCGCCCTCGCCGTGATCCTTGGCCTCTTTGCGATTAAAGCAGTACGGCACGTCACGACCGTGGTGCTCGGCGAGCGCGGCGGCTGTCGCGGCGACCAAGGGGATGCCCTTGTAGGCCGGGCCGAACAGAATGTCGAACTCGAGTTCGGAGCGCACGAGAGCCGCAGCATACGCGCGCCCCAAGCCGGCGATGGCGCTACCGGTGTCGAATAACCCCGCGTTGAAGAAGTAAGGGCTCTCCCGTCCCGATTTGAGCGTAAAGCGGCCAAAGCGCAGAACGCCGAGACGAAGTGCCAAATCTAAGAATTCACGTTGAAAGGTTTGCATGGGTGTAGTTTGGGACAGACAGGCCACTGCCGACAAGCGGACGCTTGCTATGATCCCTCTATGCGTATCGCGACTTTAAATTGCAATGGGATCCGCGCGGCTGCGCGGAAGGGCTTTTACGACTGGTTGCCCGGGCAGGGTATCGATGTCCTCTGTCTACAGGAGACCCGCTGTACGGATGCGGATATCGCGGATCCCCTGTATCACCCGGCAGGCTTTCAAAGTCATTGGCTTCACGCCGAGAAAAAAGGCTATAGCGGCGTCGCCATTTATGCGCGTAAGGCGCCGGATGCGGTGATTCGCGGATACGGTGATGCGGAGTTCGACGCGGAGGGGCGCTATCTCGAATACCGCTACGGTGCCTTATCCGTCGTATCGCTCTACCTGCCATCCGGGTCGTCGGGCCCCGATCGACAAGAGGCCAAGTACCGCTGTCTTGCGAGTTTTGAGGCCCACATGGAGGGCTTGGTCCGCGCAGGACGCGAAGTGATTCTCTGTGGGGATTTCAATATTGCCCACCAGCCCATCGATTTGAAGAACTGGAAGGGCAACCTGAAAAATTCTGGGTTTTTGCCCGAAGAGCGAGCGTGGCTGGATAAGGTGTTCGGGCCTATGGGTTGGCTAGACGCCTTTCGTGCTGTGAATGCAGACCCAGACCAATACACCTGGTGGTCGAACCGCGGCCAAGCGTGGGCAAAAAATGTCGGGTGGCGGATCGATTACCAGGTCACGACGCCCGGCATTGGCGCCCGCGTGCACTCCGCATCGATTTGGACGGAGTCGCGATTTTCCGACCATGCACCGTTGATTCTCGACTATCACCATGAGTTCTGACGGCGCCACGCGCAGCCTGAGCGTTGCCGATGTGCTCGGTAATCGCCGAGTAGCGGCTGCCCTGACCTTGGGGTTTGCCTCCGGCCTGCCGTTTGCGCTCTCCCAAGGGACGTTGCAGGGGTGGCTTGCCGAGCTCGGCCTCAACATTAAAACGATCGGTTGGTTCACGTTGGTGGGCTTGCCCTACAACCTGAAGTTCTTGTGGGCGCCGCTGCTCGACCGGTATGTGCCGCCGTTCTTGGGGCGACGCCGCGGTTGGATCGTCGTGCTGCAAGCGCTCGTGGCATTGGTCATTGCGACGCTGGGCCTACAGGCACCGAGTGATGCGATTTATGTGGTCGCCGCGTTGTCGTTACTGTTGGCATTCCTCTCGGCCTCCCAAGACGTCGTCATCGATGCCTATCGCACCGATTCACTGCGCCCGGAAGAACGCGGTATCGGTTCAACGGCAGTACAGATTGGTTGGCGGATCGCGTTTTACGTCTCGGGCGCGCTGGCGATGGTGCTGTCTGGGGTCATCGGTTGGCGGGCGACCTACCTCACCATGGCGGTGATTATGGGGGCGACGACCGTTCTGACCTGGGCCGCTCCCGAGCCTGAGAATCGTGTGACGGCGCCGAGGTCCTTGCAGGACGCGGTCGTTGAGCCGATTCGAGAGTTCTTCGGTCGGCCCGGCGTCTACGCTCTGCTGTTGCTGATTGTGCTCTACAAATTAGGCGATGCCGCGGCGTTGTCGTTGTCGACGGCGTTCTTGATCAAGGGGGTAGGGTTTACCGCGGCACAAGTCGGCGCGGTTGCAAAAACCACGAGCATTACCGCGACGATCGTAGGGACGGTACTGGGCGGTTTGGCCTTTGCTCGGCTCGGGTTGTATCGATCGCTGCTGCTCTTTGGTGTGCTACAAGCCGCGACCAACTTGCTGTATTCGCTGCTCGCGATCAAAGGCCACGACCTCGCATATATGGTGCTGGCGGTGGGCATCGACAATCTCGCCGGCGCCATGGCTGCGACCATTTTCGGCGCGTTCGTCATGGCGCTGTGTGATGCCCGATTCAGCGCCTTTCAGTTTGCGCTGTTGTCCGCCCTGTCGGCGCTTTCACGGACGTTCGTGGGGCCAATATCGGCAGTCGTCGTAGCTCAGGTCGGTTGGCCGTGGTTCTTCGTCATGACGTTCCTGACCGGCGGGCCGGGCCTGGTGCTGCTGTGGCGCATGCGCCCACGCATCGAAGCCTTGGATCTGGCGCGCTGAGCGAGCCCATGCAAATTTGCCGGCTGTCTGATCTGGCGGATCCGGGAGCACGTGGATTTCGCGTGGGATCGGGGGATTGGCCCCTGCGTGCGTTCGTGGTCCGTCAGGGAACCGTGCTACGGGCTTACGTCAATCGTTGTCCGCATGCGGGGCACCCGCTGGATCTTCGCCCAGATCAATTTCTGACTCCGGACCGGGCATGGATCGTGTGCAGCTCGCATGCGGCGCTGTTTCGGCCGGCGGACGGCCTCTGCGTGGGCGGTCCGTGTCCTGGTTTGTCGTTACGGCCCATTCCCGTCGAGGTCATCGACGGCTGGGTCACGCTCTCCGAATCGTTTCGCCTCGACGACTACGATTTTTAGCATTTAACGGCGACGGTAGTGCAAATCGCGGACCTCGTGACCCAAGCGCTCTCCGCGGCGCTCGAACTTGGTCACCGGACGTTCCGCAGGGCGAGGGATATACCCCTCAGCGCCGGCGACGTTCATGAAATCGGGGTGCGGATCGAGGACATCGCGCATCCACTCGGCATACGGCACCCAATCCGTCGCGAGGCGCAGGCTGCCGCCACTGCGCAAGCGGCTCGCCAGCAGAGTCGCAAAGGCCGTCTGAACGATCCGCCGCTTATGATGGCGCTTTTTGGGCCAAGGGTCGGCGAAATAGACCATCACCTCGTCCAGAGAATTCGGTGGGATGCTGTGTGTGATCATCTCCACGGCATCCGCGCGCATCACCCGTAGGTTCGTCAGACCCAGTTCTGCCGCCCGTAGAAGGCAGTGCCCCACTCCTGGCGTATGTACTTCAAACCCTAAAAAGTCCCGCTCCGGGTGTGCGGCAGCAAGCGTCACCAGCAATTCCCCGTCCCCAAAGCCGATTTCTACCGTGCGCAGCGCTTGCCGCCCAAAAACGGTATCCAGATCGAGCATCACACCGGTGTCGTCTAGGCCGTAGCGCGGCCACAGATCCTCAAGCGCTCGGGACTGCGCCACCGTCATGCGGCCGGTACGCAGTACGAACGAGCGAATCGATGACGGATGATCAGGCGCTGCGTCGGGCATCGTGGGGCCGGCAAGAAGAACGGGCGTACAGTGTCGCCTGTCGGCCTCGTGGGTTCCAGACCTTTCGTCCGTGAACGTCAGAGCGCAGACTGGCGTGCGCGACCAGGGAGCACGGGTATGTCCAAACATCATCATCGCCTCATTAAGCGGTGTCGCGTGACGCCTGGCCGTCGGGTGCGACTGGCTCGCATCGACCCGGTCGGGGCCGACTACGCCCGGTACGTGCTGCCCGGTGATGCACCTCTGCGGGCGCGGGCCGAGGCGTTACTGGAACACAGCCGTATGGAGTTGAGCCTCCAACAAGAGAGACTCTGGGCGAGCAATAGCCATTCTGTACTCGTGGTCTTGCAGGGCATGGACGCGTCCGGCAAAGACGGGACCATCAAGCATGTGATGAGCGGTGTGAGCCCGCAGGGTTGTGAGGTGCACAGCTTTGGCGTCCCCTCGGACGAGGAGCTGGCTCATAATTACCTGTGGCGGTATTGGACCCGACTGCCATCCCGTGGCCGCATCGGATTGTTCAATCGCTCCTACTACGAGGAGGTGCTCGTGGTGAGAGTGCATCCGGAATTGGTGGCGGCGCGCAAGGTGCCCGTGACGGCGCGTTTACCGCGGTTGTGGCGTGAACGGTACGAGGACATCAATGCGTTTGAGAAACATCTCGTCCGCAACGGCACCGTCGTCTTGAAGTTCTACCTGCACCTGTCACGGGAGGAACAAAAAGCGCGGTTGCTGAAACGTATTGATACCCATGAGAAGCAGTGGAAGTTCACGGCATCCGATGTTGAGGAGCGCGCATACTGGGACAACTACATGACCGCGTACGAGGACATGTTATCGGCGACCAGCACCGCAGACGCGCCGTGGTATGTGATTCCGGCGGACGACAAGCACATCGCCCGGGCATCGGTCGCGGCGATACTCTCCGGGACGATCGCGTCCTTGCCACTGCATCCCCCCAAAGCGTCCGTCACGGACGCGGCGGGACTCGCCGCGCTGCGCCGGCGTTTGGTGCGCAGTTAACGGTCACTCGCGAGCAAAAGGACGCTCCAGCGAATGGCTTTGCGGCGTGAATAACTCAGCGCCGTTCTCGGTGACGTGCATGTCGTCCTCGAGTCGTACGCCGAACTCTCCGGCCAAATAAATCCCCGGTTCGTTACTCGTCGTCATGCCGGTCGCCAGCAGCGTCGGATTCCCGCGGACGAGGTAAGGCCATTCGTGCCCGTCCATGCCCATGCCATGACCGACTCGGTGCGTAAAGTGGGCGTAATCCGGTCCGAAGCCGGCCCCATCGACCACAGCGCGAGCGGCGGCATCCACGGCGCCGCAGGCAACGCCCGGGCGCGCAGCGGCGAGCGCCGCCGATTGGGCGGCCTTGACCACATCGAAAACGCGGTGCATCCGATCAGTGGGACGACCCAGAACGAACGTACGGCTGATATCCGACTTATACCCGAGAACGTCGCAGCCCCCGTCAAAGAGCACCAACGAGTTTTCCTGCAAATGGGTCGGCTGTACCGAGCCGTGCGGAAAGGACGCAGCGGCCCCGATGAGCACCAAATCTGCGGCGCCCTCAAAGCCCAGCGCGCGATGCGCGTCGGCCGACAAGGCGGTGATCTGCGACGGTGACATGCCAGGCTTCAGCGCCGCCCACGTGGCCTCGTAAGCGGTGAGCGTGACTTCGGACGCCAGGCGCATCAAGGCGATTTCATGAGCGCTCTTGATCATTCGGCAGCCCGCTGTCACGGGGGTGGCGCTCACCAGACGGGTCTGCGGTGCCGCCCGGCCAATCCCATCGGCGAAAACAAACCGCACATTTTCTTCAAGTCCCAACCGACCGGTGGCGATCCCTCGATCGCGTAGGCCCTGAGCCAACGCGTCATACGGACTTTGATCTTCCTGCCAAACTCGAATATCGAGGGCGACAGAGCCGCTCGGTAGCCGGATCTGCTCGCGTGCGCGCGCCTCTTCGAAGGCGGGGCAGACGTAGAATGCGTCGCCGCGCGCGGGGATAACGGCCGCGAACAATCGCTCGGAGCCCCACCACCGCGCGCCTGTAAAATACGTTAACGACGTACCCTCAGCGATCACGATGGCGTCTAAGCCCTCTTGGCTCATCAGCGCGCGAGCGCGCTCATGGCGCGCGCGGTATTCCTCTGCGGTGATCGGGCTCGCCTCGCTGCGACGCGATTTCAGGTGGGGAAATGGGTGAGGGGATTGCGCCGCACTGACGTCCGCTGTCGAGATAAGGCCTAGGCCCGCGGCGCCAGCGACACCGGCGTTGAGAAAGCGGCGACGAGTGAGCATGGTCGGACTCCCAAAGAGAATGCCCTACGGTAGCCGTCGTCCGTGAGTCGCGCTACTGATTGCGCAAAAATCCCGCCAAGGCAGCGAGCGGGGGGCGTAGGCGGGCTTGAACCGCTGCCGGCACGAGGGCGTCATCCAGTGCACGAGACATGCAGGTCATCCACTCGTCGTTCATCTGCTGATCGATTTTAAAGGGGGCATGGGCGTGACCGATGCAGGTCGCATCCGGGCGCTCATCGTAGAGCGCAGGTCCGCCCAGCCAACCGCTCAGCCAGTCCGCTAATTTCTCCCGCATCACCGTCAGGTCTTTGCCGTGCATAGCGCGCAAGGCGGCAAATTCCGGTTGCCGATCCATCAGATCGTAGAAGCAATTCACGAGCTGGCGTACCTTGGGGTCACCGCCGAGGAGTTCGTATAACGTTGTCACGGGAACGTGCGGGGTCATCATGGCGGGTCATGGAATCACGTCCGCCCACCACCGCGCGTACGCAAAAGCCACAGCGTCATTCGGCCGCTGCCGCATCCAAGAGCGTGCCATACGCCTCGTTCGCCAGCAGCGGGCGCAAGGCAGGTTCAATGGCATCGAGCCAAGCCGCCTCTGGCGGCAGCAGGAGCGCTTTATCGACCGGTTCGTACACGTCCTTGAGGAGTCGACAGAGGCGGGTCTCGTGGCGGGTGACCCGTGCAATTTCGATATCGTCGGTGATCATGACATCGGCACGGCACGCGACGATTTCCTGGAAAACAGTGAGGTTGTCGGTATGAACGGTCAACCTCGCGTGGGGCAGGTGACGACGGGCGAACTGCTCATTGGTGCCCCCCGGATTCTCGATGACGCGGACGTCCGACGTGTCCAGCGCAGACAGCGTCTGGAACCGATGACGATCGGTGCAGCGACCGATGGCCGTCTTGCCGCCATTGACGAGAGGCGGGGAAAACAACGCATGGGCGCGGCGTGCCTCCGTGACGGAGATGCCGCCGCCGGCGATATCAAAATGATCCGCGGCAAGGTCGGTCATGAGCGACGCCCAACTGCTGCGTTCATAGACCGGCGTCAGCCCCATGGCATGCGCCAGTTGGGTGGTCAGTTCCACATCAGCGCCGATGAGTCGTCCGTCGTGCGTTGAGGCAAACGGCGCGTAGTCCGCCGGCAGGCCGATTCTCAGAATGCCCGCTCGCCGCATACGCTCGGGTGTGCGCGGTCCGTCAAAGCGGACCGCGCGCAACGCGGCGGCGAGTTCGTGTCGGTCGGTGGGGGACCAACGCGCGTCCGGCAGGCCATCCGCCAGGGCGTCCACGTCGACCTCAGAGAGGAACGGCGCGGCCAGATAGAGCGCGGTCAGTAAGTCATGGGTCAGTTGATCGATCCGTGGACGCAACTCATCGCGCAGTGAGGGCGCAGCCGTTGGGCCCGCATCGGTCCGCTGCCAGCGATCCATTGCCGCCGTCTGCACGAGTCTCGCGCGGGCGATTTGCGCACTCAGAAGCCGTTCAACCGGCTCGCGCGAAAGGCCCAGCGCGACCGCTTGCTCGGTTGCAGACTGAACGACGGCGACTTCCCGCGCGGGATCACCGACCGGCTGATGCGCGATCCATTTCGCGGCCGCCACGTCCGGCATCAGCGCGATCCGTGCGTCGAGTACGGTCAGTACCCGTCGAACGAGCGCCGGCCCATCCATCAAGGACCGATCTTCCGCCTGACTGGTCAGAACGGGGAATAACAGCAGTATTCCGACGAGACGCAGGTAGCGCGACATAGGCACGAACTCCGTTGGCTCCCGTCAGCGTAGCAAGTTCGGAGCCGGGACAGCCACGCAGCAGCGGCGTATGCTTCGGCGCTCGTGATGGGGGTGCACATGGCAACGGGTCAATCTGCGGGCGCGCTGTCTCGCATCTTAGGGTTCGGATTCAGTGTGGCGCTCGCGTTCGGTAGCACGATCGGCGTGGGCATCCTGCGCCTGCCGGGTGAAGTCGTCGCGGCCCTAGGGGATGCCCATCTGACCCTTTTTGCCTGGATACTCGGCGGGGCCTACGCGCTGCTCGGTGCGGTGTCGGTGGCGGAGCTGGCGGCAATGATGCCGACAGCGGGGGGATTTTACGTCTACGCGCGGCGGGCTTTCGGTCCCGCGGCAGGCTTCGTGATCGGCTGGAACGATTGGCTGTTGAACAGCATCACGGTCGCGTATACCGCTTACACCGCAGCTGACTTCTTAGGAAAGTTCGACCCAACATTCATCGGTCACGAGCAGGCGGTGGCTCTGGTCATCGTGCTGGTGTTCACCGGCATTCATTGGCTGGGGCTGCGGGTGGGCAGCAGCGTGCAGAACGCCATCAGCGTACTTGTCGGGGTGATGCTCGTGTTGCTCGCGATCGCCGGTTTTATGGCCACTCCGGCCGCGAGTTCCGTGGCGTCCTCGATGTCCATCCCACCGGTCACCTTTACCATCGGCGCGATCGTCGTGGCCCTACGGAACGTCATCGTCACGTACGACGGCTGGTATGCCGCCATTTACATGGCTGAGGAGACCGTTGATGCCTCGCGTAACGTGCCGCGCGCGATGATTGCTTGTGCGGCTTTGATCACGGTTCTCTACGTGCTGATCAATGCTGGGTTTTTGCATGCGCTACCTATCTCCGTCTTGGCGAAGTCGACCTTGCCGGCTGCGGATGTGGCGAGCCTGATCCTGCCGCATGGCGGCGCTCAGTTCGTGACGTTTGTGTCACTGCTGACGGTACTGTCGCTGGTGAACGCCATTTTCTTGGGAACGCCACGCATCTTGTACGCGCTGGGCCGCGATGGACTGGTTCCGCCGCAAGTCACCCGTGTGCGCGAGGGCGGAACCCCCCATATCGCTTTGCTCTCCACGGCAGGTGCTGCGATATTGATGATCGTATCTGGGTCATTGCAGCTTCTGATCGCGATCGCCGCCGTGCTCTTCGTGCTGAATTACGTCTCCGCGTATCTCGCGGTGTTCACCCTTCGGCGGCGCGAGCCGAGTGCTGTTCGGCCTTTTCGTGTGGTCGGCTACCCCTTGAGTACGCTGCTGGTGTTGGCCGGTTCGCTCGCCTTCCTCGTCGCGACTGTGGGCGATGATTTGCGCTCCGCAATGGCGGCGCTCGGCCTCATCGTGCTCGCTGTTCCTATCTATCTATGGTCTCGCCGAAACAGTTTGCGGTAATCCACCGTTTCTTACGGTGTGTTGTGCGTAGATATCCCGAGGCTTGACGCCGTAGACCTCCCTATCCTGCTGTCGACGCAATGCGCGCCGACCGATGTTGTGGGGAGTTTCCATGAGTGTTTCGATTCGCTTTTCGATGACGGCGATCGCCCTGGCCGCTGCTCTGGCCGCGAGTCCGCTCGCGAGTGCCGCTGATGCCGACGCCGCACAGGCGCTCGCGCGTCAAAATAACTGCTTCCGATGCCATAGCGTGGATAAGGCCAAGGACGGTCCCGCGTGGAAAGAGGTGGCCGCCAAGTACAAGGGAAAGGCCGATGCTGAGCAGCGGCTGATGACCCACTTAACGACCGGTGAGAAGGCCAAATTCCCGGATGGTCATGAGGAAGAACACAAGATCATCAAGTCGCCGGACCCGGCCAAGACCAAAAATCTCATCGAATGGATTCTGTCCCTTTGAGGGGATGCCGTTCGACCGACGGACCGGCCGTCCCGTGATGGGCGCTGCGTTCGCCGAATAGAGGGAGACTACAGTGAACACGGAAACGGGAAGAGGACCGCTGCGTCGCCTGTGGGCGAGTTTGCGTCGACCGAGCGTCAAATACTCGACGCTGACGTTGTTACTGGTCGGTGGCGTGGGCGGAGTTATTTTTTGGGGCGGGTTCAACACCGCCGTCCATATGACGAATTCCTTGGATTTTTGTATCCAGTGTCACGAAATGCGTGACACGGTCTATCAGGAATACAAGGAGACGATTCACTACAAAAACAAGCACGGCGTACGCGCTGCGTGTCCGGATTGCCACGTTCCCCGCGAGTGGGGGCCGATGATGATGCGCAAAGCCAAGGCCAGCTTTGAGCTCTGGGGAAAAATCACCGGCAAAATCGATACGCCTGAAAAATTCGAAAAAGCGCGTATGGAATTAGCGAGCGACGAATGGCGTCGCATGGAGGCCGCCGGCTCTCGCGAGTGCAAGAACTGCCACAGTTGGGAGGCAATGGATGCGGCCAAGCAGAAGCCGAGTGCCCAAAAGAAGCACGCCTTTGCTCAGGCGAATGGCAAGACCTGTGTGGACTGCCATAAAGGCATCGCGCACTTGTTGCCTGCCGAATACGTAGAGCCGGATCAGGCAGACGAGTGACGTAGTATTCGGTGTCTAGCGCCGTACAGCTCGGCGATCAACGCTGATCGCCGAGCGCAGTATGTGAGGCGGTCGAGTCAGGGCGTCGTGATAAATCGTTTGAACCAGCCCTCAACGCGCTCTAGGCGATCTTTGACGAAGCTAGGGCGAGTGATGTCGTGGAATTGTTCCGGGTATACGACGAGCTCGGTTGGAATTCCCAAGGCATGTAGTGCCTGGTGCATCTGCTCGCCGCCTGCGACCGGCACATTGAAGTCACGGTCGCCGCCCATAAAGAGCGTTGGCGTATGGATGCGGTCGGCATGAAAAAATGGGTAGGACACTTTCATCCATACCGCAGGGTCACGCCATGGCAAGCCTAATTCGTGCTCATACTGAAGGACGTATTGGTCGACGCCGTACATCAGCAATTGATTGCCGCTACCTGCACCGCTAGCTGCGGCTTTGAAACGGGTGTCTGTGGCGATGGTGTAATCGGTGAGTATGCCGCCGTAACTCCAACCGCCGATCACGAGACGTTGAGGGTCGGCGTATCCGCGAGCGACGACCGCATCGACGCCGGCGAGCAGATCCTCGACTTCCTTGTGCCCCCAATCGGCATAGATCGCGCGGGCGTATGCCGCCCCTCGGCCACTGCTCCCGCGGTAATTGATGCCAACAACGACAAAGCCGGCAGCGGCAAGAAACTGACGGTGAAACTGATACGACTGATAGTCTTGGGTGTGCTCGTCCTCACCGTTGGGGCCGCCGTGGATCCAGAGCGCCGTGGGGTAGCGCCGGCCTTTCACGTAGCTCGGCGGCAATGTCACGAGGCCGTGAATCTCGGTTCCGTCCCGACTCTTAAACGACACGTCTTCCACTCGTCCGAGGGTAATTCCGGCCATGAATGCGTCGCTCTCGTGGGTCAGTCGTCGTAGCCCTTGAGCGTCCAAGGCATAGATTTCATTGGGCGTCTGATCGTCACCACCGACTACCACCGTGCGACCACCGCCTTGCGCAACTTCCAAGTAAGTCCCTGGGCCGTGCGTGAGACGCTCGGCATGACCGTCCGTCAGTCGGATGGCGGTCGGATAGATACCGCCGTCGTCTTCGACGGCGACGACTGCGGTGGCGTTGTCGGGGAGTATCGCTGCGCTCATAACCGCCCGATCGAGGCTCGCCGTAGCGGAATGCGGGGCGCCGCCATCCACGGCAATGACATACAACTGGTCTTGCTGGTAGGCGTAATACTTGGGTTCCGCCCCTACCCGGTACGTCAGATGCTTGGCATCCGGAGTAAACGCGAGGCCTTGGGCGTTGGGCACATAACTGCGGGTCAGTACGTGCTGCGCACCCCCGATTGCGGGTATGAGCACCACGTCATTCGCGCCATCCTGATCGCCCCCTTTCTCCGCGGATCGGGTATACGCGATCCAGCGTCCGTCTGGCGACCACACCGGATGATCGTCCTGGAAGTGCGGATCGTTCGTCAGTGCGGAGGCACTGCCGTCGATCACCTGAATAACGGTGAGGTGTCGGTCATGGCCTGTCGATAGGTAGCCCTCTACATCCTGTTTAAAGTGCCAGTCATGCATGACCAATGGCTTCGGATGCGCATGGGCCTCATCCGCATCGGAGTCGGCGGATTCCACTGTGGCCACCAGACGAGTGCCATCGGGTGACCAGTCGTAGTCCCCAAGGTCTCCGCTGACGTGCGTTAGCACCCGGGCGTCGCCGCCGCGTCGATCCAGTAGGTGGATCTGGTTGTGGTGCTCGCCCGTCGGCGTTGCGATATAGGAAATAAAACGCCCGTCCGGGCTGAAGCGCGGCGACCGCAGGGAGGAGGATGCGGCGGCCAACGTAACGGTTTCGCCGCTGTCCGCATTGACCATGCGCAGTTCGCTTCGTCGCTCGTCGCTGGCGCGATCATTCAGTGTCACCAGGTACGCAACCCACCGCCCGTCCGGGGACACGGTGGCCGAGTTCACGGCGCGAGTCGCGTAAATATCGTCAGCCGTGAGTGGCCGCGCCGCGTCGGACGGAGTAGCGAGTGTGGCCTGGCTGAGACTCAGCGTGGCAACGAGCGAGATGAGGCGATGCATGGTCGGGCTCTCCGGTGAAGGTCTGTCCAATCGAGGCGTCAATCAGAGCGTAGGTGATGGGCATTCCGGCATTTCTGGGCGGCGGGGTTGCCCGGGGATCGGGCTGAGGCATAGAATCCCCGTCCCGCGCGGGCGTAGTTCAATGGTAGAACTGTAGCTTCCCAAGCTACTAACGTGGGTTCGATTCCCATCGCCCGCTCCACCCCGACACCGTTGATCGGCACTCAAAATATGCCAGCCTCGAGCCCCGCTGCCATGGTGGCGCCCAGGGTTCTGGCCTGATCGAGTGACTGCTCGCTTGGCATGCCAACGACGATCAACGGGGGAGCGATCGAAGCCCAGCCGTAGCCGGTCACGATGCGCTCGACGCTCCGCTGCGCGCCGGTTCCGTCATTCCCTGCGCTGATGAACAGGCCATAGGGTCGTCCTTGGGTCTTGCCTTCCGCTGGGTAAAAAGTGCGGTCGAAGAAGTCCTTCAGTGCACCGGCCATGTATCCGAAGTGTTCGGGCGTGCCAAGTAAGACGCCATCGGCGCGTAACAAGTCGCTGGTGTCGCAGGCCAGAGCCGGTCGACTGATCAGTTCGACGGCGCTTTGAAATTCGGATACCCCCGCCTCGACGGCTTGACGTAATTGCTCGGTACGGCCTCCTGCGTGTCCGGCGTAAACCAAGAGCAGGCGGCGGCGATCGGTGGGGGCCTTGTCCATGAGCTGAGCGTAGCGCTCTCGGGCGACATCGTGGTAGTGAATGGGGCAGAAAGGAGTGCAGATGTGAAGTTATTGATGCATTTGTCCGCGTTACCGGATGCGCACCACTACCGCGGCTATGCAGACCTTGCGGCGGCTCAGCAGGAGGGGGAGCACTACAGCGTCACCGTCCGGCACCGTCCTGGGGCCCGGGTTGCGGTGTTGGCGCCGCACGGCGGGCGCATCGAGGACGGCACGTCTGAGATCGCTCGCGCGATCGCGGCCGATGATCATCATTACTATTTGCTGGAGGGGCACCGGCCCTCGCACAACTACCACACGCTGCATTTGACCAGTCATCGTTTCGATGAGCCGCGCTGCCTAGCGCTTCTCGCGACGGCCGATCGCGTGGTTGCGGTGCACGGCTGCCGCGGCGATCGGCAGCAGGTCTATGTCGGGGGCCGTGATGCGCGGTTGGCGGCGCATGTCACGGGGTCGCTTCGCGCGCGAGGGATTGATGCGCATGATCGGGGCCATCCCTTTCCCGGTCTGCACGCGCACAATATCTGTAACCGCGGTCGCCATGGTCAGGGGCTGCAGTTAGAGATTACGCACCCGCTGCGGCGCTCCTCACGGGTGGGAGAGGTGGCGGAAGCGGTACGAGAGTCCCTCCAATGGATCTTAGGGCCGACCCCGCAGGGAGAGGTGAGTGGCACATCCAAGTTTTGAGGATATGCAGGCGTTCGTCGCGGTTGCGGAGAGCGGTGGTGTTTCCGGGGCAGCCCGGCGCTTAGGCGTGGCCAAGTCGATGGTGAGTAAGCGAGTGGCCTCGCTTGAGCGCGACCTCGGTGCGACCCTGCTGTTACGGATGCCTCGAGCCGTGGCCCTGACGGATCGGGGGCGTGCGTTTTATGACCGTGCGCGGGCGATCTTGGGGTCTTTGGACGATGCGGCCGCCGAAGTCCGAGACCTACAAGAGTCGCTCCACGGATTGTTGCGTATCGCGGCACCTCTGACGTTTGGGACGCTGTATCTCGGTGACCTGATGTGGCCGTTTTTGCGGGCGCATCCCCAGTTGGACGTCGCGTTGGATCTGGACGACCGCATCGTCGATCTGTTGGGTAGCGGCTATGACCTTGGCATTCGTATCGGGTCCATGACGGACTCCTCGATGTTCGCGCGAGTGCTTGCGGATATGCCCTTGGTTCTCTGCGCGAGTCCGGGCTATCTCGAGCGATCCGGAGTACCCGCGGCACTCGATGAATTGCCTTCGCACGCCTGTATTGGATACGCCCATCTCGCGGCTGGGCAGATTTGGCGCTTTCGCGCGGGGCGCGGCGGGGGGGAACGGGCCATCCGCGTACAGAGTCGTTTCGTGGCCAATAACGCCGAATTAATGCGGGGTGCCGCCGTCGCTGGGCTCGGTTTGTTGATGGTGCCGGAGTTCGTGGTGGCCAAGGACATTCGCTCGGGAGCACTCGTTCGGCTACTCCCTGAGGTCCCACCCGTCGGTAAGGTGCTTCACGCGCTCTATCCGCGCGACCGACAAGGGTCGATGAAGGTGAGGGCGCTCGTGGATCATCTGGTCCAGTCGTTATCCCCAGAACCGCCTTGGGCCGTGAGTCATTCGCCCCTATAGTTTCTAATTTAGAAACGATAGATTCCCAAATCAACGTCTATCGTCATTGTTTAGAAACATCGATGCTTTGACGCACGGTTCAGCGGGTTGGCGTCGCGCATCCCTCGTTTCCCACCTCCTCCTCCCAGGGGCGCGACGTCTCCCGCGCCGTGTTGTGATCGCCCCCCTTTTTTTCTTTGGAGAGTTCTGTCCATGCGCGTTCCCCTGACGTTTCGTGTCATCACCGCATTTGCCCTCTGCGCCTCCCCGCTGTTCACCTTGGCAGCGCCGGTGCCCTATACGGTCGATACCGTCCATTCCCGTGTTTCATTCACCGTGAACCACCTCGGTTTCTCCAATTCGGCCGGTGCCTTCCACGTCGCCGATACGACGGTGCTGTTTGACGCCGATAACTGGTCCCGTTCGTCGGTGGACGTGCGCATGCCGGTGGATTCACTCGACCTCGGTGATCTCAAGTGGCAGACCCACATTCTGAGCGCCGACTTCTTGGATGCCGCCAAGTACCCGGATATCAATTTCCAAAGCACGGCTGTTGAATCAACGGGAAATGGGCAGGGTAAACTCCGTGGGAATTTGACGATCCACGGCGTGACCAAGCCGGTCGTGCTGGATCTCCGCCTCAATAAGGCCGGAGAACACCCCATGCGCAAAACGCCGGCGGTGGGCTTCACGGCGACCACGGTCGTGCATCGCTCCGAATTCGGGGTGGCGGCCTACGTACCTGCTGTTGCCGACGAGGTTGAAGTCCGTATTGAGATTGAGGCCTACGTTCCACCGAAGGGGTAAGGTATGTCACTGCGTTCAACGACCGAAGCCTGGGGGGCGCTCGCCAGAGTCTTCCACTGGGGGATGTTCGTGCTCTTCGCCGGTTTAATCGGCGTCGGCTACTACATGGTCGATTTGCCGCTTAGCGCCGCGAAGATGAAGATCTATGCGTTGCATAAGTCGGTGGGCGTGGTGATGTTGGTCCTCGTCGTCTTGCGATTGTTCTGGCGCACCATCGATCGCCGACCGGCATCGGAACCGATGTCGGTCTGGCAACACTACGCTGCGGTAGTGGCCGTTGTTGCCCTATACGCGCTGATGCTCGTGCTCCCGCTGTCGGGGTGGGCCTACAACTCGGCGGCAGGGTTTCCGCTGCGCTGGTTCAACCTTGCGAACCTGCCCGCGCTCATGGCGCCAGCACCGGCGTTAAAAGCGTGGGCGAAAAGCGCGCACGAAATGGCCGCCGTGGTTTTTATGAGCGTGATCGGTGTGCATGCGCTGGCCGCGCTGAAGCACCATTTTTGGGATAAGGATAGGACGCTGCTGCGTATGTTGCCGTGGCGTAAAGGAACACACTAATGCGTAGGTTCATCGTGCTGGCCTTGGCGTGTGGCGTGGCAGCGGCAGCGGCCGGAGCGCCGACTTATCCGGTGGCCGCCGGCAGTACATTGCAGTTTCAAGGCACCCAACAGGGCGAAAAATTCGTCGGTGCTGTTCGAAGCTACGACGCCAAAATCGCGTTTGATCCTGCGGATACCGCGGGTTCGGCCTTTGACGTGTCGATGCAGTTGAAAACGATCGACAGTAAGAGCCCGGAGCGCGACCAGGCGATGCAGACGGTCGACTGGTTTGATACCGCGCACTTTCCGCTCGCCACGTTTCGGACGGTCGCCTTCCGTAGCGCCGGTACCGGATGGGTGGCGGACGCGGATCTCTCCATCAAGGGACGCACGAAGCGAATTGCCTTTCCATTTCAGTTTCAGAAAACCACGAGCGGCGCCGTGCTGGATGCGAAGGTGGCGCTCGATCGGCTGGATTTCGGCTTGGGTGCCGGTGAATGGGCGGATGACAGCATGGTGGGTCACCGCGTTGAGGTCTGGGTGCACCTCGTATTAGCGGCACCGGCCGTCTCCTCGGCGGCGACGAAGCCGCAGACCAAGGCGGCAGCACAGCGACCGCGTTGAAGCGCCGTTAAACCATTGCCGAGCCATCGGCATCCAAACACCGAACAAATAACGTCCAAGGTGGCGTGGGTGTGGCGGTGAATGATGGCAATCCGCAGCGCGAAGACAGGGACACTCCGCCGGACGGCTTGGAGCGGCTCTGGATTGATCGTGCGCGAACGGGTGACCGTACCGCGTTTGAGCACCTGTACCGTCATCGTGTCGGCGCTGTTTACGGGCTCTGCCTACGCTTAACCGGTCGTCCCGATCAAGCCGATGATGCCACGCAAGAGGCATTTATCGCGGCGTGGCGAGCGTTGCCCGGCTTCGAAGGGCGCAGCGCGCTCGGGACGTGGCTGCACCGGATTGCAGTAAATTCAGTGCTTCAGCACGGTCGATATCGCTCGCGTCGCGTCGCTGTGTCGGCGTCGGCAATCGAGAACGCACCGGACATACCCTCGGAGCACGAGCCCCCTCTGGATCTGGAAGCGGCAATCGCCTCCCTGCCGGATGGCGCGCGGCACGTACTCGTGTTGGTCGGTCTCTACGGCTATACCCACGGGGAAGCGGCGCAGTGGTTGGGCATTGCGGAGGGAACCAGCAAGGCGCACCTCCATTGGGCGCGCCAGCGCCTCTTGATGTTCATTGAAAGGAGTCGTTGCGATGACCTTCCGTGACAACGAGCGCCGGTTGGAGGAGGGTCTCGCGGCCTTGCCACGACGGATCCACCCGAATCGGAACCTGTGGTCGGACATTGCTCCGCGATTGGAGCGCCCCTCCGTCCCTCGCGTCGAGGTGCCGCGCGTGGCCCTAGGAATGGCGGCAGGGCTACTCTTAGGGCTAGCAGTATTCCTCGCCGCTCCACGTTGGCATCCAGAGCCGCTCACGTCGGTCCATTCGTCACGCGACGCATCGCTCATCCGCACTCGAGCGGCTTTGCTTGAGGCCTATCGCGAGCGGTTGCCCCAAATGGACGCCTTGACCCGAACGCGGGTGCAGCGGGACTTGGCTGTGGTCCGCGCCGCAGAGAAGGATTTGGGGGATGCGCTGCAGAACTCACCGAACAGCGAAGTGCTCCTCAGCTTGTATGCGGGTGCGCTACATCAAGAGTTCAATCTCTACGACACCGTGTTGACAACAACTGAAATCAACTCATCGAGGAATTCGACATGAAAAAGTGGCAACCCATATCTGGGGGGCTTCGTGCGGCCGCCGTTTGCGCCGTCTCATTGCCGGCCATAGCGGCGTCAGTCGCGGTGAATGAGCGCCGCGTCGTGGATTCGCGCGCTGTTATCGAAATTCTCGACACGGCGGGTCACGTGGCGGTCCAAGGATGGGATAAAGCCGAGGTAGAGGTGACCGGCACGCTGGGTAGCGAGGCCGATCACGTGGAACTCACGGAGAGCGCAGGGCACCTGACCCTTCGGGTTGTCGGTAAAGGAGGGGGTATGCACTGGACAATGGGCCAGAGCGGAACCCAATTGTCGGTCAAAGTGCCGGCGGGCGCATCACTGATCGGCAGACTCACCAGCGCCGATCTCACCGTCGGGGGGGTTACGGGTAACCAAGACATGCAGTCGGTCAGTGGTGATCTCTCGCTCGCCGCGGCCAGCGATGTCCGTGTGCGCACGGTGAGTGGTGATGTCCACGTGACAGCCGCATCGACCTCGCGCGCGATTTCGGTGTCTACGGTCAGTGGTGATGCCACCCTGACCGGCGGCGGGGGTGAACTGTCCTTTGAGTCGGTGAGCGGGGATGCGCACATCAACGCAGGAACACTCTCTCGCGTGGGGCTGAAGTCCGTGTCCGGCGATATGAATGTCTCGTTGGGATTGACGGCTGACGGCCATCTGGATGGTGAGAGCGTCAGCGGCCACATCACACTCCATTTCACAGGGGCGCTTCCTCCCGCGGACTATGACGCGTCCACGATTTCCGGGGATCTGTCCACCTGCACGGGCCGCAAGGGTGCGCGGCAAGGCTACAACCCATCCAGTCACCTCGCTTTCCGAGAAGGGGCGGCGACGGGCCGAGTCCGACTCACGACAAAGAGTGGAGATATTAGTCTGTGTAATCACTGAGCAACGAACGGCGGCCTTGCCTAGAATCGAGACTGCCCAGTCTGCGGCGAGACGATTGTGACGGCACCGAATGTGAAGGCGAAGGAGACGTTTGCGTGGCGCCTGCTGGCTTGGTTCGACCGGCACGGGCGCCACGATCTACCCTGGCAGGTCGATCGGTCGCTCTATCGGGTCTGGGTATCCGAGGTGATGCTTCAGCAAACCCAGGTCGTCACCGTGATTCCGTACTTCGAGCGGTTCATGGCGCGATTCCCGACGGTTGCGGCATTGGCGGTCGCGCCGGTAGACGACGTGCTGCACCACTGGTCCGGTTTGGGTTACTACGCCCGAGCCCGAAATCTACACCGCGCGGCACAACGGATCGTCGCGGAGTTCGGCGGGGATGTGCCGGCGGATATCATGGCGCTACAGTCGCTGCCCGGTATAGGGCGCTCGACGGCAGGTGCGATCCTGGCCCAAGCGCTCAATCAGCGGCATCCCATTCTCGATGGCAATGTCCGGCGGGTGTTGGCTCGATGGGCGGGCGTTGAGGGGTTCCCGGGCGAGTCAGCGGTCGCTGCACGCTTATGGCAATTAAGCGAGGCGCTCACGCCGGAGCAGCGGGCCTGTGATTACACGCAAGCCATCATGGATTTAGGCGCGACCTGTTGCACACGTCGTCGCCCAGACTGCAGCCGTTGCCCGCTGAGCTCGGATTGCATTGCTCATCGCGAGGGGCGGCAGGCTGTGCTACCGCAGGCTCGGGCGCCCAAAGTGCGCCCGACGCGCAGTGTTCATTGGCTGATCGTGCGCGCGGGTGACGACGTTCTGCTGATTCGTCGACCCAGTCGCGGAATTTGGGGCGGCTTATACGGCTTCCCCGAGTCGGCCGATCCGACAACCTGGCGTGAGGCCTTCGCATCGCGTTGTCCGCTGCCCACCGGGGATTTTCCCGCATTGCCGCTGATCCGCCACGCCTTTTCCCACTTTGAGCTTGTCATCCATCCTTGGCTTTGGGTGACGGAGAGGTTCATAGAGCGGCCCGACGAGACGTGGTACAACGTGACGCATCCAGCCGTCTTGGGTCTAGCGGCGCCGGTCACCGCGTTGATTCAGCGGCTCAGACTGGGTGGGGCGGCGTCTCGATGATGAAGGGGAGAAGGTGATGACACGAATGGTGCAGTGCGTGGTGTTGGGCCGGGAAGCCGAAGGCTTAACGTACGCACCATACCCTGGCGATCTGGGCGCGCGCATCTATCGAGAGGTCTCCCAAGAGGGCTGGCAGCGTTGGGTGAATCATCAGACCATGCTCATCAACGAGTATCGGTTGACGCCTATCGACCCCAAACACCGGCAGTTCCTCGTCGCGGAAATGCAGAAGTTCTTGTTCGGGGAGGGCGCGTCGCGTCCCGAGGGCTTCGTGCCACCCGTCGCGTAACGGCTGCGGGCTGTCCGGATGGACGGTCATGGGCAGCGCCGCATTGCGCGCCTATACTCGGGAGAATGAGTACGCTTTCGAATTATTACATTGATGCAGGGGATTGAATCGTGAGCAAGAAGTCCATCTCGGTCGCTACGACGTTGCGACCACTGTGTGTGGCGACGTCCGCCATTTTGGCCGCCCACGCTGCCGGTGCGCAGCAGGTGCCCGCGGCACCCAGCGCGGGAACCCTGGAGGATGTGATCGTCACGTCCCAGAAACGCGAAGAAAACATTCAGTCGGTCCCGATCAGCATCGAAGCGATTGATTCCAAGAAGCTCGCCGATCTCCAGGTCGCCAGTTTCGATGACTATGCGCGGTATTTGCCGAGCCTGTCCGTGCAGTCTTACGGCCCCGGTCAGGCGCAACTCTACGTACGCGGCGTGACCAATGGCGGTGACGGTATCCATGTCGGCTCGCAGCCGCTTGTCGGCGTGTACCTCGACGAAATGCCGGTAACGACGATTGCGAACAATCTCGACGTTCATGTCTACGATATGGCGCGCGTTGAGGAACTCTCCGGCCCGCAAGGCACCCTATTCGGTGCAAGTTCAATGGCCGGCACCATGCGCCTGATCACCAACAAGCCGGATCCGACCCATTTTGAGGCCGGATACGACGTGACCGGTGAGACCTTCACGAAGGGAGGTCAGGGCGGAAAGTTGGAAGGATTTGCCAACATACCCATCAACGACAAAGCAGCGATCCGTTTGGTGGGATGGACGGAGCGAGACGGCGGATTTATCAATATCGTTCGCAGTTCTCCGCAGTACTACGTGATGCCGGGTGACGCCTCAAATCCGTCCTACGTGCTCGGCCCGAATCCAACGCCGTATAACGGCGGACCCAATACCTTGGGTATTGGCTATGTTCGCGATAACGCGAACATGGTGCAGAAGAACTCCAATCCGACGAATACGTCGGGTGGCCGTGCGGCGCTGAAATTCGATTTTGCTGAGCACTGGACCGCCACGGCGACGGTCATGACCCAAAATCAGACCGCGTATGGGCAGTGGGCCTACACGCCTGAAGCGGTGACGGTGACTCCCACCATTAATGGGGCGCCGGGTCCCTCCATGACGCTCGGCGGCACGGGGGATCTGAATACGGTGCGGTATACGCCGGATATCAATACCGACCGCTGGACGATGGGTACGCTCGTTGTCGAAGGAAAGGTGGCGGATTTGGATCTCACCTATGCCGGAGGCTACATCAAGCGTCACGAGTTTACGCAGAGTGACTACTCGGATTACTCGTTCTTCTATGATGTCGCGTATGCCTACAATCCGGCCTACTACGCCGATAATTTCCACAACAAGGCTGGTTACGATTTGCCGGGGCAATACGAAACCGGCTTTAACGACTTTACGAAGCAGTCTCACGAAATTCGCTTGGCCACGCCGACGATCTGGCGATTGCACGGTGTGGTCGGTGCGTTCTTCGAACGCCAGACGGACCAGATGCAGTACAACTACATCATCCCCGGATTGGCACCGTCCCAGTCGGTCGATGGGCAGGCCAATACGTTGTGGTACGAGCGGGCACTGCGCGTTGACAAAGATTCGGCGCTGTTTGGCGACTTCACGTATGACTTGAGCGCAAAGTGGGCCCTCACGGGCGGTATCCGTCTCTATCATTACGATAATACGGTCGACGGCTTTTCCGGCTTCGGCGCGACGTTCCCGTCGGCGTCTAGCCAATATACGGGTGAGAACATCTGCTTTACGCCGATCGATCCCACGAACCCATTGCTGCCGTGCAAGGATTTATTAAATCGGGCCACGAAGTCGGGTGAGACGCATCGGGTCAATGTGACCTATAAGTTCGACGACGACCGCATGGCCTACGCGACCGTGTCGACGGGTTTCCGGCCGGGTGGGGTCAACCGGTTGTTGTCGGTGCCCCCGTATAATCCGGATTACCTGTCCAATTTCGAGTTAGGAACCAAGACCACCTGGTTGGATCATCGTCTGCGCGTAAATGCGGCGCTCTTCCTTGAGCGTTGGAAAGATGCGCAATTCGCCTACCCCGGTCCGAATGGTGTCAACGTGGTGATCAATGCCGGTCGAGCACAGATTAAGGGTCTCGAGGGCGAAGCCCACTACAAAGTCAGCCAGGGCCTCACCGTGAGTACCTCGTTCACGTTGTTGGACAGCGAACTGTTGACCAATGTATGTCACTACCCGAGCCCGAGCTTTACCTGCACGGAGCCCTCATTGACCGGCAAAGACAACTCTATATTCGCGCCCGCAGGCTCGAGACTTCCGGTGTCGTCTAAGTTCAAGGGTAACGCGATTGCCCGATACGAGTGGAATGGCGGAGAGTATCGGTTCCACTCGCAAGTGGCCGGTGTGTACCAAACGGATGCGCTGTCATCCCTGAAAACGGCTGACGAGGCCGTCGTCGGTAAACAGCCGGGCTATGGCACGGTCGATTTTGCGCTGGGCGCGGCGAAGGATAGTTGGTCGACGGAATTATTCGTAAGCAACCTGTTCGATTCGCGCGGACAGGCTTTGCGCTACACGACCTGTGCTCCAGCCGTGTGCAGACTCGTCAACGTAATTCCAACACGGCCACGGCTGATTGGCGTGAATTTCAGTCAGCGCTTCTGATGCGGATACAGCGCAGAAACGGATTTCTGCGCGCTTTCACCGGGCGTTCATAACCGATACTGACAATGGGAATTGGGCGCTCACCGCGCCCAT
>Ga0214164_1000606_pt1 | contig 23232 bp, 37 predicted proteins | sample TroBogepilimnion_13_FD_153003 | JGI IMG/M metagenome (GOLD analysis project Ga0214164, IMG submission 153003) | Freshwater microbial communities from Trout Bog Lake, WI - Practice 03JUN2009 epilimnion v4 | ecosystem: Environmental > Aquatic > Freshwater > Lake > Epilimnion/Euphotic zone ...
GATAAAATTAAAGGTCGTGGTCGTAAGGCAGCTGCTTGTGGAACTCGAAGTGGTTATGGAGCACATCTTCGTAAAGAAGAAATTCCTTGTGATCTTTGTAAGCAAGCACAGAGTAAGGGTGTAAGAGAGTTTAATGAGGCCAAGAAAGAGAGTGAATACTAATGAGTAAAGTTGGATTAGTAATTCCTGTACTTAATAACTTCGATCAAGCCATAGAATTAATCTATAGTGCCAAGACCCAAGAGAATGAACTTAAGGTCTACATACAGCCACAGCATCGTTATCAAGTTCCATTATCAGCAGCTTGGAATAAGGGTATGAAAGAAGCACTTCGTGATGGTTGTGACTATATTATTATCTCCAATGATGATGTTCTCTTTGCTCCTTGGACCATAGATGCATGGGTGTCAAGAGCACAAGAGGTACCAGAAAAAATAGTATTAACAGCACCTCTTGATGTAACTGAAACCTATTTTGATCCCTTTGAAATCTGTTTTGGGCAGCCTGAAGATGAGTATGAGTTTGCAGAACATGAATTATTTTCTTGTTTTATGGTAAAAGCCGACTTTTATGAAAAGTGTGGTTGGTTTGACGAGAACTTTGATCCCTGCTGGTGGGAAGACAATGATATGCACTACCGTATTAAACTACTTGGATTTGATATTCAAAAGTTTAAAGTACCCTATATCCACCTTGGAAGTCAGACTACTAAGAAAATGAATTTACCTATTAATAGTTTGAAGAGTCAAGAGTATTATAAAAAGAAGTGGGGAAGTAACAATCGTAATTTGATAGAACAGTATATAGTACCTTATAATGATAATACCCTAACTCCTAAAGATTGGAATAAGTTCTAATGGCCAAAGCACGTGTACTAGCATGGGGTGACTACTGTTGCTCTACCGGATTTGCTACTGTAATGAGTAATATCATGCGAGAACTTGATAAGACTGGTAAATTCGAGATTGATGTTATTGGTATCAATTATGATGGTGGAGTTTATGATCGTGAAAGATTTCCCGGTAATGTTTGGCCTGCTATCAGTGCTTTGCGTATGCAAGGAGCCTATGCTGACTACCATGGACGACAAGTATTCCTAGATTTTCTAGGCTCACGTGAGTATGATGTAGTGTTTATTGTTCAAGATTCATTTATTGTTCTCAATATTGCTCCTCAAATTCTAGAGGTTCAAAGAAATAAGCCTACTCCATTCTCGACTATCTACTATTACCCATTTGACTGTGCTCCAAAAGAAGAGTGGGTCAAGCAAGTTGCTGATAGTTTTGATTTTCCAGTTGCCTACACTGAATATGCCAAGAATGAAAGCCGTAAGTATCTAGGAGCTGGTGCCGATAAGCATGAAGTAATCTATCATGGTACCAACACTCAAGACTTCTTCCCTATTGAGGATAAGCAAGCAGTTCAAAGTATTCGTAAGGCATTGTTTGGTGAAAACTCTGATAAGTTTATTATCACTAATATCAATCGCAACCAAGGACGCAAAGATATTAGTAGAAGTTTTATGATTTTGAAAGAACTTAAAGACCGTGGTCACGATGATATATTCCTCTATATGCATATGCAGGAAACAGATTTTGGTGGAAGTATTCTACAAATGGCTCGTAACTTTGGACTAGAAACTGGTAAGGACTGGACTCTGCCTAACCCCCAACAGTTCTCAGCTCATTCTGGATTTCCTATTGAAACTGTTAATCAGATCTATAATGCTAGTGATGCCTATCTTACTACCTGCTTGGGAGAAGGATGGGGCCTAAGTATTACAGAGGCAATGGCCACTAAACTTCCTGTAGTGGCTCCAGGAAATACTAGTATTAATGAAATCCTTGGTGATAATGAACGAGGATGGAAAATTCCTAGTGGAGATAATCCTAGTATGTGGGTCATTAAAGAAAATGATAATGAACGTATAAGACCCCTTATGGATGTTAGTGCTGCTGCTGATGCTATTCTTGAAATTAAGAATGACCGAGAAGCTGCTAATAAGAGAGCAGAAGCCGCTTACAAGTGGGCCAAAGAACTTACTTGGGAGAGTGTAGGCAAAGACTGGAAGAACATCTTTAATAAGGCAGTTAATAAGAGTAAGAGTGCTCAATTGCTAAAGAAAGATATAGTTCAGTGGAAGTCATAGATATTGTTACTTTCAATAACCAAATGGAGTTATTGGACCTACGAGTTAACATACTGGAAGATGTAGTAGACCACTTCTACTTAATTGAGGCCTCTAAGACTCATCAGGGTGGATATAAAGAATGTCTACTTGATTATGATCATCCCAAAGTAACAGTAGTTACTATTGAGTTTCCAGAAGATATGACAGAAGATTGGGATTTTGAAAACTATCAAAGAGCCTATCCAATCTTGGGAATTAACCCCACTGATCTAGTATTAACTGGAGATCTAGATGAAATTCCAGATCCCAAAGCAGTGCAGTGGGTCAAAGAGAATATGGAACAAGATCAGGTCTATTGTTTTAACCAGCCACTAAGTCAATACTATATTAATAATCGAAATATAGATGAAGAATGGTATGGGACTAGAGGGTGTAGTGGAGAAGTGTACTACAATCTTAATGCTCAAAGATTGAGATTCACTGATGCCATTAGACTTCCAGATGCCGGTTGGCACTTTACTTATATTGGTGGTAAAGAGGCTATAATTAAAAAGATGACTGAAAATGCTCGTCATACTTTCAGTATTCCGGAGGCATTAGAAGTACTAGAAGAGCGTATGGCCAATAATGAAGATGTATTTGGTCGAGGTTTTAGACTAGAAACAGTACCTATTGATGAAAGTTTTCCAGAATATGTCTGTAACAATCAAGAGAAATTAAGGCACTTAATCAAATGACACGTACATTGGACCTAGGCAGTGGAAGTGAACCCAAAAACCCATTTGGAGCAGATGAAGTATATGGAGTAGATCTTGATACTTTTGGTAATGAGAATATTCGTATTGCTGATGTTATCATAAATGGTATTCCTTTTGAAGATGATTACTTTGATTATGTTACTGGATATGACTTTATTGAGCATATTCCTCGACTTCTATATATTGATGGCAAGCGTAGAGCTCCATTTATGGAACTAATGAGTGAAATTTGGAGAGTGCTTAAACCAGGTGGGACTCTTAAGACTCATACTCCAGCAGTTCCTTATAGCCAGACCTTTCAAGACCCGACCCATGTTAACTTTATTACAGAAGCAACAGTAAGTTACTTTATTGTTGGTGGGATGATTGAGTTAGGCAACCTCTATGGATTTGATGGTCAATTCGAATTATTAAATCAATATTGGGACCAAGCAGTTCCTTATCACCTAGTCTGGGAGCTAAAGAAAGTATGAGAGGTGGCCCTAGAGACCTAAACTGGGCCATTAGTGTCATACTAGAGGCAGCTCAATTACCAGTTAGTCCCAAATATGTAGCGGCCTTTCTAAACTCAACTCAAAATCAACAATGGATCTACTCTGTAGTGAGAAAAGCTCAACCACAAATTGGTGGAATGACTAGTACCTTCTATCTGGATGCAATTGAAATCTTAACTGCTAATGGTATTAAAGTTAATCCCTATGCAAGTGGTTCGGGTTGATTTTTCTATCTGGGCTTATTAACATATAGATATGCCCTAGTAGCATAATGGATAGTGCAGGAGACTTCTAAGCTTTAGATGTAGGTTCGATTCCTACCTGGGGCACTAGAGAAAGAGAGTAAGTATGGAACTAAAACTATCAGTATCAATTGGAGCCACTCTACAGGTAAAGAATGCCAAGGGTGAGTGGGATTGGATTAAGCCAGAGGTAGGAGCAGAAGTAAACCTTTGGGAGAATGAAATTGCTGCTGGTAATCATCAAGCAATCTTTGCCGAACTATGGGATACAGTAGTGGGACCTCAATTTAAGAATGTAGTCTCGGAACTACTAGCCGAACCTGTAGAAGAAGGGGGCGAAGAGTCCGAGATTGAAAGTGCCGAAGGCACGGCGCCCAGCCAGACAGCCATGACGGTATCTTATGCAGACTCCTTGGAGGACGAATACTAATGCACATGCTAAAATTTGCGTCAAGTATTGTAGGCATCACGGTATGGACCACATTATGGACTCTCATATGGACTCGCACCACCGATCGTTATGATCACCGTAGAGACCGAGATGATGTGTTCTTTCTAGTGCTCGGCACTTGGATAGTAACCGTGTTTGTAGCAATTGCCGTCTACGCCATATGGACAGTGACCTCATGAGCAGAGAATGTAAACACTGCGGCAAAGCCATTGTACGTTATACTAGAGACGGCAACTGGGACATGATTGGAGACGATGATCCCTGGATGCATGTAAGTCCACATGGACCGCATAAAGCGGAACCTGTAGATGAGGATGGACAATGAATTCATGGGTTATGATAATTGATACTCTCATTATGACCTTTGGCATGGTCATAATCTCAAGGAACAGACGATGACTGTACTTGCTGCTGCCGTAACCAGACTAGATGGTGTAGTGATTGCTGCCGATAGTCAGATCTCCTGGGACTATACCAAGAGTGATGAGGGCGGTGGCAAGCTTTGGGTAGATCGAGAGCGTAAATTCATCTTTGCCAGTTGTGGTGACATTAGAGCGGCTCAAGTGATTCAACACTGGACCGACTGGCCAGAGTTTCGCGACTATCACCAGGGTGATGTAGAGCGTTTTGTCATCAAAGAGGTGGTACCAGCAATGAGAGAGGCATTAAATGATCATGGTGCTCTTGCCGTGTCCAAGCAGGTGGAAAGTTTTGGTGCCGGTATCATCATGGCCTGGGGCAATAACCTTGTGGCCATAGATGAGGATTTCACGGTTACTATCCCCGTTACTGGAAGATGGGCCATGGGGTCCGGACTATCTGAAGCATTCGGTAGTTTAGGAGATGAAGGTCCTTGGACTAAGAATGACGTTATTAAGGCAGCAAGAATGGCCACCAAGACCGCTGTAGGAGTGGGTGGAGACATCTATTATGTAACCAGTAAGAGTCTGGAAGTAAAAAAGAGTTGATTTATTTTTCTGTAGACACTATCATTATTGTTAGTTAGAGAAAAGGACAATTATGGACAAGTTAGTATCAAATGCTCACCTACTACGTGAGGTAACAGAGCCTAGTTTTGATCGTTCGGCCAAGCCGCCTACACGAACAGAAATTCGTGAACGTAGTGCCACCAATGCCGATACTGGTGTATTCTTAGAGTTGGTAGAGATTCTAGGAGTAACCGATATAACAGAACCTCACCTATTGGGTTCAGCGGAAGTGGATGTATTGGCCTCAGAGCTTATTGCCGTAAGAAATGCCAAAGATGTCATCGAAGGCCGTGAGAGTGCACTCAAACGTTATGCTACAGAATCCATTGATATTAAAATCTCGATGCAAGGTGAAGACCCTGTTAATTCTAGTGGTTTTCTAGTTAGTAATGAGAACTCGGTTAAACTCTCCAAAGAGGTAACTGGTGGCAAGCTCAATGTAGATATTGATCTACTCAAGACGGTTCTAGATGCAGATCAGTTTGCTAGTGTCACCAACGAGATTGGTATCAATAAGACGGTTAAGTATCCTGGTGGAAAGACTGAAACAACCTACTCTCTAGAATATGAACTCAATGAAGAGGCATTAGAGAAGGAACTTAAACTGGGCAACCTAGGTATGGAGCAGATCATTAAAGCTACACTTCCTGGAAAGACCCGAACAGCATTCTATGTCCGATCAGCCAAATGAGCGACAAAAATGGGAACGGGTAGTTCGTAGAGACAGTGACCCGGTTTTTACTCTGGGTATGGCAGCAGCTTTCTTTGACCTAACTCCCCAAGCCTTTCGTAAAAAAGAAGAATTGGGTTATTGGGTTGAAAGAGATGGTAGTCCTATTACTATAATAAGGACTCCTGGTGGAGACAGAAGATTTAGTTTGAATGATATCGCAAAGATTGCTCATGCTCTTAGAAGACTGAACAAGATGACCGATAGGCAGTTGAGATTAATAACTTTAAGGGTAGATGCTTTTAAAGAGCCGGTCAAGAGACATAGAAAGAAGTATCGTAAGGGATGAGGATAGCATTTACTGGTAGTCATGGAACTGGAAAGACCACTGCTGCTAAAATCTTGAGAAAGGTGATCAATGAAGAGATCAAGGGAGTCACTATTGCTCCTCTTGGAAGTGTTACTCGTAGTGTGTTGTCTTGGGGGAGTGGTGGCTCAACAAATTCTGGACCAATACTTTCCCCAGAAGGAAACTCCTTCCAATTAGCTTGTATCTACGAACGTCGTAGAATGATGATGGCCAAAGGCTCTATGAGTGCCGACTATGTTATCAGTGAACGATGGGCCATGGATGAGACCGCCTATCAACTTCATAAGGCTAAAAAGCAAATGATGGACCGTGATACTGGTTTCACTCTTAGAGTGTGTCAGATGGAGATGGACTGGGAGTATACCAACTACTGGGACAAGATCTACTATATTCCTGCTACTAATAGACCTGTAGAGGGTGATGGCACTCGCCCTGTTGATAAAGAGTACCAAGTGGATATTGATGAACTAATTAAAGTGAGTCTAGACACTTATAAAAAAAGATCTAATAAGATTAAAATCGTACCTAGTGGTCTAGAGGAACTAGAGGACTACTTTAGGAAGGAAGTCCAAGGATGGAAGAAATAATCGATCAACAAGAACGTTTAAGAGCTCAATGGATTATTGATAAGGCTCAACGTAATGGAGAGAGTGTAGTTACCGCCCTAGTTAGTCATATGGTTAGTAAAAGTCTCATTGAAGAGCTAACTGGAATTACTCCAGAACTAGAAAAAAGAGTGAGAGTAGATCGTAGTAAAAATCTTCGTGAATGGGTCTTAAAAAATCTAGACAAAGAAATAGGTACAGCAGATATTGCTAGAAGTCTTGATTGTAGCTATGATACGGCTATAAAATCTATTAAAGAGAATCCTTTTTATTTTGTTAAAGTCCGTAGAGGTATTTATGCTATACGTGATGGTGAAGCAGAACGAGAAGCAGCTAAGAAAGATAAGTAAGTGAAAAAAAGAGTAGGATTTGCCTGTAAGTGGATTGACCATGAAGGCCAAGTAGATGGTATTGGTAGTAAAGATGAAGCTAAGGCTCTGAATACTAGAAGTCTTACTTTAACCTGGATGGAGAAGCATAGAGGTCATGAGGCTGATATGAAACTCATTGAGGTTATGGAGCATAATCTCAATAGTGTTAAGCTATTACTAGAGCGTACTGCCTCTCGTAATGAGATCTATCATATGGTTCGTTTGGGTAGTGATCTATTACCTCTCTATAGTATTCCCTATTGGAAAGAGGTCTATCACCGTTGGGGTATTCTTCAGAAGATTGAAGAAGGCTTTGGTGAGATTGGTGACTATGCTAGAAAGCATGATATTAGACTTAGTTTCCACCCTGGTGAATTTACTGTACTAGCTTCTCATAGGGCAGATGTAAGGCAACGAAGCCTTGATGAAGTTGAGTATCATGCTGATATGGCCTTCTGGATGGGCTATGGGCAAGAGTTCCAAGATCTTAAAATTAATGTTCATATCTCTGGTCAACTGGGTTCCTATGGTATACAGCAAGCACTTCCCCACCTTTCCTCTACTGCTAAAAATTGTCTAACTATTGAAAATGATGAACTAACTTGGGGTATTGATGAGAGTCTCAAGCTTGAGCACGACCTTGCTCTTGTTCTAGATATTCATCATCATTGGGTCAAGACTGGTGAGTATATTAGTCCTGATGACCCTCGAGTAAAACGTTTTATAGAGTCTTGGCGAGGTGTTCGTCCTGTTATCCATTACTCTAGTCCTCGTGAAGAGCATTTTATAGGCCACGATATTGAGACTCAACCTGACTTTATTGAGAGTATGGCTAGAGGACTTCATAAGCCTAAACTTAGAGGGCATAGTGACTTCTACTGGAATAATGCTAGCAATCGTTGGGCTTGGGGTTTTCATGATGAGTTTGATATTATGTGTGAGAGTAAGGCCAAGAATCTTTCTCAGCAAAAGCTTGTAGAGCAGATGCAAAGCAACTATAATTTAGAGCTATCCAATTAAGGAGAATTGTGGACTATAAGAACTTTACCTATGGTGCAGAACTTGAATGGGCTGATATTGATATTCGAGTTAAACCGCCAATTGAGTTGGGTAAGTTTGATGGTAAAGATGCCACTCTAGTTAATAGTGATGGGCATGCCAATGACCCCTCTGGTAAAACTTGGAGTTATGGTGGAGAGATTAATACTACTCCCAGTGAAGATATTGATCAACAGGTACAAGCTTTTATTAAGCTCAAAGAGATGTATAATCCCACTATTAATCACCGCTGTAGTATCCATATTCATATTGGAGTAAATGGACTCAAAGATGATCTAGAAGGTTTAAAGAAACTTTTTGTCTATACTCAGGCCAATCAAGATGATGTTTACGCTATGATTCCTCTTCATGAACCTACACAAGAAGAGTATCCTATTAAAGAAGACTTTAAACTGGCTAAGTGGTATAAGAATCAAAGAACCTATTGGAGTAAGGCCAAAGTTCCACCTAACCGAGTGATTGATGTTCTCAACTCCACTGACCCCAAGAACTTTTATGACTGTCACTTCATGTGGAATGAAAAATTAAATCGTAGACTCTATCATATTGGTATTGTTAGAGCAGGCATTAATATTAGAGCACTATTTAAATACGGAACTGTAGAGTTTAGAATTTTTCCCGGAACTACAGAGCCAGAACAGTTTAGAGACATGTTCGAATTTGCTCGTATGTATACTCATGCTGCCTTAAATGATCATTCAATTACAGTTAAAGATATTATATCGAGTAAGGAATGGAATTTTCCTGAGTGGAGTCCATTTAGTTGTGAACTTGAAAGAGGTTTTAAAGCCACTAAGATCAAGTATATGGACTATCCAGACCCTAATGCAGCAGCCAAACGTAAAAAAGCAGAAGCAGCTGAAAAGAAAAGACTTGAACAAGAAGCTGAAAACAATTAATATATAGTAACTAGTAGGAGTAAGTATGGATTTATATCTGGGGAGTCCCCATCGGTATATTAAAAGAGTGGGTTTGGGCTATGCTCTCTCTCATGAAATGGATAATAGTACCACTATAGAGATCTATAAGAGTTTAAATAAGCTCATCTTGGATAATGGAGCAGATGAACTGGGAGAAGGTCAAGGAGGACTTCGATTGGCCTACCTTGCTGGTAGATTAAATCCCAATTGGATTATTCTTCCGGACGTTCTACATAAGGATAAAAAGACTCGTAAGCGTGGAGTAGAGTTCTATAATCAGATGAAAGACTCTGGATATCATGGAAAGTTTATGAGTGTTATTCAAGCCAAGACTCTAGAAAAAGGTCTAGATAGCTATGCCTTCTGGGATGATAGTGGTATGGTAGATCGTATTGGTATAACCTATGATACCATGATCGAGACAGAAGTGGCCAAGGAACTCCCTAGTTATGGAAAACGTTTGGGTTTCCTGGAGTATCTTGCTACTAGCAGTACCTATGTAGATGGTAATGGGACCGGTATTCATATGCTAGGAACTCTAGATGTAGAAGAACTCTATTACTTGAAGAGAGATTCATGGTTTGAAAATGCTAATGGAATTGTAGAGAGTCATGATACTACAGCACCCTATGCTTGTGATACTCATTTTAGAGTGGAAGAAGAATGTATTAGTTTCGGCAGAAATAAAGATTGGCCTCGATTGAACTTTAATGCCACCTTCAGCTTAGAGCGTGAAGAAATTACACATTGGAATGTTGCCTGTTATTTAACTGCCTGTAAAGTTCCATATGAAAAATGGGATCAATACCTTACTTCAGCTAATGCTAGTTACTATTATGAAGATAAGGGTTTGAGTGCCTACTACTAAACGAACCTTACTCTTATTTGATGGTCACAATGTTTTTATTAGAGCTTATAGTGGACTAATGAAGCAAGACCTAAGAAATAAAGAAGGCCAAGGAACTTGGGGAGTCTATGGAACTCTTAATACTCTTGCCAGTATGATTCGTAGGTATGAACCCTCTCATGTTATGATTGCTTTTGATAAAGGCAGAAGTAGTAAGAGACTTGCTATTGATCCAGAGTATAAGGCCAACCGTGTAAAAGATAAAGCACAACCCTCTTTATCAGATCCATGGGAAGATTTTAGACCTCAAATGGATCTACTATTTCAATTTTTAAATAAGATTGGTATTCCCCACTTAAGATTACAAGATGTAGAAGCAGATGATATTATAGCTAAGGCAGCAATTGAGTATGGACCTGTTTTTGATCAAGTGGTAATTGTTAGTGCCGATCATGATATTCATCAACTTATTCGAGAGAATATTATTGTAGTAAAGCCTTCACTAAGTCAGAGTAGAGACATCAAAGAGGAAGTATTTGATAGTGAATCTATAGTAGCTCAATGGAAGATAGAACCAATTAGACTTCCAGAAATCTGGGCCATTATGGGTGATAAAGGAGACAATGTCCCCGGAGTTCCTGGACTAGGACCAGTTAAAGCTACAAAACTAATTGAAGAGCATGGAGACTTAGAGTCTGTAATCTCTAATAATGAAAAAGTTAAAGCACATGAAGAAATAGTTCGTAGAGCATTCGAGTTGATTCAGTTAGATGGAAAGGATAATATTCCATTCCCACCTCTTGGTAGTCTACAATTTAATCCAGTAACACCAACTACTCCAACTCATGGAGATAGGTTACTTAAGTTGTTAGAGCACTTTGAGCTCAATAGTATTAAAGAACGATGGTTAAATGGAACTCTCTGGAAAGAGCATACCTTGGGAAGAAGGTTAGGCAAGTAATGGATAATAATGAGATCAATAGGATTATTAAAGATGCAACTGAGTATGTTAGAAATCCACTACATGTAGAAAAGTTTGGAGAAATTGCTCTTGGATTATATGATCTACATCGAGAATTAAATCCAGTTTATAAGAAGTATGATAAAGGTCCTCTTACTGACTGGAGAGAGATTCCTCTCATGCCCATTGGGGAGTTCAAGCGAGGTGATGTAGGACTTATTATGAGTGATAGAATGCCCTTCCCAGGTGTAGAATTCCATAGTAGTGGTACCACTCAAGGTGATAAAAGCAAGCATCGTATGTATGATACTGAAGCCTATAGAGCAGCAATTGCTTGTGGTTTTAGAGATCAGGTTAGTAATATTCCAATACCTTCATATCGCTTGGTACTACTCACTCCTAGACTTCCTAATAGTAGTCTCTACTATATGATGAGTTATCTTAGTGAACTTCATGATTTCCGTGGAGTTCGAGAAGAGTTTGATGGTATGACTAATGCCAGTAGAGTTCAAGAACTTTTAACCAGTCTAACTGATGAAACTGAACCAGTAATTATTTTTGGTACTAGCCTGGCCTTTTATGACCTTATAAAGACTATTAGTTCGAATGGACTTCCACCAGTAACCCTCCCTAAGGGTTCAATGATGATAGAGACTGGTGGATGGAAGGGTAGAGACATTACCATCACTCCTCAGCAACTAACTAGTATGGTTAAAGATCAATTTGGACTACCTGTAGAAGATCTAGTCCGTGAATACTCTATGAGTGAGATTTCTAGCCAACTATACGCTTGGGGAAATACTAACCCACCTCTCTATAGTGCCCCTGAGCACCTAAAGGTTCGACTAGTAGATCCACTATCTCAGACAGAAGTGGAATGGGGCCAAAGTGGTATTATCAGTTTTGTAGATATTGCTAATGTTTGGAGTTGTCCTTTTATTCTCACTGAAGATCTTGGACATTTAGTTGATATGGATGGGTTTGAGAAACTAGTATTAGAAGGTAGAGCAGTTAATGCCCCAGAAAAAGGATGTAGTCTAACCTATGCCCAAGCAATGGATAATTAATCCAGAAGTGGATATGGTCAGTGTACTGGCCCAGTTTGGTAGATTTCTAGAGGATGACTATCGCATGGCTATTGAGGCCATGGAAGTTCCTTTTGCCTTTGAAGAGTATACTGAAAAAACTGGTAGAAAGTTTGTTATTATTGGAGCCAAAAGTGTTCCTGGTGCTACAGCCAAAAGTGTATTTTTGTGCTTAAAACTAGCTGGTCCTGATAGTGTAATTATTAAGGCACCCTCTCTAGATGAAGGTTACTTAATTCAGAATGTGATTGACAACTATGGAGATGGAGTATACTGTAAGGTTTTTACCACTCATAGTGATGAACTTAAGCTATCTAGTGACTGGAGAAAAGCTCTAGATGAAGCCACAGATGTAGTGGTATTTGGAGATGAAAATACTGCTGAAGTGTTTGGAGAACTAGAGAATGAACATAGAAGCATTCATGTTCATGGACCTAAGTTTAGCTTTGGTATCGTTAGAGCCATAGACCTAACTCCCAGTCTTATTCAGGATATTTGTTTTGATTTCTTTAGTTTTTATGGAGAAGGTTGCCTAAGCCCTAAGTTTTATGTAGTGGTTGGAGAAACTGCTTCAAGGATGTGGAAAGAGTTTAGTGATATTCATACAGTTCAGTTTGGAAGAATGATTGATGAATTTAGAGGTAAACTACCTCTCACTAGAAAGAGTGAGTTAGTTCAACAATTCCTTAGTGCCAATCTAGTATACAAATATACTCGCCTAGAAGAGTTGAATAGTTCAGAAGTTTTTACTACACTATATGGTGATACTCGTATTGTAGTAGTGGATAGTTTAGAAGATCTAGATAGTTTTATCAGTAAGTGGAGAGATCGTATTAGTACAATAGCAATTAATCCTGATGATGAAGACACTCTAGATTATGTTGAGAGTCAAATGATCACTCGCATTTGTGATATTGGTACTATGCAGTTCCCAGATTTCTTTGAACAGTTCGATCCAGTTGATGATTTTGATATATATGTAGGAGATGACCGATGAAGCTTGGAGACATTGTTACTGTAAAGACCAGCTTAGGGCAGATTGTTGGTAAAACTACAGATGGAAGATGGATAGTAGAGTGGGTTTATGATGAGATTGATCCCTATACTGAAGAAGAACTATTCGTAGTAGAGGAGGCAAAAGATGGCAGTAAAGTGCAAATGCCCTAACTGTGGATATCCACATCTTATTGAAGACCTTAGAAGTAAAATTGAAGAGCTAAAAAAGGAAGATGAAAATGACGGACTACCTAGCGAGAACTAATCCTTGGCCATACGATATCACTATTACTGGTGCTCATGGTAGCTATCTAGAGACCAAAGAATATGGTGACATGTTTGATATGGCCTGTGGTATTGCAGTTAATAATTTGGGTCATAACTACCTTCCCATACAGAAGGCAGTAATTAAGACAGTGAATAAGTATGCTCATATTAATGTGTATGGTGAGTTTAATATCAAAGAGCAGTTAAAGTATGCTGAAAGTATTAGTGAACGATTCTCCACTCTCACTATGAGTAATGGTATGAGTGAAGAGAATAAAACTTGGTTCTGTACTAGTGGTACTGAAGCCAATGAATTAGCAATGAAGTTGGCCACTCTCTCAACTGGGAGACAGGGTTTTATAGCACTAAAGGATGGGTTCCATGGTCGTAGTCTCGGTAGTCTTAGTCTCACTTATAAGCCAACTTATCGTGAGCCTTTCGCTCATATGGTTAACCCGGAGCTTACTAAATGGGTCCAAACAGGAGAAGAAATCCCAGAAGAGTATGGAAACAGAGCTGCCTTTTTTATGGAGTTGGTACAAGGAGAAGCCGGAGTAGTTGCTATTGACCCTGAATGGGCCAAGTATGTAAGTGATTGGTGTAAGAAACATGGAGTACTCTTGGTTATTGATGAAGTACAGACGGGATTTGGTAGAACAGGTACCCAGTTTGTATTAGATCAGTATCAAGAGGTATATCCTGATATTGTTACTCTGGGTAAGGCACTTGGTGGAGGTTATCCTTTAGGAGCTGTAGTCTCTAGTGCTGAACGATGGAAGAGTATGAGTACAGACAATCCATTTACTCACCTTAGCACTTTTGGGGGTAATCCGGTAAGTGTAGCGGCAGGAAGAGAGATGTTTAAGGTTACTAGTGACCCAGTATTCCTAGCTACAGTTCGTGAAAAGGGCAACTTTGCAGATCATGCCTTTAAGGATTGTAAGGTGGCCTCACTACATGGGCCTGGACTTATGAAAGGTCTAGTGCTTAATGAAGGTATTGAAATTGATAGTGTAGTACAAAAGATTTGGAACAATCGAGTATTTACTGGTAGAGTTCTTTATGGTGTAGACACTATTAGACTCTACTCTCCACTTAATGCCAAGAGTAGTGAATTAGTAGCAGCCTTCTTAAAAGTTCGAGAGGCAGTTGAAGATAGTGTCCGATAGAGAACGAGAAGAACTAGAGCATTTAGAGCTAGTTGTTGGCTTTTGGGGAATAGAAGGAAGTCTAGATCGTATTAGAACACTTTTAGATGAAATTCAAGATCTTGTTAAAAAAGATGAAGAATAGACTTGATTTTACAGCAGTAATGAATATACAATATAAACCTAGTAAGGAGTAAGATGAACCTCATCTCTAAAGAAATAGAGTTTGATCTCGGTCACCGAGTGAGCACTCATGGTAGTAAATGTCGAAATCCTCATGGACATCGTTATAAAGTTCGTGTAACCTGTAAGGGAGATATAATTGATGACCCTTCCCGTAAGGACCATGGAATGCTAGTGGACTTTGGTCATCTTAAGTATATTATGAATAATAAGATTCATGATGTATTGGACCATGGATTCTGTGTATGGGAAGAGGACAAGGTGCTTAGAGCAATCCTAGATGAACCCTCTAAGACCAATGATTGGAACTATATTGTTTTTCCGTATATTCCAACAGCAGAGAATATTGCTCGTTGGGCCTGGACTCAAATTCAGTATGATATTGAAGTAGAGTTCGGTAATGATTTAGAGTTGTATGAAGTAGCCGTGTGGGAGACCCCCACTAGTGTAGCCTACTGTAGAGGAGTATAGTATGCATGTAATGTTAGTATTTTTATTTCCAGCAATTTTCTTTACATTTGTTGGTTATTTTATTCATATGTTTAAAGAAGGTATTAAAAAAGGTATCTACCAGAAGAGTGAAGCACCTAAAAAGATCACTCGAGTGGGGAATGAAGATACAGGATGGAAGAATAAGTAATGGCCGATCTAAGACTAGTAGAGCATTATACCTCCACTCAAGGTGAAGGTCCTAGGACTGGAAGAACCACTCAGTTTGTAAGATTTGCAGGATGCAATATGACTTGTGCCGGATGGCCTTGTGATACTCCATTTGCTGTAGATCCAGCAATCTGGGGAGCAGAAGGTGGTAGCTATAAGCGTACTCCAGAAGAGCTTCTCAAGGATTGCAAGAGTCATAGAGACACTACTGGAGCCAATAACATTTGTCTAACTGGCGGTGAACCTTTTCTTCAGCCGACAAGTAAAATGGATGAACTAATTCTACTTTTAGTGGGAGAAGGGTTTGAAGTGGAGGCTTTCAGTAATGGTAGTTTTCTCTATTCTGATATCGCTCTAAAAAATGTTACCTTTATGATGGATTGGAAGCTAAATGGTAGTGGAGAGTCTCAAACTCGTAGAGAGAATCGCACCATGAATGCTGCTAATCTTAGAAATGGTAGTGGTATTAAATTTGTCTGTAAGGATAAGACGGATTTTGAAGAAGCACTAGAGACTCATGACTTCCTTAAGGGTCAAGTGAGAGATGGAGTAAGGTTCTGGGCCGGTAGTGCCTGGGAAGTATTCCCTACAAAAGATCTAGTGGGTCTTATGCTGGAGCATAAAGTTCCATGGAGTTTAAATGTTCAAGTTCATAATTATATCTGGCCCGCAAATGAGCGCGGTCGTTAACAAAGAAAGAAAGTAAGAAATGTACCTCGATGAAGGAAAAGTAGCAGTAAAGGCACTCCTAGCCTCAATGGGAGAAAATACAGAGCGTGAAGGTCTATTAGACACTCCTCGCCGAGTAGCAGAAATGTACCAGGAATTAACAGCAGGTTATGATATTGAGCCAAAAGCTCTTATCGAGAAAGCCATCTTTAAGGAGGGTTCAAATGAAATGGTTATTGTCCGTGACATCCCGTTTTATAGCCTTTGTGAGCACCACCTTGCTCCTTTCTTTGGTACTGCTACTATTGGATATATCCCTAAGGGTGGTCGTGTTGTTGGCCTCAGTAAACTCGCTAGGGTACTTGATGCTTTTAGCAAAAGACTCCAAGTACAAGAAAGACTAGGAAGTCAGATTGCTGATACTCTCTATGACTGTGGACTACAACCTCAAGGTGTAGGAGTTTACATCTCTGCTGAACACCTCTGTATGGCTATGCGTGGAGTACAGAAGCCAGGTACCTCAACAGTAACTAGTACTCTCCGTGGTAACTTTGTAGAACCTTCAGTTAAAGATGAGTGGCTAAGAGCGGTTAGCGGTCGATAGTGTCTATCATAAGCCCTAAGGAGATTACTAGAAATAGATATATCACTGGGGTCCGTGAGGATAATATTCAACCCAATAGTATAGACCTTACAGTAAGTAAAGTGTATACTATTAATGGGACTCTAGTGCTATTTGCTAGTAAAGAGAACCGTAGACAGCTTCCTGATTATGCAGAACTCAAGACCTTTCTTTATGAAGGTGTAGAAATGTATAAACTAGAACCTGGTCAAAGGTATCAGATTGAATTTAATGAAAAGCTCAATCTCCCCAAAGATATATGTGGACTAACCTTAGTAAGAAGTAGTATGGCTAAGAGTGGATGCACTGGGGAGAATGGACTATTCGATAGTGGATATCAGGGTGCCTGTGGTATGATGGTTTCGGTTCAGGCCGAGAGCTATATTGAAGTAGGTGCTAGTATTGCTCAGATGTTATTCTTTGAAGCAGATTCTAGTAAACTATATAATGGATTTTATCAAGGGACGAATAGTCCTATGGAATGGGTATAATGGATAAATTAGCACAAATTGAAGATTCAATGTTTGAAAGAAATATTGCAATCATTGCTAGTAGACGTCATGAAGTAATGGTCTATAGTGATAGTTTTGTCTATGAAGGGTTCCTATGTGGACTCGATAGTAAGTGGATTCAAATCTATGGACATGAAGAGGCATCAAAAGGTGACTCTGATGCTGAGTGGAGATTTATTCTACTAGGCAGAGATAAGGTGTCGGGTATTGGGCCAACAGGACGTAGTGTACATGATTTAAGTGAAGAGACTCGAGAATGGGTAAGTAGGAAGATCAAAACTTTTTCAGATGTTAGTGAGAAGTTTTTAAATAGCAAGGGATTGAGTAATGACAACAGTAGGAAAGAAAACCGTTGATGGTCCTCTGCAGGACTTCGATAATGATAGTTATGATGAAGTAGTAGAAGTACCAGAAACTGATAAAAAACCTTCTAATACAGAGATAGACCTAGTTAAGGCTGAACCTAAAGAGCTACTAATCTATTTTGCTAATCGATTTAAAGAGACTCAAGGATTTGATTATAATGTTGAATGGGTTAAAGAGATTGCTATCTTTAAGAGTTATAAAGAGCGTTATGGTGATGATGCTGGTCCTATGGTTGCTCTCCTCTTTGATAAATACAATTGCACTCTCAATGGACAAGTGATGACTGTTACTGCCTTTAGTAAGGGTAGTAAGTGGATTCAAGATAAGTTGTATATTGAACTTCGACAGGATATAATTAAAGAAAATGAACCAAAACCCAATCTAGAAGGACTGATGGATAGTAATGACTTCCTCAAACGACTCGCACTTTAACTGGAGTAAGGACTATGTAGATCTCAAGTATAAGTTTCTTAGAGATGAAGAGACAGAATACTTGGAGGCTAGGAATCCCCAGTTTGAAAAAATTAGTAAGAATGGTTGCCCCACCTGCAATGATCGTAGTTGTGGAGAGTGCAAGATTCAATTGCAACTCTATAAGCACTATCTTAATGCCGGTATTGGACTCAACTATCAAAGACTCAATTGGGAAGACTATAGAGGTGACCCTATTGCTCAGCAGATTGCTCATAGCTACCTAGATAGACATGCTGATATGGTTAAGGGTGGAATGGGACTTCTCTACTATGGTAGTTGGGGAACTGGTAAAACTCTACTTACTGCATTAATGGCTAAAGAATTAGTTAAATTAGGTTATACAGTTTACTTTGCTACCTTTACTCAAATGGTAGATGAATTCACTCGAGGATGGGGAAGCAATGAAGATAAAGCGAGATTTGAATCTAAAGTGGTTAAGAGTGATATTTTCTTTCTTGATGACGTTGGAAAAGAGTTCAGAAGTAAAAACAATCTCTCTGAAGCAACTTTTGACCACGTACTTCGGCAAAGAGCATTAGATAATCGCCCTACATTTATGACTACTAATATGAGTATAGAAGAATTAAATACCGGTTATGGAAGTGCTATCTTTTCTCTCTTGAAAGAGCGAGTGATTATACATAATATGGTTGGTGAAGACTTTAGAAGTCAGGCTCGTGATAGAACATTATCAGAGATTAGTGAAGGAACCCAGAGGAAGATCTACTAGTGGATATTGAAAAGAGTTTTGTACCACATTTTACCAAACTAGATAATGTTAAGATTATCTGGGATAAGGGAGTAAGGCCTGAACACTTCTTTGATGATGGAGTTCGAGAGCTATTTGAGTACACCTTAGAATACTACCTTAAAAGTGAATTCAGACAGACAGTAGATCGTGATTTTCTGGAGACTAAGTTCCCAGATTACTTTGTAAAGAATGCCTGGCCTGAAGAAGAATATTTGGCTTTAGTTTTAATTGATGAATTAATGACCAAGTATCGTAGAGCAACTACCCAGAATGTTCTACTTAAGGCAGCAAGTGAATTGGAGAAGGACCCAGAAGCTGGAATCTCTCTTGCCTTAAATAATCTCACTAAAATTCAGAATGATACTAGTACTCGTGAACGAATTGAAATTTATGGTGATGGATATGAACGTAGAAGTAATGACTATGTTGAGAATGCTCTCAATAGAACTCATGAAAAGCGTGGCATCTATCTTGGATGGGATGAGTTAGATAATCATACTTATGGTATCCAAAAGGGAGAGCTTGCTGTAGTGGTTGGTATTCCTAATGTTGGTAAAAGTTGGATAGGAGCTACTATTGCTATTGAAGCTGCTAGAAGAAAGAATAAAGTCTACTTTGCTTCTCTAGAACTTCGTAAGGAACTAACTCTTATGCGATTAGACTGTTTAGTTAGTGGAGTACCTTATACTAGATATGAACGAGGAGAGCTTACTCCTAATGAACTCAAGAGATTGAAAGAAGCACGTGAAGAAGTAATGGAGTTTGGAGAATACTTACTTATTGACTCCCCTAGTCGACAAAGTGAACGAACAGTATTGGAACTTTATAGTAAGGCCAAGCACTGGGGAGCAGATCTAATGGTAGGAGACCAATTGAGTTGGATTACCACTGAGAAGAATTATGGTAGTCAGAGCAACTTTCAAAGTCTACAAATGGCCGAAGTAATTACAGATGTTGCTAGTATTAACCGGGAAATGGGAATGGCCTCCATCTGGCTAGCCCAGTTTAACCGTGAGGCCACCAAGAGTAAAAAAGGCCGTGGAGGATTGGCTCAGATTGGACTTAGTAGTAATATTGAGCAGATTGTAGACTTTGCCTTTGGTATTGGAGCTACAAAAGAAATGAAGAGTAGTGAAGCATTAGTAATTGATATACTCAAGAGTCGCAGAAGTGATCTCAAGAGTTGGATGATGAGCTTTGAACTAAGAGAACAAACCTCACTTAAGATCGTAAGAGAGTTTGAAGACAGTGAATAGAATACCTCGTAAAAAGAAAAAGCAGATGACTAGAATTCCTCTAGAGTTTAACCAATTAGAATGGCAATGGATTAAGGAATCAGCCAAATCTAAGAATATGAAACCTAGTGAGTTTATTGTTTATGCTCTAGAAAAAGCAGCAGAAAGGATAGAAAAAGATGACAATAATACCAGATGAGTTTGGACCTAGAAGATGTGGTAGTAAGTTTCGAGATTCAAACGGTATTGTAGTGCCTTGTGGATATGATGAGTTTCACACTCTACATGAGGATGAACTTGGAACTCACCGGGCCTATAGTATTGATGGGCAGATTACTCATGTTTGGCAGGAAAGTAATGTTGCCTCTTGAAAAACTAAACAGTATTAAAACTTGGTGCTCTTTCCAATCAGATGTAAAAAAGAGATGGTGGAGACCTTGGCAGAATGGCTATACAGCAGCTTGTGGAGACATATTACTTCTCCTACAGAAAGATGTAGCAGTAATGCCTATAAATGAGTATAGAGCCTTAGAGGGTTATTATCAGGAAGTGTATGGAAAACAAAACTCCTAAAGAAATACTTGAAGAAGCATATAGAGACCTAGACCCTAAAGATCGAAAGTTTATTGAGCGTATGAAGAAAGACTATAAAAAGCTTCTAGAAGGATTACGTGATGATAAAGTTGAGTGATGTATTTAGAGGATTGGATGCTGAAGGAGTCCTTAGGGACCTTATTGGTGCTCATGAAATCATAGAGAATGGTAATGAGTTAATCCACTCCTGCAAGCTTCCGTTTGGGATGCATAAGAATGGTGATAGTAACCCTAGTGCCAGTCTAAATAGAGAGAGTTTACTCTTCAACTGCTTCACTTGTGGTGGTGGAAGTATTGTATGGTTAGTACAGAACTGTTTAGATGTAGATAGAGATACTGCTGCTGCTGAACTTAAGAACTATGCTGATGGTCTTAAAGTGCTTCCTATTGAGGACTTTATGGATAGACTCAATAAGATGTTCGCAAATGAAGCTCAATCTAGATTTGATATTCCAGTATACAATGAAAGAATATTAGATCGATGGATTACCCCTACAGATTATCTTAGTGAACGTGGAGTAAGCTTACAAGTTCAGAAAGAAATGAAAACTGGACTAGATAGAGGCCGTAGAGAAATTGCTCGAGTTAATGGACTAGAGAGTTATGTAGAGGTTGATAGAGTGGTACTACCTCACTTTATAAATGGTAGACTTGTAGGCTGGGTAGCTCGAAAGACAGAAAATGTTGAAGGAGTTGCTAAGTATAAAAACTCCAAGAGTTTTCCCAGACAATATTCTCTTTATAACTATGATAATGTTGAAGGGATGCAGCATGTTTATGTAGTAGAGAGTCCTATGAGTGTATTGGTATTAAAGAGTAGAGGAGTCACTGATGTAGTGGCCACCTTTGGTGCCAAAGTATCTAAACCTCAATTAGACCTTTTAAGAGAGTTTCCCAAAGTAACTATCTTTATGGATGGAGATGCTCCTGGAAGATCTGCTACCCACAACTTGATAGATGCCCTTAGAGAGTATGTTTCCCTTACGGTTATAGATACTCCAGATGGAGAAGATCCAGCTAGTTTGGACGCTATACCTGAGGGTATATATGGAATGATCTATGAACTTTCTCATAAAATTAGTTGATTTAAAACTATTGATAACTTATACTAGTATACGGCTTAGGCCACAAAAATAAAACCAAAACTAAACCCAAAGAAAGAAACTAAAATGGCACTAAAAAAAGGCATGGCAGCAGTAAAGGAAAGCCTAGAGCGTTCCCAGAACCGTAGTACTCCAAAGGACTATGTAGAGACCAATTGGTTCTACTGGAAGGGTGGAGAAACTAAAGCAGTACGTTTTCTAACTGATGCAAACGACATCTTTGTTGTTCCGGTTCATGAAAATGTTCCCTCGCATGATGGAAAGACCAAGACATTTGTTTGCCGTCAGGCATTTGATGCTGCTTGTGAACTTTGTGCAGAGAAGACCTACCGACGTGATGTTGGTTATGGTGTAGCAGTCCTTCGTGAAGAAGTTTATGAAGAAGTTGATGGATCTCGAAAGTTGACCGGCTACCGTGATGTAGTTAGTACCTATGAGACCGAAGAGAATGGTAAGACTGTTACCAAGAAAAAGCCGTATGTGGGAATTGTTTCTCAGGGTATGCGTAACTTTTGGAACCAGATTGCTGTTATCTCTGAAAAGTATGGAAGTCTTAAGGACCGTGAGATTGAAATCATGCGTCAAGGTGCTGGTACAGACACCACTTATATGGCCTTTGCTCTTGACTCTAAGCCTATTGAGAATATTGATACTCGATATGCTAAGTTTACTCCAGACATTGAAGGTTTCCTTAACCGAATTGGTAGTGAGGAATATTATGCCGCTCAACTACACGGAATCAAGACCGAACCTAAGGTAGAGGCTTTTGAAACCTCAGAGAGTTTTGAAGAAGATGAATATGCTGAAGATGAGTATATTCCTCTAGAAGAAGAAACTACAGCAGATCGACTTCGTAAGAAGCTTCAATAAGTTTAGAACCTGGTGGGAAGCGGGGCAACCCAACTTGATGAAGCTTCTCACCAGGCTCTATTTTAAGAAAGAAACTAATGTCATTTAATGCACTAAACGATAAAGTAATATTACAACTAGCTAAGGTAGAAGAGACAACCCAAAGTGGACTCTTTATCCCCGATACAGCCACTCAGATGCCTGATATTGGTACTGTAGTTGCTGTAGGTCCAGGCAGACCTGACTTTCATGGAAATCCTATCCCCACTGGTATTAAAGTAGGAGATCGTGTAATGTTCCAGCAACGAGCAGCACAAAAGATTGAAATTGATGAGCAAGAATATTTGGTCTTCCTAGTGGAGCACATTCTTGCAATCGTAGAAGAATAAAATGAGTAGTATCTACCAGCAGATGTGGTTCCACGTCTTCTTTGGTATGATATTATATCAGGTTGTCTCTAGTATTATTGATTATCAAGTAGTACAGAGGTTAGAAGAACGACGTAAAAAAGAGAAGAAAGTTCTCTTGATATTTCCAAAGAGTAATACTAAACTAGTAAGTAGATATGAAATTAGAACCCGAAATTAAAGGTTGTCCTCACCGAGATGTAGATCTATTCTCTGAACCTCAAGATGGATTTATAGGCAAATGTTACGATTGTGGTAAGCCCATTAAGAGTGAAGATGAGTGACAACCTTACACATCTACATGTCCATACGGAGCACTCCTTCTTAGATGGATTGAGTACAGTAGAGCAATTGGTTAAAAGAGTAGTAGACTTGGGCCAAGGTGCTGTAGCTATTACTGACCACGGAGAAGTGAGTGGACATCTAAGACTACAAAGAGAAGC
>Ga0214164_1000608_pt1 | contig 23121 bp, 28 predicted proteins | sample TroBogepilimnion_13_FD_153003 | JGI IMG/M metagenome (GOLD analysis project Ga0214164, IMG submission 153003) | Freshwater microbial communities from Trout Bog Lake, WI - Practice 03JUN2009 epilimnion v4 | ecosystem: Environmental > Aquatic > Freshwater > Lake > Epilimnion/Euphotic zone ...
CCGCTAAGCGATCCAAAAATGAACCCGCTCGGCATAATCATGTTGCCGCGCACATCTAATTTCTGTTGCGGCGAAGTCGTCCCAATACCTACGTTGCCGTTGGTATCAATACGCATACGTTCAACCTGACTACCCGTCTTGAAGATAATGCTATCAGACGTACCCGCACCGGACGTGGATTCAAGCGTCAGTGTCGAGGATGCGGTAGAGCCGCCGATGACCAGAGGCGTCGTGAGCGAAGCCGTGGCGATCAGCAATGGTGAAGTGACAGATGTAGAGAAGGTGGCAGCACCAGTTGAATCAATCAAAAGACGCTGCGTGCTGGCAGTGCTGAGAGCAATCTGGTTCGTAGATGGGCTGTAAATGCCAGCAGCGGTTGGAACTGTACCAAATGCTACCGATACAACACCCGATTGCGCAGATGCTGGGGTTAAGCCAGTAGTTCCAAAGCTAACACTATCCACGCCAGCAGTGACAGGAACTGTAGGTTGCCACGAATAAGTGCCGCCCGAACTACCCACGAGGATGTAATTCGTACCCGTAGGTGCTGCAATCTGCGTTAAAGCGTTCGTCCCATTGCCGATCAGGATACCATTGGATACTGGGAATGTACTTACACCTGTGCCTCCAACGGAAACAGTCCAAGGCAAATTCCCGGATGCACCCACCGCTAAACTTGCGATTTGGGCTGTCGTTATCCTAACAGATGTGTTGGATTGAACGCCCAGAAGAGGTTCAGTGCCATTTAATGACGTGACCGCCGGAAGATTTGGTATGGTAACTGTGGTCATGGTTACGGCCTAGTCTGTGGAATCTGAACAAAATCACGAGGTATGCCTACTATAGCAGTTTTCACTACTGTTGTAGAGCCAAGAATGCTCGTTCCTACTGTTAAAGGGAATTGAACCGTATAGGTAAATGCGGTCGCCGTTGTTACGGTAACACTGAAAAACCCATCGGTATTTTTGTTTCCTGTGCCTTCTACAGCAACTTGACTGTTAGTTGATAAGCCGTGAGCAGCAGAACAAGTAACAGTAATAACCGTTGGTGAACTGCTTACAACCATTGAAAGAATAGGAAGGGGAACGCCATACTTCACATTCTGGAATTGTGGCTGTATCGCATTAGGATCAATATCACCGGGAATACCAACGACTTGATTGGATACGTTCTGTCCATCCTGCGTGACGATGTAGATAGGATTGGTAATGGTCAAGCCAGTAGTTGGGTCAATAGTAGTATTGCCCGACTCAATAATGTAATCCGTTTCCGCTTCCATGTAATTCTCGGTACGAGGATTCATGATCGGCACTGGATCAGCCGGAAGCACAATCGCGCGAAGCTGATTCTGCGGCAAATCAAGGCATGGATTGCACACGAGAATGCGTTTATTGATAAGCGACGCACCGCCCCAATCAAATTGCCACGATAAATTCGTATGATTGTAAGTGAAGCCGCAACGATCACAAATTGCTAAAGCTTGTGGGCTTTTAGCACTAACCCTTGCACGTCCGACCTTGGAAGCGTAACCCATTTACGCCTCCTATGCGCGCCAATAGCCGGAAACCTGCGGCGAAATGTACATGTTAGTCCACTCAGTATCCTGCTGAGCGGCAATGGCATAAGCTTCGTCAGCTTCCGCTTTAAGCATTTGCACCATTGGGGGATTCCAAATCCTCGCCAAACGGTAAGCAAGCCCATTGGCAAACGCATCCATCCAGCGATACGGAATATCTACAGTTTGACCGCCCGTGAAATTGCTGTCTTGAATCTGCGTGACGCGATAGTACGAAAGCGTTGATGGGCCGTTAGACGTATTGGGGACAGGCCAAATCGTAATAGTCGGGCTAACAAGGCGGTCAAACCAATAGATCGTTGGGAATCCCTGTTGATTCTTATTCGGATACGATGCGTATTCCGTGCGGCTCACCGGAAGAATGATTCGGTCGATGTTCTCACCGCCATTTGGCGTGGTTACATACGCATCCAAAACCATAACAGTGCGATTCGCATCATTCGCGTCCGGCAAACCCGTTACCGAATTTACACCAGCAGCATAGGTAGAAACGCCTGTCGTCAGGGGGATCGTGACAAGATTAACTTCCCACAGATTGACGCCCATGTTCGCCCATCTTGCAAGCATGAGATTCGTCGCCATACGCGCCGATTCCATATGCTCTTGTGCAATAGAGGTATTACGCACTCCAGCCAGATTAAAGGCATAGAGCGTCAATTCACCTAATGATGGATTGAAATTGTAAGTACCACTAGTGGTCATCAATCACCTATTAGGCTGCGACGCCCTTAATAACTGCGAAGTTTAATACGGGGGCGTCAGTAGCCGTGCCGCCCGTTGTGTAGAACGTGACCTGAAACGATCCAGCCGCCGTAGCCGTGACTTGTATCACATACAAGTTGGTTGCGCCCGATGCCACCGTTACATGTACAACGTCAGTAGCCGCCACAACGCTGTTCGTGACAGTGAATGATGCCGCCGTAGCAGAACCAGCCGCAGAGAACATCGTAATCGTGCCCGTCGCTTTATTCAGCGTCACACCAGTCGTGCGGCTCGCGGTCTGAATAACAGTACCACCAGCGCCCGTTGAATAACCCACGCCAGCAGCAGACGTTCCGTTCGACGAAAGAATAGAGCCAGTCGCCGTAATAGGAGCAGAAACAGCTACCGTACCGCTACCGTTCGGAGCAATCGTGATGTTGCCGTTAGCACCGTTGGCAAGAGTAATCGTCCCTTGGTTAGTACCAGCCGTATTCGTGGTCAGGACAAGGTTATAAGCACCGTTACTGCCCAGTGTGGCTGTTGCTGCACCAGAACCAACAACAGTCGTAGCAATACCGCCCGTCCCGCCGAGCAGATAGGTGGCAAGCTGAGATGCTGCAACCTTATAGGTCGATCCGCCCTGTACGGTAGGATAAACGTCGGTAGAAGCTACGCTCGTGACCTGAGTAAGTGCGGAAATTGCAACGTTAGACATGTTAAATCCTTACAGAGAGCCATCATTGGCAATCAAGACGCCTTCAGCCGCAAAACCTGCTGCATATGCCGTGCCTGTAGCCGACATTTGCCATTGGATGTCAGTTTTTTGGGTGTAAATGTTAGGATACCAACGTTCGCTGACAAAGTTGGCAACGAATGGACGCTGAGTCACCAAAGCATTCACGCCAGCAGCATTAATAGTCCAAGTACGATAAGTTCCATACGAACCAGAGGTGTAAACCATGTTAGTCCAACCCTGAGTACGCTTAAGATAAAACGTATACCCAGCCGGAACTGTATAAATTGCAGATTGAGTGCGCCCAATGCTTGGATTGATCTGAGCATAGGTCGTGCCGCTGTTTTTCGCCGTAATCGTGCCTACATTCGACGTTCCGGCTGTTCCAACCGTAGTCACCGACATGCTATTAATGCGGAAAAATGCAGTTCCGTTCGTTGCTGTACCACTCGTTCCGCCGGAAAAAGTTACCGTATCCGAAATTGGAAGATAATTAATATCCAAACCGCTTACAGTCATCGTCAATGTTTCGTTTGACGTGCTGGCATATGTCATCGCTAGAGCGGATGTAGGATAGGTATAGGTGGTCGCATTTTCCCAAACTGGGATAAACCCGCTCGTCGGGATGGCAGCTTGATAGCCAAAAATGCTTAAGGTCGAATGATTTGAAATGTTATTGCGCGATACTTGAAGCTCAAATGGCTCGTACCTTCCATTCTTCGTAATGGAATCCCAGCTTACGCCGCTATTGCTATAAGTAGCCATGATTATTTACCCTTTTTCCGCGATGCAGCGGCATTATCGATCAAATTCGGATATGGCCTACCTGCGGCCCTTGCACTAGCTTTAGCACTTTGCTCTTGCTTGTGCGACAAATGCTTTTTGTGGTGATCCTTGGGCAATTTATTTTCCCAAAATGGTTTATCGGTCATTTCCGCACCAGTAAAACAATGGCGATAACGGTGAGCACTATGTTAATTACTTCACCCAAAGAAAATATCACAGCCATTTAACAACCCCACTTACGAAGTGATTTATTGACACGGCTATCTGGGTCAGCAGCTTTTGCTGATCCCGTCATCTTGCGTTTTAACCCAGTCATACGAGAACAAAAATTCTCGTGCCGTGGGTTATCCTTATCCTTCGTAGGGGCTTTTAGGTCATGCCCTTCTGCACGAGCAGATGCGCGTCCTTTGGCGTTTAACCCGCCAGACGGAGATTTGCCTTCAGAACGTGTCCATGCTGCGGTCATTTCGCACCTATGAAGAAGTGAGGGGGCTTTTTACACCCCCTCAACTGTATCAATCGTGTTCAGGCTCGTAAGACGTGTGCTTTGGTGGTTCCATGCCCTTATGGGCCGTCGAGAATGGGTGCATGTTTGCACCTACTTCGCCACCGCTCTTGCGAGCCTTACGGTCTGCACGATGCTTAGCATGTTCGCCGTGGACGGCATGCTCTGCATGGACATGACCACCACGCTTGCGTTTTGCGCGGTGTTCAGCCTTTGGATGCTCATGGTGATGCTCTTTGTGCTTAGCATTGTGATGAGCTACATGCCCACCATGCTTGCGCTTCGTGCGGCCACCATGCTTACGCTCTTCAGCCTCGTGTTCCGTAGGCGAATCCTTGCCTTCGTACACGTCGGTAACGGGGGCATCCTTGTAGATGTCACCCTTTTCTGCTTCACCACCCTTGGCGTGGTGTTTACGGGTATGTGCCTTCATGGCCTAGTTCCTTAGAAGTTGCTGTACTGAGTGACACCAAACAGGCCGGGGTTAGCAGAGCCAACCATGTAGGCTTGTGGTGACTGGCGGATAACCAGTTTGTTCGCGCCAGTGCTAGACGTAAACGCCGAGAAAGTACCACGGACGTCGCCAGTCGTAGACGTAGCTGCTGTACGATCAGAAGGAAGATACCCAGTCGCTGCGGTAATCAGGGTGGTAGCCGTCAACGAAGAAGCGTAGTTGACAAGAATATCACCAAAGTTATCAGAGCGAAGCGGAAGTCCGAAAACGTCCGTTGTATCAACCGAATAAGCGTGGATAGCGTCAGCGGCGTTGAGAACAACGCTCTTGATGTACCGGAACGCTTTCCTACCACTGACCTGCGAGCCAGCCGTAAGAGTGATCGCTTCAACCAATGGGAAGCCATAGACGTCATACCCAGAAACCGTAGCAGTCGTAGCCGTTGCCGAAGCAGCAGCGGTGACAGCAACAGCACGGCCAATAAGCGACTGTGCATTCCAGAGATAGACCGAAGGCGTACCATTAACTGCCGATGGGATCGCACAAGCCGTAGGCGTTGGGAGAGCCAGCGTGACAGTACCAGACGTTGCCGTCAGGTTGCCGTTGGTTGAGTAAGTACCCGCAACACCCTGACCAGCCGAACCGCCCGTAAGCTGCCCAGTGATAACAGTGCCAGCCGCAGTACCCTGCGAGACAGTGCCACCCGTTGCCACTACAACCATGCCCGGAGTGACAGGCATTGCCGAGTTGGCCGTAATGGTCATAACGCCGTTTGCAAACGACGCCGTGACGGACGTGTACGCATCAAGAGCCAAGACCGTATCAGTTGCGCCAGTATCCGCACGAACAAAGCTCGTGGAATAATACACGCCAGTCGTGGCACTATTCGTCGTGTTCAACGTCAGTGTAGCACTTGTAGCATTGGCAGAGGTAACAATCGCGCCAGTAGCCTTTGAATAAGGAACAATGCTCTGGGTCGTGATGTTATCAAAGCCGAGCCAGCCAAAATCCTGCGCGGACTGACCTTCACCCGGAAAGTAGGTGTAGGCAGCGCGAGGATCAAGGATGGCAGCACCTCCCCAAAATAGGGAAGTGCCGAGATCGGGGTTATAGTCCGATGGTTGCGTTGGGTTTTGCCCAAATACAATAATCGGACCGGAGAATGCGGTATCAGCCATTTGGATTACCCTTTCTGAGTATCCACGAGTTTCGTCACAACTTGCCTTTGATCAGAATACTTGTCTAGGTATTTTATTGCTGAAAGAAAAATATTACGGTTTTCTTTCAGTTTACCAATACCCGTATTGCAATCCGAACAAAGAAGCCCTCTTACTTTCCCACTTTTATGATCATGATCTACAGCTAACGCTTTGACCTTACCATTCCGAGTGGCAGTTTCAGGGAGTGAGCATATCGCGCACGTACCGTTTTGTGAGTGGAATATTTCGGCATACTCTTGACGAGTAATGCCAAAACGCCGTTCACGTTCTCTGTCACTTAAGACATCACGGTTTTGTTCACGATACAATGCCTGATACGCACGAATTGCCTCGACCTTTTGAGGGTTTTGGCGAGACTTAGCATGAGAACGCCGGCTATTTTCCCTGACTTTTTCAGGATTATTTTTCCGATATTCTGCCGCTCTAAGTCGATTTTTTTCGCGCGTATCAATTGACATTGATTATCACTTACGAAGTTGGGAACGAACCGTAGACACTTCTCCAATTATAATAGCCGAAAGAATAGCGCTCATAGCCCTTCACAAGGAGGTTATCAGTAACGAAATCGACTTGCATGTCGGTTTCGAACTTGATGCGTTCCATGTAAGCCAAGCCGTCGATGTTGGTCAGCAAGAACCAAGCGTAAGCCGAGGTCAAGAAGTCGTTGACCATATAGCCTTCGCTGAGACCGCCAGCCGTCATCATGATCGCGTTGACATCGTTATCTGCAGTGCCCGGACGCAATTCAGTCTTCGTCAGACGGATTGCAACTGGTTCAAGCTGCGGGGGAACGATGAGTTTACGCGCACGGGCAAACACCTTCAAGTTAGCCTGATCGCGGAAGTTCGTGCGGACAGCAATCATGCTGTTGAGCAACGAAGCTTCGTTAAGGTCAAGCTGAGTCGTTGGCGTGTTGGCAACCGTACCACCGTCGATAGGATGGGCGGTCGAGCAGAGCGAAACGCCGTCACCACCGACCGACGCATTGTACGTCTGAGCCGTGTTGAGGATGTTCGCGCCATAGATTTCCTTCGTCTGCTGGAACGATTCCACCAAACCAAGGTTCGAAGGCATAAACTGGGTCTTGTACAGGTTATCGTCAATTGCCTTACGGGTAATCGCGTACCCAAGAGCAATTTCAGTATGTTCCTGATTGTACACAAAACGCTCACCTGCGCTCGAATCGAATGCAGTCTGACCACCTTCGGTCTTCAACTGCGCAAGGCCGAGGTAGCGCATTTCTGCGGTACGTTCGAGAGCCATTTTCGAATCATGCTTAGTGAAAATCTTGTCGTACTGAGATGGGATCATCTCGTACTTGCCTTCAACGCCACGGAGACCGGGGAGGAGAAGGTCTTTGATCTGTGAAAGATTAACAGCCATAGTACCTTACTCCTTAGCTGATGCCAGTTGGGCCAGCGCCGTTGCTACGGAAGATTTCGTTGTTGAAGCCAACGATCACGTTGCAGTACTGCGTGGTAGGATCGCCGCCGTTGCCGAAACCAACTTGGTAGTCAACGATAGTGAATGGATAGGTGACAGTCGTTCCAACCGCCGAGAGGTAAGCGCCCGAACGGCCAGTAGCCGTGTTGCCCGTACCAATGGTGAACTGGGCATACTGGCCCTGAACGCCGGAGGTCTGAGTCGAAAGCGTACCAGTGATTGGGAAAGCCGTCGTGCTGGTCTGGACGATGAAACGAGCATTCGGATCATCAATGACGTATGCTTCTACGTCACCAGTAGCATCCGAACCCGGCCAATAGTTAGACCAGATCGTGCGCTTCTGCGAAGTCGAAGTATATTTGCAGCCAACGAAGATACCCGCGAGGGTCGTCGTGCCAGCAGCAGCCTGAGTAATGTAGCCGTTAGCACTGCCGATTACTGGCATGACAGGATCGCCAGTAAAAATTGCAGTGCCGTTGCCTGACGCAATACGCCGGGTGGACTGAGCGAACGTCGGAGCGCCGCCAGCACCACCCTGATACTGCGTGAAGCCAAAATACGCTTGCGTATTAGCCATTGCAGAGATTCCATGAGTGATGAGGTTGCTATGCGCCCGGCACTGCCAACCCCGACAATTTTAACTTGCCTCCCCAAGGGCAAGTTTGAGACCGCCTTTATTCCCGTGGAATCGGCATAGCCTCGTAAGACTTTTTAACCGTTGGACGAGTACGCGGATCAGCATCACGCGCCAATGTTCCATCCGGTGTGGCACTAAGCTGCGCTTCTTTTGCGCGAACTTGGTTTCTAGCACGACGCAATTCTATATCTTTTGCTTCGTCTGTCAACTCTTTTGGACGCTCCATCAAAATCATTCCGTCACGTTCGATGGTGGCGAAATTCCCAGTCGGCATAAGGGCTGCGTGACGAGCATCACGAGTCGCCGGAACAGGAGTCCAGCCGCCATCTGCCAACCGAATTTGATATGCAGGGTCTTCTTGATTGTAGATTGATTTGCGCTTCCACTCGTATGACCATCCTTCGGGGACAATCGAAGTATCAATCGCGAATCGGTCAGTACTATCAAGGTCTAGCCCAGAACGATGCTTACGGATTTCATCCGCCCTCTTACGAGCGCGTTCCGCTGGGCTTTCTTCACGAACTTCTGCCCGAATGTCAGGGCGGATCGAAGCTTTAGACGACCTTGGCGTGAGCTTGGTCAAGCCATTTTCAGTATCAGCCATTTGGCTCTCCTATCAGTTAAGTTTGCCTTCTTTACGAAGGGCGACCATGTTCTTTGCGTAATCTTCAGGGGTCATACCCATCATAGACGCCATCTCGCGCATTTCTGATGTCAGACGAACAACTTGTTTATTGTTGCCCGTACCTGAAGCTGTGCGAGTTGTTGGAGCGGCGGGAACGGATGTGCGCTTTTGCGTTGGGGCAGATGCCGCTGACAAATTAACATCCTCGCCATCATCGGGAACAACTACAGGCTGCTTTTTGAAGCCCATCGTCTGCTCAATCGCGTCGAAATACGCATCCGAATCAACAACAAAGCCTTCCGACATGGCAATGTTATGTGCGCCAACCATCTTCTGGTACATGCGTGGGTCGGTTACGCACTGTGGGTGCGACCTAATCCAGTTTGCAGACCGTGGGGACAGTTGCGAAGCGACCTGTTCAACAGGATCACTTGCTTGCGGCGCGGCTGGGGCGGGATTCTCCAGACGCTCTTCCAAAGAAGCTTTGCCGTTCTGAAGCTGAAGCATCTTTGCCGCATTAATCGACATTGCTTCCTGAATTTGCGCCGCCGTATCGTAATCGCCTGACGCAAGAGCATCTTTGTAACGAGTTTTTGAATACTCGGATTCGCGTTTCAGTTTATCAATTGCGCCATTAAGGATGTGAAGCTTACTGCCTTCAACTTCCGCAGCGGCTTTTGTGGCCGTTTGCTGAGCCTGACGAGCTCGATTCTCCGCCTCAAAGCGAAGTTTCTGCTCCGATTCAAGACGAGCTTTTAGTTCCGCAATGCCGTCTTCTGGCGTCTGCGCATCGTTATCCGCTACTTTTGTTTCTACTTTGTTCTCTTCAGGAGCGTCGTCAACGACGGTAATATTGTCTTCTGCCTGTTCCATATGAAACAATTCCTTTACCAAACTGCATCAGGAGCCGGAATGCGGCCACGAATGTCGATGTCACGCAAAACGCGGCATTCCACGCCATGAACAGTCATCTTCCAGCCATCAGATGGACGGAACACAACCCAATCTTCCAGATTAACCTCAACGCCCTTAAACCAGTCCTGATCTTCATCAACGAACGCGAGTGGACCCTTCTTAACGACAAGACCAACCTTGCCCTGATAGCGATCCTCATCGACATACTTGTCTGTCAAATGGATGCCGCTCTTTGTCTTGTTGGGACGAATATATGTAGCTACAAGAACGTGTGTATTAAAAATTTCGATACCGCTAATATCGCCAAGCTCTTTCAAGATGGTTTCTTTAGGGTCAACGTCATGGTGCATGCGCGTATATGGCATGTTATCCTCTTTCGCCTGATTGGATATTACGATCTGCTTCGAGCATAAGGTCTTTGGCTTTTTGCAAACCTTTGATTATGCCCACTCGTGTTTTGTAATCTTCGATCTTATCAATATTGCCATTGGCAAGCACAGACACTTCGTCGGCAACCGCCTCGTCGATGAGGCGTCCGATTTCGTATTCAAGGAATGTGCTATATGTCTGTTTCATGCGACACTTATACATGTCACATGATTGATATTCCTATTGTGGGGAATAAAACCTAAACAGGTTTATGATGGGCTTGCCAAAGAATTAATTTGGGCAGTCAACGCCGCAAGTTGAGCTTGAAGGTCTTCAACCGTAGGGGCAGGTGCTTCAACAGGTGCAGGAGGCGTATGATAAGACGTGCCATCCCATGACCAGCCAATACCTGCACCATCTGCAAGAAGCTCAACAAATGTCCCCTCTGGAGGTGACCATTCATTTGCCCCGTCCCATTCAACGGAATTTACGACTAATTTAGTGTTGCTATCAATTACAGCATATGCAGCCATGTTATCCTCACGCCGTCGTCTGACGAATTACAAAAACGCGGACTTCGCCGCGCGCGCCAGCGCCGCCAGTTGTTGTGCCGCCGCCACCGCCACCTGCTGGTGCTGTTCCCGCTGTACCTGTCGGAGAAGCTCCTGCGCCACCTGCCCCACCTTGTAATGAGACACCGCCAGACTGGCCTAAATTACTACTGCCGTATGCACCACCACCGCCGCCGCCCCAAATAGAATAGCCTCCAGTTCCACCATTGTTACCGGAATTTACACCCCCACCGCTAGCGCCGCCGTACCCAGAATTGTTTCCAACACCCTGAATTGGAGCCCCGCCAGCCCAAGGAGAAACAGCGTAACCAGAAAGGCTACCGCCAGCACCTCCGTAAGCACCCCCCGTGCTGTTAGAGATACCACCGTTGCCACCAGTCACTGTAATAAGGCTACCAAAAGATGAGCTCCCGCCAGCAGTTGCGGCATTGCTGGCAAACCCTCCCGCCCCACCAGAACCTACTGTAATTGATTGGCTAGAACCAATTTGACTTGCTAAAAACCAACCTTGGTAAAATGCACCACCGCCACCGCCTGCACCACTAGTGCCGCTACTGCCATATGCACCACCGCCGCCGCCACCACCCCAGATTTCTACCATTACAAGGTCATTAGCTTGAACGCCCGATGGGACTGTCCATGTTCCAGATGATGAGAAAATTTGGGAATTTACAACAGAACCAGCAGACGAAAGCGTAATTGAGCCAGCGCCGTTAGTAACCGTTACACCGTTACCCGCCGTAATAGTTGTGCGTGTGAAGCCCGTTCCATTACCAATATCAATCTGACCATTAGTCGGCGTAGTAGAAATGCCCGTACCACCTGCCAAGTATGGGAGAGTACCTGCCGTCAGTGCAGATGCAGACGTTGAATACAACGCATTATTAGCACCCGTGAAGGTCGAAAGACCCGTGCCACCATCCGATGTGGCTACAGTATTGGGCGATGTCAGAAAATAGACACTTGACCCGTCGCTAAACAGAAATGCGTTCTTGCCCTGTGCCATTGACACAGATGAGCCGCCACCAGCACTGTTAACAGTTACAGTGCCGCCGCCACTCGTGCCATTGCTGACTACCCAAAACCCGCCAATGCCGGATGGTATAGTAACCGTCGCAGAATTGCCCGTGTTTACAGTACCAGACAATGCCAGACGCAAGTCTTGGTATTGGGCCGTTGTAAGTACTACCGTAGAACTGTTGGACAAGTAGATAGACGTCGTCGATCCGAGAGCATTATCAACGATGGTGAAGTTAGAATTGAGGATTGTACCCCAGTTCTGCGTGCCATCTGACGGCTCGACAAAGCTCTTGTTCGCGGAATTTGACATACAACGGCCTCGCTAAATTATTTCAGACCGTATGCCTTGATTTTCTCAAGACGGCCCAATCCACCACCAGCAGCATTATCAATGATATGCTCTGGCTTATCGCTGTTCTCAACGCGACCACCAGCCTTACGACCCATTGGAGGCATGCCCGGACGAGCAGCACCCATAGGAGGCATTCCGCCGCCCATAGGAGGCATTCCGCCCATTGGCGCACCTGATGGCATACCGCCCATAGGAGGCACTGCCACGGGGCGCGGAGGAGGCGCAATCGGAGCACCGACTGGCATTGGTGGGTTCATAGCCATGTTAGGGTTATGCGGGTGAATCATAATGTTCACGTTCGTCTTACCCTTGCTTAAGCCACCGCCACGCTTTTTAGCCGTGCGACCGCCATCAGCACCCGGAACTTCATGTGGGTAGTTCTGGCGCACATACAAATCGCGACCAGCCTTGCCGCCATCTGCATGATGCATGCGCTTAAGCGTTTCAGCCAGATGAGCCTTCTTTGCAAGCTTCGGATTCTTGCTATGCTCAGCCTTCTTCAGCTTGCTTGCAGGAATCTTTTCGCCCTCTGGAACATGCAATGCACGATGCAGCGAACCCTTGTGCTTGATAGCACCCTGAATCCACTTTTCGCCGCCATGAGCCTTGCCAGTGCGAGCCTCTGGCTTAACCATCTTGCGAATGAGTGCCTTATCTTCAGCCTCATCAGGATGTGCAGCGCCGCCCTTAGCATGTTTCGCGCGAATCTTGCCGCCCTTTTTCGCACCTTGCGTAGTAAGGTTCGTGTTAGGCATATAATGATCTTGTTGAACTGGCCGACGAGGGGGCATTGGAACACGGGCCGGAATGCCACGGTTCTTCATGCCCTGTTCAATCTCAGCTTGACGAATAATCTGTGCAATCTGGTCTTGCGAACCAACGGGATCGCCATCAGCGTGATGTTCGCGCTTAACCTTGCCGCCCTTCTTCATGCCGCCGATGTGCTTAACACCGTCGCGCTGGAAGTTGGCTTCCTTAGCGTCGCGATTAATAAGCGAATCGACCGTCAGTGCGCGACCACCCGACTTACGGGCTTTACGGTCAGCGCGTTTCTTCGACATATCGCCATGAACTTTGCCACCGGACTTATACTGGCGTGGGCTAACAGGACGCATGCCCGTCTTCTTGCCAGCATTTTCCATTGCAGGTGGCGTCCATGTGGACGAATCAACCTCCGTGTGTGGCTCACCGGACTCAATGTCCTTTAACCGCTTTGCCGCTCCGTCACGGGCAGCTTTAAGATATTCATGCATAAACTTGCTCCATAGCTGCGGCAACGCAGTTGCTGTAGTTGAATATTATCCTATTTTTTCCATTGGCACAACATTTGATCACGATTTGTTCTCACCAGTAAGCATACGAAGTGCATTAGCGATGGCGTTGTTATTGTTAATCTTTCCACCATTGGCGGCGGCAGTGTAGCCCGGCGACATGTTCCAATTGATGTTATTGCCATAGGTGTAGTCTGTTGAGCCGAGGTTTTGATAACCATAGTTTTGCGGCGTTACATATTGCGCAGCAGGATAAGCAGCCGACGGTACAGGAACATTGGGGTGTTTAGGCCCATAGCCAGTAGCCGCCGCGTTAACGCCCTGATTGCCGCCCAGATTGCCACGCTGTCCAAGGTCACTTGTCGGATCACGATATACCGTATTGCCAAGCTTACCGCTTAACAAATCCGATAGCGTATTCCCCGTAGGTACACCCGCAGTCAGCAAGCCAGCTTTATACGCAGCGTCATATTGCGCTTGCGACATGTTCTGCACGTCTTGCGTATTCAACGAAATGCCATTGTCAATCTTTTCCTGCACCGCCTGTTGTTTTGCCAGACCTTCAGGCGAAGTATCTTTGAATATTGAGCCTAACGAATTTTGCGTGGAATCGGTCGATGTCGTTTGACCATTGCCAGTTAAACCGCCGAGGATCGCTCCCAATATAGTTTTTGGAGGTGTTTGTGTCGCAATAGGCTGATCAGGATTAACGGGCGGTAATGGCACGTTATCTGGCGATTGAGCAACAGTGGAAGGCTGCGTAGCTACCGGAGTGGTCGCGACAGTCGCAGGTGCTGGAGTGTTCCAGTTTTGCTGATCAGGACGTGGGATAGGCGTTGGAATTGATACATCCCCACCCATAGGTGCTTGCACTGGGGGAGAGTAAGCAAGAGTGGTAGGGGCAAGGTTCTGACCTAAAATACTCGCCAACGATTGATCTGCGGAAGAACCAGCAACCCCAGTGTTCGGCGTTCCACCTACCCGAATAGGATTGTTGGGTGTGCCATCCGAAATAGGAGAATTAAACTCAGCTTGTTGCTGAGCTTGCATTTGATTAAGAGCTTCTTTTTGTATGGCCTGTGCAGCCGTATTATATCCTAATGGGTTATTAGTAACATCTCCAGCACCAGCAGCTTGTGCCAGCCGAGCAGAAAGCCCACTCCCTAATGGAGCAGAATCGCTTAACCCAGCCGCTATTCTAGGATTTACAAATGAATACGTTGAAAGGTCTGGGGATTGATTCGGCGTGCTTGTCTGCGAATTAAACACATCAGTTTTGCTTTGTTGAGCCAAAGCATTGAGTTGGTTCTGCATTGCGGCAGATGCATCGGCTACAGCAAAAAGTCCGCTGTTCCCGCCGACTAAATTCGTCGATGCGCCACCATAATTACCTGTATCTGGCGAGCCTTGCTGGCTATCCTGACGTGCGGCTTCATCCGAAGAACGCTGTTCGGATTGCGATACGCTATCAGCGCGAGGGTTATCGCCACCGCCATCACCTGTATCATCGAACTCTAGCAAGCCCGTATGTGGGTTAATCTTGCCAGAGCCACCACGCTTCTTCAGCATAGCAGCTTCACGAGGGTTAATATGAGCAAGGATCGTGTCATTACCACGGCCTAGTTCTTGCGCAAGGCGAAGTGCGTCTCTTGTGCTTTTAGGCAGCATGGTGATCCTCGTGGTCTAAATGTTTGCGAATTAAATCCATAGCATGATCTTCAATAGCTCCACCTGTATTTTGTCGTTGTACAGGAGTAGGATTAAACATAATCGCCATCGGGTTAGCATGATCAGGATGCGCTACGCCAGAATACCCATATTCTTTTGCTAGGCGCTCAACATCATTCATTATTTGTTCATGTGGCACAGAATTAGGATTAAAATTTGATAATGGTGATGAAACATTCGACATTTTAGCTAAACGATAAAGTTTTGCTGGGTCGGATGATGCATCATATAAATTTTCTCCTTGCGCACCATATCTTGATGCACCAAGGCCCGGCTCAGGAGTAATTGAGTTGGGTTCGCCTAAATAAAAATATGTCCTATCTTTAATACCCCCCGCCAAAACTCTATTTCTTTCATCTCCGCGTAACCCAGTCCCATATTTTGAAGGGTCAGTCATAGTAAGTGACGGATTAGAACTATAATGAGTTAATGAGGATGAAAGAGTTGTCCCCTGTTCAGGTGTAATTAAAGGTTGTAAATATTCTGGAATACCTCCGTTATAAGAAGTGCTTAAATATTCAGGCGGCAATAACACTGCTTTGTTAGGGGCAAAATTAAATTGATTATAAGCATCTTTTTTCAAATCTTTTAATTTTTCCATTTCACTAGGCGTGCCAAATCTTTTGACATCAGCCATTTGTTTTTCAATTTCATAAATTCTTTCTTTAATATCAACATTGGCAGGGGTATAATTTACAAAACTATTTTGTCCTCTTGTTTCAGCGGTCATCGCTAATTGCGCCAAAGGAGAGTACATTTGAGAATGCACACTCCATGCGCGTTCTTCCCCTTCTGGTCCAAAAGTGTTCCCAAATATTCCATGCCCGAAAGCATCATGAACTGCTCTAAATTTTTCGTTCTCATTTAAGCCTGTTTCAGGATCAATATTATGTAAAAAATCGTGTTTGTCCCCACCTTGAAACACAAAAAGATGACCATTGTCATGCAAATCGTGCAACATATTAGGGCTATCTACATAGTTACCTTCACCATTTTGATGATACGAATACCTTAAAGGCAATGCTTGGAATTGGTCAGAAGTTTCTTTTGCCATCTGTTGATAAGCAGATTGAAGCAATTCATCATAATTTGATGCTCCAGATTGTTTAATTACTTCGGGCATGCTCCGAGCATACGCATTAAAAATAATGTTTTTATATTCTGGATTATCTTCCGCAGCTAAAGCATATGTGCGCCCAATCGCGCTTTGTTTTGACAAAGACGAGGATGGCATGTTTGGTTGAGATATTTGGGGCAACCCACGAGAACTAACATATGTTTGCGCAGACTGAAGAGGAATATTTTGTTCTTCAGATGGCATTACCTTATAGGGTTTGTACGTTGTCTTATCATATTGTGTATCTCCGTATCTAATCGGTCCTGACCCGTTTGCGTCAGCGGGAGAGGCTGGCCATATTTGCTCTTCATTTGTTGAAGAAAACTGTCTATTTCCGCCAGAACTTTTTGGCGAGACTCGGTAGAACGGTCCATTTTGAGACGTTGCATAATTGGATTCCTTATTAATTGAAGGTGTTATTTCTGGTGTAGGCTGTTGTAACGTTTGTGTCGCAAGACGCAAAGCATTAGTTTCATCGTCTGTAACAGAATGACCCGTGCTGCCACGCTGCTTAATAAACTCTGTACCAAGAGAATAAAGCGGAGACAACTCCCCCAATGGTTGGGTCAATTCATTATCCATAATTCACCTACTTAATTGTGCCGTCAGGGCTAGTTTCCATCTCTGGCTCGTCGCCCTCTAGCCGCTGAAGCATGCTAGGGTCAATCAATTGCCGCGCAACGCCAAGCCCTTGTGGGTTAGCAGCCATCTCTTCAGCAAACTTGATTGCAGCCAAACGCTCACGGCTTTCGCGATCACGTTTGCGATTCGTGGCATCAAGCTGAGCATCAATGTTTTTCTGCTGGATTTCGGCCATTTTGACCTGATCCTGTGGCGTGAGACTTTGAGTGCCGCCCGTCTTGCTCTGCATTTCCTGCACCTTGACCTGCGCTTCAGTCATTTTCGACTGAGCCGTGATCATAGCGGCCTGTGCGGCGGTCTGTGCGGCCATAGCCTGTGGGTCAGGCGGAGTGGGTTGGTTAACCGTGTCACGCAGCAACGAGGCAGGGTTAGCCCAGCCAAGGGTCAACAATGCCTCACGATTCACCGCGTCAAGATTGTACAAGTCAGGTGCTTGCTGAGCCAATTGGATCAGTGCCGTGACTTTCATGACGCGCTGGATGTGGCTTGCCGTGTTAGGATCGGCCTGTGGGACAAGTTCATAATTGCTGAGCGCCGAAATGAACGTCTGTTCATCCCATTTAGTCGCCGGACGCTTGTTGCGCTGCCAGAATGATTTTGGATGCTCACGGAAACACTCCGCAAGAAGCTGGAACTCGTCAGCCTGAGCCGAATGAAGCCGCTTGTGAACGCTGTTAAGCACTTTCTGCGCTTGTTCAATGATTGCAAGCGTCGTCCCGACCGGAGCGTCCTGCTTACCCTCGCCAACTTGCAATTCGGATGTGCCGCCAACGCGCTGACCGTATTGACTAATACTTTCGGCTAATGCCTGAAGCGCACCTGACGGTTCTTTGTATGGCAATGGCATAACTGACTGCTGAATCGACATACCAGCCGTGTCAATCTGTGCGCCGCCGCCCGGAGGAACGCGGAAAATGTTACTATTCTGACGTCCGCTGGTTTTTGCGTACAAGAAGCCGGGGAAATTGGCATACATACCCGCATCAAGAAGCTCGCGCCACACTGCGGTCAATGCATTGGTCGTATTGCCAAGAATATGCAGCAATCCCATGCCGTAGAACTTCAAACCCGGCACAAAATCAAACTTTACAAAGTGAACGAGGGCTTCAGGCAAGTCCTGATCTTCTTCCTTGTAATTCCGAACGATATTGAGAACTTTTTTGGACGATACGTCGATGGTTACGCGGTATGGGACTTCAAGACCCGTTTCCTCGCCATCAATCTTATGCTCAAAACCGGGGATATCCAGTTCACAATAGCACTCATAAATCTCGCGATCACGATCTTCGACGTCTTTCACGTCACCTTCGACGCCACCAATCGCATTTTTTTCAAGTTGAACGGCATTAAGCTCTTTTTCTTTGGCTTGCCCCAGATCAACATCGCGATATGCGCCAATAATCTGCATCCGTTTGACCACAGATGGCCGCATGGAAATCTTATGCGTGATGCGACGCGCATTTGATAGGTCTGTAGCTTCATTGTTGACGATCAGATCGTCTGCATCGACCGTTTCCGACACTGGGCGGTTACGAAGTGGGCAAAAATAAACCTTTTTGAACGATGACCCACCAAAGCCAAGCATAAACAGCATCTTATCCGTGTCAGGATAGTACTCTTTGGCTACTGCGGTCAGATAATGGTTAAAATCGCGCTCCAAATACTCTGCCATTTGATCGACATCAGGCGAATCCTGATTGCCATCAACGCGAACCTTTACAGGTCCATCCGTGGGCAGTAGTTCTGACCGCGCGTTTGCTTGAAATCGTAGCACAGCTTCGAGCAAGAGCGGATGCCGAATGCGTGACATACCCTCAACGGGTGCGCCGTCTGCCGTTCCTTGCTGGCCGGGGATTTCAATTTTGAGGCCAAGTAGGCGTAAACCTTGCGCACGATCTTCAATCCACTCTTTTCGGCTTTCAATATCTTCTTCAATGCCCTTGATTAGCTTTTCAGCAATCGTTGACAGTTCACTCTCGCCAATATCGTCAGCCAGATTCTCATACCAGCCTCCGTTTTTGCTCTTTTTAGCCGATTGAATAGGCCGACCGTCAAGCGAAACGCTTATAGAGCCGTCACCGTGGTCAATACGGAGTACATTACCGCTGGCGTCGAGTTCGGGAAGATCGGCATCCTCGTCAGCATCCATGACGACAACAGTATCCTGCCCTTCGTCAAGGTTATCATTTGGTTGATTTTGATCCAGACGAAGATTGGCTGGAACGAGACCGGGCGTCAGTGCCATTTGCGGTATCCTATTGGAGTTCCGCGCATTATATGGCAATTACGTTTAATTCGCAAACGCGATTAATCGTCTTGTTCAGTTAAATCAAGGTCTGGCTTGTTTAATGCTTCAAGCATACGAAGCAAATCATGCCTCAATTCATCCTTTGTATCACCCCACGGGGCTACAGCATTGGATGTCATGCCATTAACATTACCATCTTGATCATAAAAAACCTCGTGAATGGCATACCCAACATCGGGATCGCCAAACAAATTGCGGGTTTCATACTTTACGACACGGTGATTCCACATCATGGCCTACTCCTTGCAATCGCATCGCCACATAAGAACAGAATATTCCCCATGAGTTGCGCCAAGATGTGCCACGATCATCCACCCCATTTGGTGGTAATCATCTACTAGGTGATACGCAACGTATCGGAAGTTCCCAGTCCTAATACGCTTAAGCATTTACATAGTATGCAAGTTGCCGTCAAGTGCTTGTGCTAACTGGCCGATTATACCCACAGCAACTGATCTTTTTACGCGCAATTCATGCAGCTTTGTTCCGACAACTGCGGTTATCTTTATGTAGCCGCCGCCTAAATCCTTGGCGACGACCGTATCAATAGTTTTCAATTCTTTTGGTTTTGTCACGCGCCAATCATTCCGCAATATCCACGCGTTTCACTGTAGCCGACCGCTGGCAATTCTTCAGATTCAGTGGTTTCTTCCCATTGGCGATTCCAACGCCACGCAGCGCACTTGTCTGCAATGCAGGGACGCCCTACTTCTACGTTGCCAACGCGGACAAAGCGGCCCGGCGTACCCTGCCCGACACCCATTGGGCATACGATTTGAGCCATTTGCTCCGGTGTTTTTAAGTGCGGGTTATCAATCATTCGGGATAAACCCAATAGGCTCGCCAGTCTCATTGTCTAACAATTCAACGGACATGACACGATCTGACGGGAGCATCGCCACCATATAGTTGTTATCCCATATGCTATCTTCTTGATTTTTCTCATTGCGGAAAAAAGAAACCATGCCGTCAACAGCGACACAACTGTCTGCCTTGATGACCAGATGATCAATTCCAATAGGGTCATATTTATTTAACTCAATCATCCATGTGTATTTTGACATCAATTCCTCCATTGCTGCTGATGGTTTACATACAGTGTAATCAGACTGGGTACAAGGGCATGCTATCCTTGTTCCCCACCCATTGATTCATGCTGGCAAGCTCTGCCGTGCGTTCTGCGCCGCGTTGTAGCATTCCGGTCGAACGTAGCCAATTCAATGCTTGCGTTACCGTGTCGTGCAAATCGTCATGTTTGCCTTTTGGGAACGTTGCGCATTGAGCCACTACCATTTCAGCCCAAACGCGGAAAACGTCGCCAGCGGGGTCTGTAGGGGCTACAATCATGCCTTCAGAGAACAGATGCTGAATTGAATAGGTACGTGCGACTTTATCTAAACCTTTGGGGTCGATAAGCCGAACGCCATAGCTCTCCGCGCCAAATAGACGCCGTAGCTCTTGGCTGACGGATATACCCGATGCTTTGTTTTCAATCAGGAGCATATCAATCTTCCACTCCTTCGCAGATGCAGCAATCTTCTGCACAAGCTCGTGAAGTTCCATTCTGCCTTGCCAAGCATGCATCAAAATGGCCTTTGGAACGTCGGCTTCGCGATCTTCGGCGGAAATACGCTGCCAGCTACCGCCCATATCGCCACCCACGATGCCCGTTGTCGGGCCAGAATCGCGATAAACGCCCCAAATCGTGCAAGCCGAAAAATCGCCTTCAAATTCTTTTGCGCCAAATGCCGTATCAACCGACGCAATAACGATCTCAAGGTTGTGCGGGTACTTTTCTTTCGTCCACTCACCCCACCATTCACGCTTCAAAATACCACCACCCGCAGGTTCTGGTCGCTGTTGAAGCTGTCCGGCAGTCGCATATGGCCCTAATGTCTTTTCAAGCAAGGTAACTTCTTGCTCGCCAAAACGTTCCGGCCACAAAAGTTGATTCTCTGATTCGCGCGGATCAGTCCAGATAACCGCCTCGCCATCGTTAAACTCCGCCGGAACGAGAACATTGTAAGTGCGACGCGCTGGTTCAAAACGCATTGGCAAGCACAAATGCGTCCACTCGCCTACGTCCTTCGACAGAATATGACCTGTAATATCCTGCTCCGATAGACGCTGCTGAATGACGATTTTTACGCCCTTCTTCGGATCGTTCAAACGGGTTGACCATGCCATGTCCCACCATTCGATGGTTGAGGCAATGATCGCTTCCGAATTGGCTTCCTGAGCATTGTTCGGATCGTCGGCCATGAGGTAGTTGCCGCCCAAACCAGTCGTTGCCGATCCCACCGACACTGTATTTCGAATGCCATTCTGGTCGTTTTGAAAACGCGTTTTTGTATTTTGATCGCCTACAAGCTTAAATCTTTCGCCCCACAACGTTTGATACCACTTGCTTTCGATCAGGCGGCGGCATTTAACCGAATCCTGAATAGACAAGTTCATGGCGTATGAAGAGTGAAGGAATTGCATGCCCGGCCCGGATGTCGGGCTTTTTAATTCTTGCGCCCACACCCAAGCTGGGAACATAGTCCCAGTAATGGTTGATTTTGAAAATCGTGGCGGAACATTTATGATTAAATTCCTAATATAACCATCGCAACAAGCTTGTAGATGCTCGCAAATAGCTTGCAAAGCAAAACCACCATGAGCAAACGGCGCAGAATCAACCTCACGCCAAGCCCTGACAGTAAAGTCATAAAGGCTTTCCTCGTAATTTTTAGCCTTTAACTGGCGAACGAGTTCGCGCCGCTGGCCTTCTGTCAGGTTTTGGATATCTAATGCCATGTCTAGCAATTAACACGCCAACAAATGAATCACAAATGCGGGTGTTTAGATTTCCAAATCATCGTTTTTGTACCCTAAAATCGCTCGCAGATCAAAAACTGCTGCCCGCACCTGATCTACAACGTCCTCATATGTATCAATCTCGCGCTTTCTTTCTTCAATCAAGTCTGCTGCTTGCCATTGAAGCGTAGTTTCTTTTGGCCATGTCGAAATGCCCGTTACAGGGTCTCGTTCCGAATCTTCGCAATCTTGGGCTTGGTTGCGCAATGCAATGATAATTTGGTTAGGCATCAATACGTTCATCTTGCGTTCCTTCTTTTTAATGGTTCTTGCCAATAGCGGCTCCAATGAGTTTTCATCGTTGTCAGCGTTCCAGAATTTAACCCACATCTCCAAAGCCTCTTTGGCCTGTCGTATAGTTTTGTCCTTATTTTCTACCGCACTTTCCAGTAATTCAACAACAAGTTCTGGTGCGCGGCTCTTTACGATATACATCACTCGCTCTCCTTCAGTGCGGATTTTAACTTCTGAATGGATTCAACAAAAATTACACGACTTTCTTCATTTTTATGAACCACAGGCAATTGTTCTAATATTCCAATTGCCCATGATAGATTTTCCCATAACCGTTCGTTTTCTTCCTTCAATTTAGGGGCGGATGCCATCAATTCAGCAATTTCCTTGCGTTTTTCATCCGTTACCCACCGTTTATCACCGACAACCTTCGCCATCGGTGCATAGCCCCCGCTATTTCCAACCCCTTCATCAGGCCAAATGCCGATGAAGTTATCATGTTCATATGTATGCCATCTCATTTATTTCTCCCGTTGCCTTTGCGTTGATTGTTATTCCTGTAATCATTTTCAGCCTGTCGTACTTCCAGAAGGGTTTTATTGTGAAAATCCTTCCGCGCCCCATCTGGGTGCTGACCTTTTAAATCCCGTAAACTTGGTTTTTTTCATTTTGGCGGCTCCGGTAGTGGCATCCAGTGAGTAGGGTGAACGCCACCTCTTTGTTCAACCCACCAATACAACTCTTTTGATGGCTCACCATATGAAGGTTCGTCGTAAGTGTGCCAACCTTGACCAATTACGATTCCACCTCCCTTTAAATACAAAAGAACCTCCGTATCCTTCGGCGCGGTTTCAATTGATTTCCATTTCATTTCGGTGACTCCGGTAATTCTGGCAGGTGCATCCAATCTGGCAGGTGCATCCAATGGGTAGGACGGCAACTTAAATAAAATTTAGGATCATCAATTTGAGCATATTGCCATTGGTCTGCGTAAATCCATTTGGCAACCATAAGATGCCAGCCGGGTTCACAAACTAATACCCATTCATCTTT
>Ga0214164_1000609_pt1 | contig 23121 bp, 27 predicted proteins | sample TroBogepilimnion_13_FD_153003 | JGI IMG/M metagenome (GOLD analysis project Ga0214164, IMG submission 153003) | Freshwater microbial communities from Trout Bog Lake, WI - Practice 03JUN2009 epilimnion v4 | ecosystem: Environmental > Aquatic > Freshwater > Lake > Epilimnion/Euphotic zone ...
TTCAAGGATGTATAGGCGCTGAAGTAAGCGGAGTCAGTGTCTCCATAAATGATGCTTTTGCCGATGTGGTTGTATTCGCCTGTGATGACTTCGTTGATCTTTGCTGCCATGTGTCGGGCAATTCCACGCCCTGTAAGTGTAGTTGATTGACCAATACGATTATCGAAAAACCTGCAGCCAGCGTTAAGAATAGCACCATACAGGCTATTGAGGTTAATTTTCTTAACCAATTGTCTCTTATCCCAGTATTCTTCTTCAATTTTATTCTCCGCTTTAATGGCTTCTTTGAGTTTAGCCTGCATCTCTTTACGTTCAGCATACCAACGCTTCAACAAGCCCGGAATAATACCTTCACGCTCATGTGTAAAGATAGTTCCATTGGCACTCAACATCCACGGATTATTACTTTCAAAGATTAATTCATAGATTTGAGCGCCGCTCATTACACTGGTCTCGCCGTTTTCCCAATCAATGATGATATCATGAGCACGGTCTTGATTCATAACAAATTCGTATTCGTTACTGCCAAACTTACCTTCCCATGCACCTGCAAAACTATCGCCCTTGGCAATTTTAGTTTCGATTTCTTCCTTGGTATAATCTTGTCGTAACTGCCCAACAATAGTTTCGGGGCCCATGTTTAGAGCACGAATCACAGATGGATACAGCGAGTTAATATCCATAGACCCGATATAGTCGTGCAAGCCCTTTTTAGGATAAGCAACATAAGCACCTGCTGCCTGATTATTAGCAGTATCATCTCTACGGGGACGACTTGGCACAATCATACCCCTATGATGTGCTTCATTTACAATGGCCTGTTCTGTAACAGCCACAGCACCCATGGTAGTTTGTAGCAACACAGTATTTTCGTGAGCAACTGTATTAGCGAGGTCTAGAAATTTAAGTTTCTTGTCTAACTTATCGAGTAGTGCACAGTCTTGTCTGTTGTATTCGATAAACTTGCGAAAGTCGTTGTTATAGAGTTGATCCAAGGTGCCTTCATAGACAGTCTTTGATTCTCCGATTTCCATTTCGCCGATCGCGTCCAATCGGTAGGTGTGCCGTTCTTCATAGGTGTACTTTCTGTACAATTCGAGACTATCGAGGTGAACACGACCAACAAGGTCATAGGTAACAGCATCCTTCCCATATTTCTCGTATTCTCTCTTTTTAGGCAGTTGACCCCAAAGGCAAAAGCGTCTAGTATCTTCTTTGCTCAAGGTCTTGGTAACTCTATTTACCGTGTAGGGAATATCGAAGCCTTCTGAGTTCCAACCACTTAGCACATCGGCATCTTCGATTAAGTTTAAGAAAGTATCTAACATTTCATATTCAGTTTCGAATAAGATGGTGTTAGGAAATTCTTTGACCTGCTCTTGTGCTTGTTCCATAGTCAGTGTCTTTGGAGGAACAGCAAGACATACCAATGTATCCATCCATTGTAGGTGAACAGCGATGGCAGTGATTGGCATAAATGCATCTTCGGGCGATGCATAGCCGCGCTCTGGATCGAAGTCCACCTCAATATCGAAAAAGGCTACATTTAACTTGGGTGGTTCTTTGCCTAGATAGTTTTCTTCTAGGCAACGGAATACAGGATTAATATCACTTTCGTAGAGTTTGTGATTTGAATGTATTCTTTGTTCTTTGGTGAATTCTTTAAATGTTCGGGCACTGACCTTGTTTAGACTCTCTCCGAAGATTGACTTATACTTGCCCCGTTGGTCGGGATAGTAAAATTGATAACGAGCAGGATATTCTTGGAATATTCTACCTTTCTTAGGATCACGCTCAACAACATAGACAATGTCTTTGTCACGATCCCATCGTGAATCTACATAACTCATATTATTATTTTTCTTTCTTGCAATTTTAGGCTTGCAAATACCAAGGTGCGATTTGTGGCTCGCCGGACCTTACTCACAAATATTTAGCCAGCATCCTGACCAGTCCTATAGAATCTATGCTTACAAGCAAAACATAGTTAGCAAGCATGCCAAATGATTGCCTAGTAAAACTAGCCCAAGCATACAACATACAGCCAAAAATCCAAGCGGGATATAGTAAAACCAATGGAGGATTGGGTACCGTGACCGCCATCGTGATGCTACACGCGATGCTAATAGTCCAAGCCACAAACTCAGCAATGAACCTAATATGATTAGATTTGTAGTCATCTTTGACCCATTGTATAGTATCTAATATAATTTTACGCATCATCGCGCCGATTTGCGTGACCACTGATGTCAACGATGGTTTCCAAATCATCAAATTCACGGAACACTTGATCCCATTGGTCTTTCTGTGCAATCTTAATTGCCTTACGAATCACACTGGGCTTGACATCTAGTTCTTCGGCTACTGCTTTGATGGTTTCATTTAGGCCTTCTGTGAGGTCTTGAATTTCCTGCATAACTGTGCAACCTTCTGCTACGATTTGTTTAATCTTTGCTTGTTCAGGTGCGCCAAAACTTTTACTCATAAAAAAACTCCTTGTAAGTAAGTTTATACTATACAAGGAGTTGATGTCAATGACTAATTTATTCACAATGCCATTTACGGAGACTTTTGTTTATACGACTATTTGGATCTCGTTTGGTTTTAGCCCCAGTGCGATGTTTCTTCATACCCTTCATACGAGCACAGAATGATTTACGACGTTTGGAGGCCTTGCTGCCTTTCTTCAATTTGCTAGGTTTGGTAGTAACAGCAGTTTGTAGTTTACTACCCGGATGGCTACGACGATAACTGGCCACGCCCTTTTTGTTTAGGCCACCGTTCTTATTCTTGCCCGACGACTTTTGCCAGGCTTCGGCTTCGCTTAATAGATCTTCATCTTCGACTAGTTCGAGATCTTCCCAAATTGCTTCACTGTCTACACCGTGCTGTTCAGCCCAATATTCGATCATAGACTCGATCATATTAAATTGTTCTTCTAACTCTATATCTTCGTTGGGCACACAATTACGAACTTGTCCACCGTTCTTACCTGTTTTGGTTCCGGCAGCATGATGACCAGGCCAGCATTTGGTATAACCGTTGCTGTCCTTGGCACCTTTCTTAATTTCATTAAGATTGCCGTGTGTTTGACACATACCGCAGTCGGGGCATGTCATTTCCATCATCATATCTTCATTGTGCTTCTTTTTACCTGCACAATGAGCCTTTTGACTAAAGCCTTTAGGATGAGAACAATTGATGCTGTTCTTATACTTTTGACTCCATGATTCGGTGATAAATTCTTGTGCTCTCATTTCTTTTTAGCTCTTCCTGCTTTCATATTGGCCAGCCAGTGCGACATGCGTGCCTTTTCACCTGTAGAGTGTTTGGCAGTATTTCTTAAACTGCTAACTGATGCTTTGGTATTTACTCCGCTGCGTTTGGCAAGTCCCTTGCGTCCAGGGTGCTTACCATCGGCAAAATTTTCATCTAATGGATGATCTTCGTCACCTAGGAATGTGTCAGCAAACTTCTTACACAATGCTCGTATATCTTCGTTGGTAGTTGCTTCTACGGTAAATTCAAAATCTTCATCGTGTTGGCTGGGATCCATATAGCCGCAGTAGACTTTCTTTACTGGGCTATCATTGATTAAATCTGTACAACTACCTTGATAACGATCTGCCATAGCGCCATCACAAGGACTCAATGTTGTCAGTATAATACTACCATGGGGGATCTCGCCGTACTTGGATTCATATGCTGCCATAGCGTTGCGTTCGGCATGACTCCATTTACCGTCTCGGTTAGTGCTGGTACTAGCTACCATGCGATGCTTGGGATCTAGAACACAGGCAGCAACCATGCCGTATTGCTTGGGATCTTTTTGCTGTCCTTTGACGATCTCGGCACAGAGTTCAACTAGATACTTGTCGAGATGTTCTCGATCATGTATCAAGTAGTCTTTCTCTGTAAATTCTCTTAAGTTCATTTTTTCTTGCTTTTGTTTTTAGCACCGTAACTAGCAGCAATGGCCATTTGACGAACTTTTTCTGGACTCTTGTTTTTAAACTGATGATGTCCCTTGGCGTTAGGTGTTTTAGCGGCTTTGCTAAAATCGTTGATGTATTTGTCCACAGGGTCATTGGCTTTGAGCTTTTCGCCTAGTTTAGCAGACAGTGCTTCCATATAACTATCTTCTTGCTTTAACGCTTGTTGTTTGACCATTTTACGGATAAGAGCCTTGTCCTCTTTTTCATCTGGGTGATCTTCGCTTTCGCCCATATCGTGCTCATCGTCTACAGCATTGAATACAGCATCTAGATAGTCTGCTGCTTTAGTGACCTTGCTTTGTTGCCAAGGTTCTAATGTATCACCTTGTGCCTGCATTTGTTTAACAGCATGGCGAAGTTTGGCAGCATGTTTGACTAGGCTCTTTAATTGGCTAGTAGTCATACTGTTGGCTTCATCATTATACCATTCTGGGTTTTCTCGAACAGCATCATTGTGTCCGGCACCTGCCCATTTGCTAGTATCTTTAGATGCAGTATTATAAGAACCCTGACCCCAACCGCCTGTGGCTGTGCTGTGGTCTTCGGCAATACTTTCTTTAACTCCGGCCTTTTTCTTTTTAGCAATAGCAATAGCGGCCTGTTGAGCAGGGCTGCTTGCCTCCGCCACACCTTGTTTTACCGCAAACGCTACCGGTCGATTATACATCCTTCCTGGTAGTTCATTCCCTGCGGGATGGTTGCCATGAACTATGTCAGTCGCAAAGAAATAACCGCTTGCTGAATCCCATTCACCTACATAAACATTACCGTCTTTGGTTTTTAGGTAAAGTTCAGATTGATTTTCATCATCGGTCTTTGGGAACTTATCTATAGGAAGAAATTGGATACCTTCCGCCACACCTTTTTTAATCGCATCTATATTGCCAAACTTACGATAGTATGCTAATGCGTGTTTGAAATGCTCGTTGTATTCACTGGTGCCCTTTTCATAACCGTGTTGTGTTAGTTCACGCTCAATATGACGAACCAATGGCATTTCTGCTTTTAATAATTCTGGTGCACCTTCCGCCACACCTTGCTCGTTAATTCTTAACTGTTTCTTTGTGTAGGCGATATTACTATCAAAACTTTGTTGACCTTTTTCTTCTGTGGGTTTGGTTATATCTGAATGAACTTGTTTTCCACCAGCATAAACTCTTACCTGATATCCCCATGGTGTCTTATGTAGTTCATGTGTGTATGGTCCTATTGTTTCAGAGCGGATAACAGATTCGTTTAGTGAGCCTTCCGCCACACCTTCCTTCATTCTGCGACCATGTTGATCTAATACTATAAGTTTGCCGCCGAATTTTTTAATATGAGCCAATGCCAAGTCTCGTGATAGGAATGTTTTAACAAACTCATTTTTGCTATCAGGAAATACACCATACTCAGTTGGTTCAGGGGTATATGTAAGTTTACCTTTTGCTTCCGCCACACCTTGCTTAACAAACTGAACATTTAATTTAGCATTTTTCCACAATGGATTTTTAGGATCCATTCTTTGCTGTAGTAACCATATAGCAGATACTCTGTGTGCGCCATCTTCAAACTTACCGTTTAATACTATTGCCGGAGGCAACTTCGCTAAACTTTCTGGATGATCCTTCAAGTAAGTAGCATACTCTATAACTTTTTTAGTGACGCCCCAACTATAATCTTTAGCGTCCCAATCATCAACTACATTATTATAATAAGGCACCCCCGGCACAGATGATATAATATCTTTTACAGTCATTTGGCGAGTTTGTATTTTAGCATCGGAGCCAAACTGTTTTGGAGCACCTGAACTTGGTCCCGGTTGAGGGACGCCTTCCGCCACACCTTCCTGTAATCCCGGAATAGGATGTAATCCTTTGGGTATCTGCCCAGTCCAGTGTTGCGACCCGGGCTTTGCTGGTAAATCTCTTATGGCATTTTCTTCCGCTAACTCACACAATTCAGTATGATGTAAAAATATAGTGCTACCACAATCATAACAAGGATAGTTATCAAATGGATCTTCGTCGTCATCGCCACCGCTCATAGCAAATTCGTTCAAGCCTTCCGCCACACCTTCTTCTTTTTTAACAACAAAGTTTATGTTTTTGTTTCCGGTGTTGGGATCAATGTATGTGCTTTTGAATACTTTACCGCCGTGTTCTCGAGCGTAGGCAAATGCTTCATGTTTGTTATCAAATCTATTAGTAGGCGGTTTAATCATAGGGCTTGCTTCTTCCGCCATATCTAATTCACGGGCTTTGTGTTTTACATCACCTTGTTTAGCAGCCTTCTTCTTATCCTTGTGAGCACCGGCACCGCCAGTAGTGGCATTCTTGGCCACAAAGTTTCTTGGTTTACTAGCAGGCACTTTAGCCTTGTCGCCTTCTTGAGCAATAAGATTCTGTCCTGGTTTACGGCGTTGAACACCGCCAATGCCACCACTAACGCTAGCAATGCCGCCAGTACTTGTTCCGCCACTTGTAGCAGATTCTAACGTATAAACGGTAGTGTCTTTAAATTTTTTAGGTTTAAATTCGTTGTTCATTTCTTTTTATTCCTAGGATTCCAATCAGCAACTGGGCTGGTCTTGTTGACATCTTTACTTTCTCTACTGCCACCGGGTGTTAGTTGAACTTTTGGAGTTCCAATCAATCCAGCGGCTGCATTTAAAATTTCATCCTCAGCCTGTGTATATCCAATAGTGACAAATTTTAACCCTGTTGGACCTGCAACATCCATTTTTTGATTTGGCATACCGGCAAGAGCAACACCAAAACGATAAGCAGCATAACCACTACTATTATCTAATTCTGGCCAGATATGACTATTAGGTAGTGCTTCAGCTACATCAGGGTGCCAACCGCTTGCACCTGAATAGTCTTTGGCTTCTTTTACAAATTCTCTTGCTCTCATATCTTTGTCCTTTGTCCGTACCATAGTTCAAACCACGCAGGTGTTCCTGGACGGATATTGTTAGCCTTCATGTATTGCGATTTCTCTGCACCTGTCATGCCGGCACTATCAGCAGTATTTAGTTTAATATCTTCTGCTACTCTTGCTCGATATTCTGCTAGTTTAACCGTGCTGCCCAGTCCGCCTAGATGGCTGGCAATCTTTAATTTGTGTATAGGGTCAGTGGGAGCAAGATAGCAGTCGTTGGGGCTATCTGGTAGAAAATTATCCGAAGTAATCTTATACTGCTTCATCGTAGTTGGCTCTCAATTAGGCGAGCAATTGCTTCTGCCATGGCTAGTTCAACATCTTCATTGATGCCGGGCTGTGCAGGAGCACTAGTAAGTTTAGCCCACATCTTCAAAGGATTTAATTTAACACCTTTTTTAGCGTAGGCATCAATAAAAAATTCTCTGGCTGTTTCGACCTTTTCGTCCTTGACGGGCGCTTTGCTAGTTAGTTGAACAGTTTTGCCATCTAGAGTATCATACATAATGTTATACCATTTAGTATCGATACGCATTCTTGGTCTAGAGATCACATGATGTAGTTCGTTTAATTCGCTATGATCCTCGAGTGCTGCTTTGTTTGCAGCCATCCAACGCCCTAGATCTTTTTTTTCATAGTCTGTAAGTTTTCCACCGGACTTATGTTTGTTTAATAAATTTTGAAAATAAGGATTTTTTATACCTCGTTCGCGTCGTGCTATTTCTAAACGATCTGCATACGAGTCTGGCTTTACAATTTTCTTTGGAGTAGGTTTGCTTAATAATCCGAATAATTCGCTGATATCTTCTTTATCAGTCTTTTTAGGTTCTTCTTTTTTAGGAATACTGCTAGGTGTTCTCTTTAAACTGGCATCACTTTTAGCACGCTGACGATCCCAAGCATTGCTGAGTTTAGTAGCAGTGCTCATGCGGGCTTCATTTAATGGACGAACAATGGCGTTGAACAATCTTTGTTCAGCTACCGGTTGTTGTTGCGGTTGTTGAGATTGCTGTGGTTCTTTGATTCCCATATTCTTCCTTGCTACATCCATTAGATGTTTAATCCACTCTGGCGGTAATTGTGTGGCGCCGAATTGTCCACCGTTGAACGCTTGATTCCAAGTTTTAAATGCTTGATCAGGTGTTCCGGTTTTTAACGCATTTCGTAATGCTGTGCCACTTACGCCAGTACCGCCGGCACCTTCTTCACGTGAAGTGACTTCTGGAATTACCTTGACATTTTCATACCCGGGGAATTTATTAACAGCCTTCATCAATGCCGCTGCCATTTGTTCGGCCATTGTTCCTCTATCTGTACCCACTACAATATAGATAGTGTTATAGCGGGGCGATTTACCTGGTAATGGATTGATCAATTCGTGTTTGACCTTTTGCAGCAACGATCCACCATCCATGGTCACTGTGCTGATATTCTTGACATAATTGGGATACAGCATGTGCCATGTTTTTAATTTATCGGGCACTGGAATAGGATCGTCTTTTCCTTCAGCACCTCCGATAAAGAAGTAAGGATCTCCATTTGTGCGTTTTGCCAATTCAACGGCATGTCCGAATAATTGTTGGTGCCCTATGTGACCAATGGCACTGCCGATGGCAACTACGGCTGTTTTATTTTCATTATCTCTTGGTCGTTCTGTGCGGGCATTTTGTTTAGCTGCTTGTTTAGCAGCAATGACATCACGCTGTTCATTGCTGGTGACTTTGATAGGACCAAGGCGGCTATTGATAACAATACCTTCGTAGTCCTTGCCCAACATGTCCTTACCAATAATATTAGGATCATTGATAATGGCTTTTTCTAAAGCAGCTTTGATTGGTTGTAATTTTTCTTCGACTTCTCGTTTTAATTGTTGGCTAACACGATCTCTCTTGCCTGCTGTGTCGCTGACAATTTGTTTAAGTGCTTCAATGTTTTCCAATGGATTAATAATTTCAGTGACATCCAATGCTTCATTTTGTGTTAGGCTATTGTTGATAAACATAACATTGCCTGCTTGGCCGACACTGAGTAATTCTTTAATAAACCCATGTGAGTCAGGTAAGTCTTCTCCGCTATCTGCATCAACTACTCTAAATGGTACTAGGGCTAATTGTACACCCTCTGGTAATTTGTCGTAGTGTATACCTACAAATTTTAATCGACCTTCTGGAGTTTCTGTAGCAAATGGTAGATATAAAACTTCGCAGGTGACCTGTTTGTTTATTAAAAAATCTGGTCCTAACTTACTATCTACAAGCTGAACAGCATCCATCATCGCATAAAACAAATCATCGAACAATTTAGCACGACCTAACACTTCTGGATCAGTTGTGCCTTTCTTTTGATGATGTGCTACGAAGCCTGCGGCATATCGCGGCTCTGTTCTACTGGTAGCCATAAAAGGTTTACCTTCTGCATTCTTACCGAATCGGCCACCGAATCCGTCTACTTTGACATTTAACGGAATGTTTTGTAGTTTAAAACGACCATTTCCGTCGTGGATTTCGTCTAATAGATCTAAAAAATCCTGAGCCTTTAAATCGTGTAAGTGTGGCATACCCTTACGGAATTGTGCTTTAACTGCTGGAGCAGCGTCGCCTTCTGCTTCTCTAACAGCCATTTTCTTCATAGCAGCACGAGGTTGAGCTACGCCCGGATTGGCTTTCTTAAATGTTTCTACATCTTTAAAATCTTGCTCATAGGCCTTGGCCATTTGTATAGCCTTGGGACGCATCCCTGCCATCTCTAATTTTTCAAGCATCATATCAATGGCAGCAAATTTAGTTTCGGCATCACGTTGCGGATCATCGCGGGTAATCATTTGACTACCTGGTTCGAAACAAATTTCTAGGAATGATTCTACAATACCTGCTTTTTTATCGTGGCTGACATATTTGTTAATTAAGTCCAATGTGCCAATAAAACTTTGTTGTAATTTAGAATCCTCAGGTGTAGGTGCCTGCCCGAAGAACATTTCAAATTGTGCTGCTAGTCTTTGTTCATAGTTGCGCTCACCGCTTGGAACTTCTTGTAGTACAGGTATCCCATTCTTGAACATCGGCTTGCCGGTGTTGGGATCAATATAAGGTTTGAATTTTTCACTAACCCCACCGCCCTGTTTACTGGCCACGGCAAAGGATACAGTGTTTACGACTTCGGGTTCGTTGGAAATTTGTATAGCACGAGTCTTGCCTCGTCCTGCTAATTTTGCTATATAGGCCTGTTTGGCGCTAAGACCACTTAATGATCTATATAGATATTTGTGGAATACACCTTTGATGTTAGCATTGATGTCATTCCACGCACTGCTATGACTGAATTTAAACCACTCATCTGGTGCATTGGTTTCTGGACTATACCTACCAAATTCAAAATCAATTTGTATTTTCATAGGCGGATCTTGAAATTGGAACAGCGCATTGAATTGTTCATTGCCTGCACTAAATCCTAATAAAGTAGTGTCGCCGATTTGTTTATGGGTATAAAGAGTTAAAAATTCTTTTACTTGATCTTCTAATGCTTTATTACATTGAGTATCAATGTCACCGACCTTGGGCTTTTTAGCAACAAATTGGTCATCGGTAATACCTTTGGTATCGAAGAAGTGTAAACTACTACCACCGAGGAACTGCTTACTGCCTAATAGTTCTTTACTCCATAGTGGTGTTTTATACTTAGCAGTAAAGGCAGCATTGATATCATTTAATAATTTGTCTAGTATAGGAACAATGAATCCGCGAGTATGTACTTTTAAATCGATTTCATCTGCACGGTGAGGATTGTTGGCATCTTGTTGGTTGGGTAATTCTAAATTACCGCCTTCTGAGATAACCTCACGCTTAAAAATATCTCTTAAAAACATATTACTGCCCTATCTTGTACTTACCGTGGATGATATCATCTTTGTAATGATCAAATAGGCGTTCGCAGAGATCTTTAATTAATTCTTTGTCAAAGTGATTGCCAGGGCGACCTGGGAGTTTGTGATGTGTGTAGAACTCCATACAGCCTTTCTTGACCATGGGTAGAAAGTCTTTGACAATTTCTTCTTTATTGACACTTTTAGACTTATGTTGACGGTGAATTTTTTTAGCAATATCGTGGAAATGATCTTTGTGTAGTTTATCATGGTCAATTATAAACCAAAACAGATCGTTGCCGATACCGTTATCACCTCGTTCTTTAGACATTTCTTTTTCAATGTCTACGGGTTTGCCGAAAAATTCCATTAGTTTCATAATAGTCTACTAAAAAGTCGTGAGTATATTACTCACTGATAGAGTATTTATTAGATTTTAACCAAATAGGAAATTAGTGATTGTAGAGAACGGACTCAACTTGTCCGCTGGCTATGGCAATATAGCCGCGAACCCAGACAAAATTACCTGTAAAATTATAGTAGTCTGATTCTATTGCAACGTCCATATCGTTATATGTAACAGTGCTACTAGTTTGTACGCTGGTAGTATCGGCAACATTAAACCAATCGGCTTCTACAGGTGCAGTAGCCAATGTAGCCTGCATGGTAATGGTACCTATAAAATTAGTATCATAGTTGTACATTACGGTATGTAGGCCGTTGCTATTGCCATAGTAGCCATCGCCGGGCACTTTGTCGCTGATATAGACCAAGGTACCTAGACTAGTACCTGTATTCCACAATGGATAAACTACCTGTACACTACTAGTACTATCGTATGTGGAAAAAGTTAAACTTTGGCTAATTGCTGACATGTGTTATCCTGATCTAGACTAATATTTATACTAGATCTTGGGATATGTTCTTCGACTTTCTTAACATCTTGTCCCATGAACAAGCCGATCATAGCCAGCGTACCTGAGTCTTCTACATAGATATAGGGGCTTTGATACCAACCCTTGACAAACCAATGAACAGTGCCTCTGGGAATCTTAACCTTTGTGCTATAGTTATGAATCCAAGATTCAAACCGTGCCTTGGTATCTGCTTTACAACTAGGACTAAAATACACCTTGTACTTGTATTTGTTAAAGGGTATTTTATTACACAGTACCTTTTTATGTCCGTTATCGTTCAAGTAGTCTAATTCAGCCGCACTTTCTGGCTCATGTAATTCTACAATGTATTGGTCTAATTCCTTTACCAACTCGTTGTAAAGATCAGTATCCTTGCAATAGATATTAAAGCTATAGCCTTCTACTCGAACCTGTAGGTCCTTATCCAAGAACAGTTCTACACTTCGTGCAAAGTTCAGTAGCCGTGCCTTTTCTTCGGCGCCGATGGATTTAAAATCCCAGTAGTTGGACATACCCGGTCTGGCTCGCTTTAGGCAGTAATTCACAACCTCGTCAATGCCGAATCGTTTAACCATCCAGAAGTTCTTGCCCCAACATTCGATCTTATAGGGCCACTTCTTATAAAATAGTTTAGATGTTTTCAGTGTTCGATGTTTCGCCATCTGTAACCTTTTCTACGGGTAGGATATCAATAATGTTGAGTTTAAGAGTATCTTCTTCAATTGCAACTTCTACAATGCCACCGTTGGTTAATTTGCCAAACAAGATCTCTTTACTTAATGGACGCTTGATCATTTCTTCGATCACTCGTTGTAGTGGTCGAGCACCCATCTTGCTGTCAAAGCCCTTCTTAACTAGATATTCAAGAGCAGCATCATTGGGCTTAACATGAATGTTTTTATCTTTGATCAATGTATTAAGATCGCCGATAAACTTGTTAACAATCATAATCATAGTGGCGTGATCCAACTTGCCAAAGCGGATGATACCGTCTAGACGATTGCGGAACTCTGGAGCAAAGAATCGATTAATAGCATCCTTGGGATCACTATCACGCTCTAGACTGCCAAAACCCACTGCGTTCTTTTCAGCATCGCTAGCACCTAGGTTAGATGTCATAATGATGATGGCATTGCGACCGTCGGCCTTCTTACCATTGCTGCCTGTGATAAAGCCATTGTCCATCAACTGTAGCAACACAGTGAGCACACTTGGGTGAGCCTTTTCAACTTCGTCTAACAACAGAACGCAGTTGGAATTTTCCTGTAGTTGAGTAATCAACTGACCAGCATTGTCGTCGAACCCAACATAGCCCGGAGGAGCACCGATGAATTTGGCTACAGAGTGCTGTTCCTGATATTCACTCATATCGAACCGAACAAGTTTAATACCCATGTTCTTGGCCAACTGTTTAGCAGCCTCAGTCTTGCCAACACCAGTTGGACCAACAAACAAGAAACTGCCCACGGGCTTGTCCAAAGACTTCAACCCGGATTGAGCAATGAATACTTTGTCCAATAGGCTTTCGATGGCTTTTTCTTGTCCATAGACAGTGGCCTTCATGTTCTTTTCCAATGAGCCTAGATTGACGCTTTCTTTACTGGTCAATTGTTCAACTGGTAAGTTAGCAACCTTGGCAACTTCAACAAGAATTTCTTCGTGATCAACAATGCCGCTTTCTTCGTTGTTAACCTTGAAGCGAGCACCTGCACGATCGATTAGGTCAATGGCCTTGTCGGGCAACTTCTTATCGCTGATATACTTGATAGAATACTTAACACTGTCGATAACCGCTTGGTTGGTAATCTTAACATTGTGATGCTTCTCGTAGTATTTCTTCAACCCCTTGATGATTCTGATAGCAGTTGCTTCATCAGGCTCATCAATAACCACTCGTTGGAATCGACGCATTAGAGCACGATCCTTTTCAAAGTGCTTACGATATTCATCCCAAGTAGTTGAAGCAATAACTTTAATGGTGCCTTTGCCTAGTGCACTCTTAAGCATATTAGCCATGTCGTTGCTACCACCGTTAGCAGCACCTGCGCCATTCATCATATGGGCTTCGTCAATGAACAGAATAGCCTTGCCTTTTTTACTCAAGCCTGAGATAACAGCCTTTAATCGTTCTTCAAAATCCCCACGATATTTACTGCCAGCAATCATGGCACTGATGTCTAGGCTGTACACAGTGTGTTCTAGGATAAATTTAGGCACTTTACCTTCGTGAATTTTACGAGCCAAGCCTTCTGCAATAGCAGTCTTACCTACACCCGGATCGCCGATCATAATAGCATTGGCCTTGGTACGGCGTGCAAGCACTAGTTCAATTTCTTCAATTTCTTTATCGCGACCGATAACAGGGTCAATCTTTTTAGCCTTGGCCTTGGCACTGAGATTCTCGCAGAACTGCAGAATCATCTTTTCAAGTTGAGGACTAACTTCGTTATCTTCGTCCTCTTCGGCTGATACTTCTTGCTTGATGTATTCAATGAAGTCATCTTTGTCAATCTTGGCCTTGCGAATGAAATAGTTTGCATGACTTTTCTTTTCAGCAAATAAACTGATAAAGCAGTCTAGTGGTTCAATGATTTGACGATTGTTAAACAGCACATTGGTAAATGCACGATTGAGCATTCGTTCAACTGTGTAGGTTTTCTTTGGTTTTGTAGCACCTGTATTAATAATCTCTTTTAGATCATTGGTAATATAGTCCTCGACCTCGTCTCGCATTTTTTTAACATCGGTACCGAAATCTGTTAAGATTTTACTGAACGGTTCGTTGTTCAACATGCTGAATAAAAAATGTTCTAATGTGATGTACTCATGCTGATTAGCACCAGCAACCTGTACAGCGTGTTCGAAGATTTGCTCCAGATCTTTACTCGGCTCTAACATTCTTTATTTCCTTTTTTTGGCTTTCTTAACCGCTAATGCCCACTTTAGGCTACTTACTCTATCTTGAAAAACTACACCTTCTAAATGATCTAACTCATGTAGAAAGCACTTACAATTATATCCGTCAAATTCACTTTCTTGCCATTCTCCTTTTGAGTTCTGCCAACGGGCTAATATCTTTTTAGGACGCTTAATATTAACATAAATCCCGGGAAAACTCAAACAACCTTCCTCCAAATCCTCAACTTCGTCGGTCCATTTGACCACCATTGGATTAAAGAATGCCTGTGCTGCTTCTGAATTATCTCTATGTCCCATGACAAATACACGCATTGGCAATCCAACCTGCGTTGCGGCTAGTCCGATTCCGTCGAAGGCAAACATAGTTTCGATTAACTCTTTTTCTATCTTTACCGGATCAATGCCATTGTTAGTAAAGTCAAAGTCTTCGACTTTGTGTCTAAGTATAGGGTCGGGAAATTTAATGATGTTTAACATTATGGAAAGGCCTGTGATAGCAATTGACGTTGTTGTTCGGTGAGATTTTTTGGAATAATAATATTTACAGAAATTAACATTCGTCCTTTGAATCTGCTGTCAGCCATTTTTGGCATACCATAGCCTGCGGCCGATAGAATTTGTCCGTGCTGTGTTCCTGGATTAACGGTTAATTCTAATGTTTTTCCATCAATGGTGCCCACCATGTATTTTTTACCCAGCATGGCATCAATGCAGTCTACATCCAACTGAGTCACTAGGTCGTCACCTTGACGTTGGAATTTGGGATGAGGAGCAACACTAACTGTTAAGTGAATATCACCTCGAGGAATGCCTTGAATAGTATCGTCGCCCATACCCGATAATCTCAACACTGTGCCATCTTGAACACCCGCTGGAATCTTAACTTCGATGGTTTGTTCTCTACCACTGGGCAGTCCTACATTGGCAACTAGATCTTTGCCTGCAAAGGCTTCCTCTAGGGTAATGGTAGTTTGTAGATTCAGTGTGTGATTGCGTTGTGGGCGATGTTGATGGAACATATTGCCGAACGGACTACCACCGAAGTGAGCAAAGATGTCCTCAAAGCCCGGAGGAAACCCACTAGTAGAAAAATGGAATCCACCACCCGGAAAGCCTTGTGGCTGCGGATTGTCGTATTGTTGTCGTTTCCCTGGATCGCTCAGGGTTTCGTATGCTGCCTGCACATCTTGGAATTTGGCAGTATCTCCACCTCGATCTGGATGATGTTGAGCCGCCATTCTGCGATATGCTTTTTTAATATCGTCTTGTGAAGCGTTGCGATCTACGCCTAGAGTTTGGTAATGATCTGACATATTGTTATTATACTTCCTTAATAGAAAAAGGTATAGTAGATTATACTATACCTTTGGCAAAGTGTCAAGAAATTATTTTTTATCTGGAACTACTTCTGCACCTTCTAATTTTTTATGCACTTTGATTTTCTTGCAGTCTTGTGCTGGTTGTCCAGTTTTCTTATCGATAACTGGCTTGCCTGCCTTGTCTAGTTTGTCGTGGCAAACTTCTTTTACTTCTGCTTCAGCAAATGCCACTCCGACAAAGGCTGTTGCTAATAATGCTACTAATAGTTTTTTCATTTTATTTCCTTTAAATGATTGGATCAAGTTGTGGTGCAGGAGCCGGCTTGCCCCCAAACCCTACTACTACTTCTGCTGTTGTTGTTGCAACTGGAGTTGCTCCCCAACTTGGTGCTGGGTCAACTGCTGTTGTTGTAGGTGCGCTTCCAAACCCGCCTGGAGTAGGTACTGCGGAGGGTGTACCGAATCCTCCTGGCGCAGGTGTGCCAAATGCTGATGAGCCAAATGCTGGTGGGGTGACTGTTGAACCGACATTTCCAAATCCTCCTAATGGTTGTGAGCCAAAGGAGTTAGTAACTGCTGGCACACTGGGTGTTGGGCTTGTTGGAGATGGTGTACGATCCCAACCTTTATTTGCTGCATCTAATGCTGCTCGCTGTGCATCCTTGTCTCCATTTGACAACATAATACCGGACAATGTACCTGTTAAGAATGTAGCAATAGGAATAATAAGTTCAAAGAACTTTTGGTCAATGGGGCTAATAGCATTAAGTGGCTGTGTTACAAATATCAAAGAATATAATACCACAAACACAATACCGGTCAAGGTTAATGCTAGACAGATACCGATGAAGAATTTCAATCGAGCCATTAACTGCTCTTCGGTATATAAAATAGGTTGATGTTGTTGGTTATTATTTTCCACAATTCGCTCCTTGGGCTGTTGCTGGGGTTGAACAACACGGCGTCGGCGCGACGGAAGCCAACGGTTTAATATCTGCTTTAGTTGGGTCATCTTTTGGTGGTCCTAATCTCGGGTCTCTTTGACCTTTAAAAATATGTTCGGGGCAGGTTCTTGTAACATCACAAGTAGGAAACTTGCATAGTTCCTTGTCCCAGTTTAGTGGATCTTGGCAAGGATAGCGGAATCTATCCCCGCTACACATAGCCATGAGTACTGGTATTGCGATTACTACCGCCGCCCATCTCATTAATTTATGATCGTGCATCATTGTGTTTTGCTCCTTTTGGCTGTCAAGCGCCTAATACCTGTAATGCTTTGTAGTATTTTTCTTTTCTATCGTCTAGGCCTAGAATACCGCCATTAATGCGTTTGGTCATTGTTACAATGTCGACGCTGTCTGCATATTGGTTTAAGTTATTGGCTTCCCAGAACCAGCAAGCACTTTGCACACAACCTTCGAATGTTTTTAAATATTCGCTGGCATCGTCGATGCTGATTTCTAGGCTATCAGCAAACGCTTGGTAATTTGAACGACCAGTTAACTGAATAAGCCCACGACCGCAGAACTTCCAACCATCGCCCGATTCTTCTGGGCCATTGCCCATACGACCGGCATAGGCTCTGTTGGCAATCTTTTCTTGATTGTGAGCATATTGTGTGGCGTTGTCTGCGTTAAAATAACGAGGCCATACACGCACTAGGCTTTCTGCTTTGTAGTTTAGGTTTTCTTTAATAAAATTAAAATTACCACTTTCGTGAGCACATTGTGCTAGAAAGGCCGCTATGCGTTGTGGCGTATTAATTTCATAGTCTGGCAATGCCCGTGATAGAGCATCAAACCAATGATCCAAATAAGGATTCTTTGGTATAATTTGTGCTAATTGTTCTTTTGTTAGTGCTGTCATATTTTATCCTGCTAAACTTGCTAGTGTGATCAATCCTGTTATAGCAGTATTTAACATTTCTAGATTAGCCATGTCATTCATACTCTGCTGAATTCTTGCTGTATTGTTAAGATCTGATATGGCCTGCATGTACTCTTCTTTGGTAAGTTGCCCTGCCTTAAACATTTCTGTATATTGATTAGCGGTGTTGGCCGCTTGTTGAATCGCTGGATCAGGACTTGTAAAGGCTTGTCCTAGTTGGCCTTGGAATGTTTCTACGCTCATCTTGGTCTCTTTCCTATAATAGTTTGCATTGTGTCAGCGTTTGACTCTACGCTGGTGAATTTAATTTTACAAAACCCTGGACTCACTTTATCAAACTTAGCATATTGATCTGCTAGACCTTGTGCTATAGTATGTAAATCTTTACTGGCGCTGATAACCTGTTCATTTCTCGGCACATGTTCGCTGTATAGAACAAATAATTGTGTATCATTTGCTACCTTAACAGCATTGGCCTTGCTGGCCGCAGGATCATCGCATTGTGATTTGGCCAATTGTGCTTCTGCACGAATATCAGTGATCAACTTATATTCATTAGGATCGTAGTGTGTCATTAGATACGCATCGATTACAGTGCATCCTGATAACAACATCAACGGTAATAACAATAGTTTTTTCATTTTATGCTATCGAATATTTTCTTTTGTGCGTTATACCATTCAATCCAATTATCTACTTTGACTTTACACTCGTAGTATTGACCGTAATTAGTAGTGACACTGGATAACACTTGACTTAATTCTATAGGTTTATCTGAATCTAATTTTGCTAGATCAGGGCAGGCTGTGATTAAGTCTTGTGGAACATCGGGGAACTTGACAACAACAGGAACTCCGTTGTCATTGCAGGCCGCGAGTAATAGTAGGGGAAACAACATAACTAATAAGCGTTTCATTTTGTTTCCCCTGTGTTGTTGAATGGGTTAGTGGCCGCGTTGTTCAAGATTTTAACCACAATGGGATCTAATTTACATTCAGCATTGATTATTTTTTCATTGACCTGTATTTCTTTTTGTAATTGAACCTGCACATCGTGTATGACTTGTTTCTGTTTAACAATCTTGGTTTCGATGACAGTATTGACTTCTTTTGATTGCTCTTCGGCCAGTTTAACTTTTTCTTCGGCTTCTCTAACCTTGGCACGCCACGACATTTCGTTGGCATAACTGCCGTAACCATAAACACCTGCTACCATTAAAACGGTTGCTAGGATACGGATTAATTCTTTATATGGACGAAGCGGGGGTAAAAAATTAAGAAATAGTCCTAGAACATATAGTCCAGCACCTAAACCTAAAACACACAAAATTGCTAATTGTAATAAACTATCTGGAATGAAGTTTAAAAACCACACATTACCACCTATTTTTTTGGATGACAACCGCACGGGTACCGTTTCTAATTAGAAACTTGTCTCCAACCTTGTTGATATCATAATTTCCGAGATATTTGTTTAAGAAAGTAACTTGACTATTACTGCTTTCATCTAGTGACAATGCACCAGGTAGTGTTTCTTTTACGGCATCGTATTCACCAATGGCGACTAATATTGCTTCAACATCACCGCTGTATGGTTTGCTAAAGGTCAGTGTGTTGTCTGACTCTAGAGCAACATCTACGCTGCCTTGATCGAAAAACTCTTGCACATCTGTAGTTTTGATTTCTAAAATTTTAGAGTGATATTCTGCAGGTGTTGTGGGAATAGTTTCCATTACAGCCTCTTCGCTGAACTCAACACTGCTTGGTGCGGTTTGATAACGGAATCTCCAATTGTGATTATCAGTTAATTGGCTAACACCTCTCAATAGATCTCTCAGTTGTTCTGCTAGTTTAGGAGTGCGCTCTAGTTCAACAAACACTTGATATTGTCCGTCGTGTTCTTCGCCAGTGCTCATATCAGCATCTAGTACAAAAGTATATCCTTTTTCGATAAACTCCACTAGGTCAATTGCTGGGTGTTTTTCTTTAACACGGAATCCTAGAACAACAATGTCTTGATCCTCGCCCATTTTGCTTTCGTAGCGATCTACTGTAAAAACTTCATTGACACAGTTTTTAAGATCCTTGGGGCGCAGGCTTTCGTTCAATTTAGATTGCTGCTGTTTGGTCTTCATTGCCTGTTTCCTCTTGTGCTACTTCTCCGGTGTCTGCATTGCCATCATTTTTATAACGCATCAATTCAGCCATCTGATTGTGTTCTTGGTTTTCTTTACCTGTGTAGACATCCTGCATCAATTTTTTAGGCATAGTAATTTCTACGACCCAAACTGGATGTGCATCAATCTTACCTTTCTTAGTGCCTGGACGATAGTCGGCAGGTGTTTTAATCTTGCGTGGAATTAATACGTGTTCTTTTTTATAAACAACTTCGCAGCCGTAATCACCCAGGCGCTTGGCACCCTCTGGATCTGGCATCTCATCTTCATTCCACATTAGGCTGCATTTAACAAAATATCTACCAACATCGGGTCCGGCAACTAGTTCGCCTTCTTCCCAGTTCTTAAAAACATAGATATCTAACTCATCAAATACTCGTTCGAAATCTTTGACAACCTTAAATGCGTCATTGTTCTCGCTGAGTGTTTGAATGTTTTTAATTACTTCTATGATATCGTGCGCCATGAGATATTCCTATATCTTATATTTATATGATCGAATATGTAAAGCAGATTAAGATGCTGATCCATTTTTACCCCCTTTTGTCTGGTATTTTTAATTCGAATGTAAATATCTATGCAGGTCGATCTTCAATTTACGGAGGCATAATTTGTCCAGAGCAAGAAGACGTAACGAGAAAGAGCAGGTTCAGCGTGATCCACGCTTCCAACCTGACACAAATAACTTGATTCAAATCAAGCCTTATTTGAAAAGAAATAAGCAGGTAACAATTGTTCCACGCAACCTAGCACAAGAGCAATATCTAGAACTGCTGAAAAATCCCAAGAAATTCATTGTATTTGCCATCGGGCCAGCAGGCACGGGTAAAACAATGTTGGGTGTACAGATGGCTATTAAACAGTTAAAGGAGGGGATGATTAGTAAAATCATTATAACCAGGCCAGCTGTAAGTGTAGATGAGGAGCATGGTTTCCTACCAGGAACCTTAAATCAAAAGATGGAACCTTGGACTCGTCCTATCATGGATGTATTTGAGGAATATTACCATCCAAAAGAAATAGCAGAAATGCTAGAAGATGGCGTTATTGAAATTGCCCCTCTAGCGATGATGCGCGGTCGCACATTTAAGAACGCCTTTATAGTAGCCGACGAATGTCAGAATACTACCACTGGTCAAATGAAAATGTTATTAACTAGATTAGGCGACGGAAGTCGTATGGTAGTTACTGGTGATTTAAATCAAGCAGATAGACCACATGAAAACGGATTGCTAGAATTTTGTAATTTATACGGACAAGGGGGTGATTCGCGTATGATTGCTATGGCAAAGTTTGAATCGAAACATGTGGAAAGACATCCGGTTGTAAGAGAAGTATTATCAATTTATAAGGAAACTCCTATTGATTAATGTATAAAATAACACTGATTTATTAAGAGGAAACCGCGTAGTATCGACCTGCATCGACTACGCGGTTTTGTTATTTTTAAATGTATTATTACTAAATAAAAGTGAGGATCGCGATGTTGGAAGCATCCACCCTCTCTAACAGTTTATAAGGAACTATCAGCAATGTATTTACAATACTATGTCTATGCCTATTTGAGAAAAGATGGCACTCCGTATTATATAGGAAAGGGACAAGGATATCGTGCCCGATCAAAAGAACATCTTGTTAAACCTCCAAAAGATCGATCTAGAATAGTATATTTAGAAAAGAATCTTACAGACCTCGGAGCACTTGCAATCGAACGTAGGATGATTAGATGGTATGGTCGAAAAGATTTAGGAACAGGTATACTTCATAATAGAACAGATGGCGGAGATGGTGCATCTGGGGCTATTCGATCAGAAGAATTTAAACAAAGTGTTAGCCAACGATTTAAGGGCAGGGTTAGTCCTACTAAAGGAACAGTTGCGTGGAATAAAGGGATTCCTATGTCTGATAATGCTAAACAAAAGGCTTCTCAGAAATTAAAAGGAATGACAGCTTGGAACAAGGGAATCCCAGTAACCGACGAATCAAATATTAAACGTAAAGCAAAACAAACAGGCATATTAAAACCAATTATAGTTTGCCCCTATTGCGGGAAAGAAGGAGGCAAACCTGCGATGATAAGGCATCACTTTGATAATTGTAAATTATTGTAATCTTGCTAGTTTAACTAGAACGGCTGCTAGGTTAATCTCTGGGTCAGCGACCAGTGTATGATCAACAAGCCCTTGCTTGATAACCAACACAGCACTATCCTTCTGCTCATCGGTGGATCCTAGTAGATCTAAATTGTCATAGAGCCAACGATAGATATCTTCCATTTCTTCAGGACGAGCACGGCCGCAAAGCAACTTGCGAGCTTCTTGAATCTTGCCCTTCTTGAACAACTCAACCATTTCGATCTTGTAGTCACTGCTATCACCTTCTCCTGCTGTGGGACTGGTTAAGTTAAGGTCTTCGGTGATGTTTTGTTGAACAAGATTGATACACTTGCGTAGATCCGGATAACTTAACTTAACATAGGTATCCAGTGTATCGAGATCAAACTCAATACCTTCGGTTACTAGAATTGTAGCAACACGAGCAGTAAATTCTGTTTGGTCAGTTTTTTCAACGTGGAAACCTTGACAACGACTATGCAGTGCTGGAATGATCTTGTTGGGATAGTTACAGGTTAAGATAAATCTTGCTGTGCTGGAATATGTTTCCATCAGTCCCCGCAGAATAGCCTGTGCGTTCAATGACAAATAATCTGCCTCGTCTAACAACACAACCTTAAATGGCCCAAATGGAATCATCTGCACAAAATTTGTAATCTTGTCACGAACAGTATCTACATTGTTTTCTCGTGATGCATTAATTTCTAATACATCAAAATCTTGAATACCTAGTTCATTCAGCAAGACCTTGGCCAGTGTGGTTTTACCAATGCCTGCTGAACCACTGAACAACAAGTGGGGAATAGATTCTTCTTTAATCCAAGACTTTACTTGACGCTTCTGCGCCTCGTCCTTGAACACATACTCTTCGATAGTTTTTGGTCTATATCGTTCAGTCCACAACTCTTTAGCCATTATACATCCTCTGTAACTTTAATTGGACCGTAAAACCAAACTTCACGATCACTCCACTCCCAACCTAGATCTTCAGGACCGGATTCCCATTCCTCTTG
>Ga0214164_1000610_pt1 | contig 23099 bp, 17 predicted proteins | sample TroBogepilimnion_13_FD_153003 | JGI IMG/M metagenome (GOLD analysis project Ga0214164, IMG submission 153003) | Freshwater microbial communities from Trout Bog Lake, WI - Practice 03JUN2009 epilimnion v4 | ecosystem: Environmental > Aquatic > Freshwater > Lake > Epilimnion/Euphotic zone ...
TGGGAAGAAAAAGACAGGTATTATATAATAGGGGGTACCAACTACAACAATGCCGACGAATTATTGGACCTAGGAAAAATTGATGACGACAAAATTCTTTATACAATCCACTTCTATGAACCTTATATTTTTACGCATCAAGGGGCGGAATGGGTAAAGGATCATACTTATGTTACCAATATCCCCTATCCGTATGAGAAAAGAAGAATGCCCACCTTGGATAAGGCATACAATGGTACAGACATAGAACAAGACTATGCAAAATACCCAGCAGAAGGAACCAAGGAATATATTACCGTCAGGCTTCGTCGTATTGCAGAAGAGTGCAAAAAAAGAAATATGCCTTTGATATGCACCGAAGCGGGCGTGATAAATGAGGCAGATGAAAAGTATCGCCGCAACTATCTGGAAGATATTACAGCTGTGATGGACGAACTAAACATTCCTCTTTTGTTATGGGATTATGATCAGAAATTTAGCATCGTTATCCGCAACGAGAAGATAATGAAAGAAATAAGACTCTGGCTTGAACGCAAGAACAAGGAATAAAAAGAGTTTTCCCCCAACCTTTAAAGGTGCTTTATTGTAAGTAGTACAGCAATACTTTTGTACCCATCACACACAACTTTATTAATGAGTAGACACAAAGCTTTCGCTGCAATACAATTTCCAGAATTCCGGAACTTTCTTTTTGGCAGATTCTCTTTTATCATGGCATTAAGAATGCTCGGCACCCTGGTTGGCTGGTGGGTTTTTGAATTAACCCACGAACCATTTGCTATCGGATTGATTGGCTTAAGTGAGGTAATCCCTGCATTGTCCTTGGCACTATATGCGGGCCATGTGATAGACATCAGCGAAAAAAGAAAACTAATGCTTCGTGGGGTAGCCTTTTACTTCCTAGCTGTTCTGGCGTTGATTGCCCTTTCGTCCAAGGTATCTTTTGCTATGTTCAGCAGCCACATTATCGTTTTCTGCATCTATATTATCATATTTCTCACAGGCATCTTGCGTTCATTCGTAAGCCCTGTTTTCAATACCATCCTTCCTACCACCGTACCCAAAGAAGTTTTACAAAATGCCATTACCTGGAACCAAGGTTGCTGGCTTTCGGCTTCGGTAATAGGTCATGCCGGTGCAGGTTTCCTGATTGCAGGTTTTGGAAATACGGGTGCATTGAGTGTAGTGGCAGCATTGGCAGCAGTGGGCTTTTGTCTACTGTTTAACTTGCCAAAGAAACCTGCATTAAATCTAAATACCGAGAAGAAAACATGGGACAGCGTGAAAGAGGGCGTCCGCTTCGTATTCAAGACTAAAGAATTACTTGGTGCTTTATCGCTCGATCTGTTTGCTGTTTTCTTTGGTGGGGCAGTGGCGATGATTCCGGTGTTTGCACAAGATATTCTCAAATGCGGCCCTGTGGGTTATGGCTGGCTAAATGCTGCTTCGGACATTGGCTCTGTAACCATCATTATCACCCTCACTTTTTTCCCAATCAATGGCGGACAAGGCAAGAAACTAATGTATGCCATCGCAGGTTTCGGCATCTGCATCATCACCTTTGCCCTCTCCAAAATGTTCTGGCTGTCTTTTGCTGCTTTGGTTATCAGTGGTTTGCTCGATGGCATCAGTGTTGTTATCCGTGGTACTATCCTCCAACTAAAAACACCCGACAATATGCGCGGACGGGTGATGAGCGTAAACTCTATGTTTATCAATAGCAGCAACGAGTTCGGACAATTTGAAAGTGGTGTGGCAGCAAAGCTATTAGGTGTAATTCCCTCTGTAGTGTTTGGTGGCTGTATGACTTTACTGGTGGTAACCACCACTTGGTTTAAAGCACCAGCCTTGAAAGAGATGGAGTATTAAGACTATCCAATCTAGTGATACTTCATTATCAAGTAACATCTTTCTATTCAAACTTTAGTAACATGCAGTCCATGAAAGGATTCATGAACAAGACGCCGACATTCATGGACTAGATGGCATAGCTTGTACCGAAATTTAATACGAAATTCAATGGAAATAATACATACAAAACTAAGAGCGTCTAGGATTAAATTTATAGAAGCCTGTTTGCAGAATAACATGAAAGACTACACTAAGGAAATGATACTACTAGACCTTAATGAAGCCATTGCCATAGAGTTTGATGGCGGCAAACAAATCAGTACACGAACTTTTGATGAGGATTGGAAGTATATAAAAGATGCCTTAGAAGATGCAGGACTTGCTTTAAATCGCTGGAAAAAAGGGAAACAAGTATATTACAGATACAGCAATATTGAATTCTCAGTCTTAGATGCCTCACTAACCAAAAGGGAAGTTGGTAAGTTAGTGAATGCTGTGAAACTGTTGCAACAGATAAAAGGAATAGACTTGGATAACGAATTGACCGATATTTTGCAAAGACTTCATACACAAATTAAATATCACCGAAACAAAGAAGTTTATGCAATAGGGTTTCAGCAAACACAGACGGCTGATGGATACCAGTTTGTGGATGATTTGTACGAGGCGATCATTGAACAAAACGTTTTAGAGATTACCTATCAACCCTTTAACCAAGAAGCAGAAATCAAAACAATTCATCCTTACCATTTACGACAATACAACAATCGTTGGTTTCTTTTTGGATATGATGAAGTAAGAAATGCAATATCTACACTTGCTTTAGACCGCTTTACAAGGAAGCCAAAAGCAGTTAATAAGCCCTATCATACATCGGAAGGATTATTTGATGCAAATACTTATTTCAAAAATATTATTGGTGTTACCCGATTTGAAGATGCGCCTGTGGAAGAGATAAAACTGGTATTTACTGGCAAACGAGCGCCTTATATCATTACCAAACCTCTACACGAAACACAACAACATATATTGTTGCAAGATGGAAGTTTACAAGTGACACTACAACTAAGTATCAATAACGAACTCAAGCAATTGATATTAAGTTTTGGGGCAGATGTTAAAGTGATTACACCTGAATCTTTGAAAGCATTTATCAAGGAACAATCAGAAATGGTGTTAAGGCAACTTACTTAGTGCAAGTCTTTCGTTAATGGCTTCTTCAACAATCTCACAATAGTCGTTGAATAAAATATTCTCAACATTAAAGCCAGCTTCCGTTGCAAACTCTGGAAGGAATTGCTTAAACACAAGGTATTCTGCTATTATTATTTCACTACCAACTATCGTGGTACGTCTTGTAGCAGTTTTCAGCCAATCCCTGGTTTCTCTTATTACAGTGGTTTCTTCATTATTGTGCGCTTTGGTATCTATTCCATTTATATCTGAGATGTATTTTTGATATTGGTATTTTTCTCTTTCGAAGACAAGTGCCTTTTTATTGTTTTGTATTTTATCACCAAATCTCTTTGCACCAAAAAACAATCCTAATTCAAAGGGCATATTAAATCTTGGCAATCCTTCTTTATTTGAACTTGTATTGGAGATGTCGTGGATACCATAACGACAATTGGCTATAATTCTGTAAATCTTATCGAGCCTATTTTCAGTGCCATCATCATCACTCAAGGCACTTAATGGGAAGAAGCCACAGCGATAAACGGTGTAAACTATGGCATAAAGCAATGGCTTGAATGTTTCATCAAAAGGACAGTTAATAAATACATTGTCATTGTAACCATCCTTTCCAGTCATTAGGCTATTTTAATTGTTGCTTTCAACTACTTTAATGGAGGGGGTGGCGGTTTTTATTGCTGCAATCCTGTATTTAGCAAATACATTTTTAACGGCAGCTCTTATTTTTGACTTAGGGACAGATGTCACACGTCTTTTAGCTCTTTTTAATGTTATCTCTGCCATATAAATTCTTTTTCTATTAAAAAACGAATATACACTTTAAAAACCATCATTCTCATTATTAATCTAATTGAGAATACAAATACTACCCTCTTCCACTATTAAACCCTATTGCCTTCTTTTTCTTTTGTTGAGAAAAGTCTTTTTCATCCTGATTGTATATTTCTGTCAGCGTCATTGGTTGGGTGATGATACTATCAAACCCTAACTTATTAGACAAGGCTTGTGCCTTCACTGTTTCCAATTCTTTAAATTCATATTGGGCAATCATTCTTCCTTTTCGCAATAATGCGGTATCCACTTTTGAAATATCTGTGTTGAAAGTACAGATGATTTGTATGTTCAAGCAATCAGAAAGAAGCCCATCGGATATATTTAGAAGGGTAGAAACGGGTGAATAGCCATTTTGCTCCCTATCGACAATAATGTTTTCGGCATCTTCGATAACAAAAATAGAATTAGGGTTGTCTATTAGAAAGGTAAGAAGTTCGGGGTTGGTAATTGAAGTTGCCATATTGGGTGGCAAGAAAATAACTTCCTTTTTAAGCGATGCTATCAGGTAACGGATATAAGATGTTTTGCCAGTCCCTGGCTTTCCGTGCAACAAGACAAGCCCCTTGTCATTCTTTTTGGAAAGCCTTTTATGAATAATTTGGTGAATAGATTTAAAGTCACTGTTGTAATTGTCATCGATACTCAATTTGGGCTTTGCAATTGTCAACGACTTTTTTGTTAGGCCATTGCCGCTATTTATCAATAATGATATAGAGGGGTCAAAATAAACTACTGCTCTCTTTTGAAATTTCTTAATGCCCGCAATGATCTCTTCAATTTTACTTACAGCAGTATGTCTGAACAAAAAGCGAACCTTGTCCCCACTCGTATGAAAGTCAACAAGTAAGTCCTCATACAGTATGTAGAAGATGTCATCCAGTTCTGTCACCTTTGTTCTTAACAGGTAACGTTTCGTAAAATGACAATCGGAGATAACCGGACTATACTTTGATAAAAACCATTTATTCGCTTTCCTACAATCAATATTAGTCTCACTTATCAAATTGGGTATTGTATTGAAGTGGGCTGTATACAAATAGAATTCATTGTAATTATCGTATCGCCTCTCCACAAACACATCCCCCAAGTTTGCCTTATTGCTCGTTTCGCTAAAGGTTGACTCTTTCTTTTGCAATGCACTCAACTGTTCTAGTATTGGTTCCATATTTTTCTGATTATTTGTGTAATTGAAATTTGTAGATTATTTTATTGCACCCTCCTCTTTAATGGGATAATACATTTCTTGTATTTCGGTATCTAGCCCTCTAAAGAATATCAATTCATCGGGACTATAGATTAGTTCTGCACCAAGGGTAGATACCACATGTTTGTTGCCACCCAAAGTATCGCTACGCATTAGCTGCACTAACAGGTTACGGTAGGGTAATATGCTACCAATAACAAAATGAATATTGCTATTGTACCCATACTGTAATAACTGCCTGAAATGATTGATGGCTATCTTGCTGGTAAACCGAGGATAAAACTGCCACATATCGTCTATACATATCAAAGTCATTTTACTATTATGCTTCTTCTGTTCTTTTACTATTTGGGCAAATAGATGGTTCTTGTTTTTGATACTGCCTATTTCCGGGTTGTTATATACGTAGGATTCTGTGTTTTTACAAGTGGTGGTGTCTATTAGGTTAGCTTCCTTTGCTATGAATAAAAGCCTTACAATGTTGTTGTTACTATCAACAAGCAAGTTTTCCAACAGGTTCTTTATCTGCGTATCATCCAAGTAAGAAACAAACAAGTTGCGCAAGGCTGGTAGGCTTTTGCTAACCTTGTTCCCTTCCGTATCCGAACCAATGATTAGCGATGGCATGTTTGTTTTTTTTTGTTTGAAGGAAGGCCTGGCTTTAAGCGAAATCTTCCTGACTAGATGTACCGCTGAATCTATTTTTGTTGGGATTAGCAATACCACTTATTTGCTAGTTTGACATTGGGCTTCTCTTAAACAGGAAACGGCAAGAAACTGACTAACTGATGATTGAAATAATCTAGCGTTTCTTAAAAGTATTCCTCATCAAAGTTAGACAAATCGATACCCATATCCGATTTCTCTAATTCTCTGATACTAGTATTGTCTAATTCTTCAATTTTAGCAATTAGATATTCTTTTTCCTCTTTGCTGAGAAAGGACGAATCGCTAATTAGTTCTGCTTTGCTTTTGATGCGACCGAATGCTCTTCTTCTGTCAAGTGGATATTTTAAAAATGGCGTCCACCCAATTACTTTAAAACCACCAGATAATGAGTTATACTTCAATGAGAAAATTGCACGTTCTGTAACAAAGTCCCGAATCAATCTGTCATAGGATATAAAATATAATTCAGGCTTAGAAAATTTCTCACTCAATCTAAGTTTTTTCAAATGATTACCATTGTACTCACTAGAAGAACCATAAACTAAGATATATTTAGCATTAATTGCTCGAGTTCCGTCATAAACGCCCAAATCACTAAAACAAGAAACAACCATTTTATTAACCATTTCTGTACTATTAGATGGAAATAGCCTCTTCCAATCTTCAAGTTGTGTATATGAATGATTGAATTCAGAAGTAAAATCATTTGCACCTGTAAATATTTTTCTATTTGGGGCTTCTATTTCTATAAGATTAAAGGTAATTTCTACAGAATTATAGGTTATTAAAATAAAATCAGGGACTCTTCTTTCCCACCCCCCAATTGGGATTTTAGAAAAGATTGAGCTACCATAAATATTATAGTTCTCAACCATACCATTCATTACTGAAGCAAGAATACAAGTTGGATTATCTTCTATGAATTTATGAATTTTGTTCTCATTAAACACCAAAGATTTCTTTTCTTCTTCAATTAAACCTGAAAATTGTTTTTTTATTTCCTTGTAATAAGAATCTATCATTTTAAATTATTTTTCCTAAGTAATAAATCAAATTGCTTACTTACTCCTTCTAGCATTCCATTGTTGTGAAGTTCATGTAAAGAACCTGATGTATTCAATGGGATTCCTTTAAACGTAAAATCAGATGTAATCCCACAATAATTAAGCAAATCAGTCTGGGTTGTGCTTAACGCACTTATTCTTCCAGACCAACCTCCATGATCTATTATGCCTCCAAAACTTTGAGATGGATGATTAATGTTATATCCAATTACAATAGGGTGCTCGTCAATTTTTGTATTCTTTTCATCTGGTCTTAATCCTACCAGTGTATAACAAACTGTTTCATTACTACCCGATGATGCCGCTATAAAGCTATTAAACTTATTAACCAATCCATTTTGTTTTATAACTTCTGGTAGTTCTTCAATTCCTAATCTTTTATACTCAAGATTACCAACTAGCGCTTCCATAATTTCTCTCCTTGGAATTTCCGTCAAGGGCGAATACTGATTTTTACTCATGCTATTTTTATTATTTGGTATATTAATAAATATCAAAAATTTTCTCATCAATTTTTAAATTCAATAAGACGAACCAAAGGATTGTCCATAGGTTTATTTTCCATCGTATTTACACAGGCTTTCAACCGCTTTGTAAACTCTGTATAATAAATAGCTAAAGGATAAGACTCCCAATGTGTCGATTTTGTGTAGTGTTTTTGAAATCCAAACCCACACGTGAGCCAAAATGAATTGCTATATATGTTTCTATCATGCAATTTAAGTTTGGGTGCAGATACAAAGTCAACTTGCATTAGGGGATACTTTCTTTCAAGCCTTTGCTTTAATTGCTGTTTGTTAGTTTTATTTTCTTCTGTGTAGATAATAGTTAAATAAAACTTAGGGTTATTAAATTTAGCAGGATAAAAACAGGTTAATAGAATATCGATAAAATCTCCTTGCTTATCATTATTCAATATAAATGGGTCCTCTATAATTAATGAGTTAGCCTTTGGAAGATAGGAAAAATGATTTAAATCTATTCTCTCCCCATCGTCAATTACCTTTAGGTTGGGTCTAGTATTTCTGGCATCGAGATGAATATCGTTAGAAATACAGAATATGCCAAACTTCTCAGATAGTTCTTTGCAGTATTCAGCAGTGTCTGACAAAAACAAAAAGTCGGGCTTTTTATGCATTGTATTATACTTATCAAATTGTTGTGCTCTGAAAATTTGAATTGCCTCTCTACAATCCCTTATAGGTGAGTTGATTAATGAAAGCTTAACTAGATAGTTGACCAGCAATCTTTTGTCCTCGTCACACTTTAAATATTCTTCTCTATTTTGATTTAATTGTAACAATCTTTTTATATCCTCTGCAGGAATATTTAAATATACTTTTCCCTTCTCAAAAATGAGTTCCTCTAATAGTATCAGCCATTTTTTATCAATTGTTGTGCTGTTCCAATTTGTTAGCATTTTACAGAAGCGGACAAAAAAGTCCACTGACATAAATATCGTAGGTTGCATAGTCTAGTTTTTATTAGCAGTAGTAAAGTTGTACAAAGCAATATTTAGATTGCTTGATTCATCAAAAAAACCCTTTCCAAAATTCTTAGTTAATGCCCCATCTTCTTCAATGTTTATTTTGTAAACCTGTTCTTCTCCTTCTGGTACTGCATCTGCTTGATAGAAATAATAGAGCTGGGTATCTGTTGTTTTTAAGGCTGGCAAATCATTGTTTTTATTCTTTCCAGTATATGTATTAGCCGTTAATAATTGCAATCTCCTAATAAGATACTCACTATGCGTTTCAATAATAAACTGAATATTAAACTTCTGCGCAGCCTCAACAAACATATCTGCAAGCTTAGATTGTAAGGCAGGGTGCAGATTTGCTTCTGGTTCTTCTACGAATAATTTCGCATTAGATATTTCATAATTTTTATTTTCTATTGCTGCTAGGACAATTTGCAAAATAAGGGGCAATAATTGTGAAACACCATAGCCCATATCCGCTAATAAGGTCTTTTTGTCCTTATCAATCAAATATATCCGTGTTCCAATGCCTTCCGGTGCTTTGACAAATTCTACGCCTGTGCCAAATCCTAATGAACATATATATTTTTCAATGAAGTCGAAGTAAGGATTGTTTCGCAAATCTTTGTTGTTTGTTTCCAATTGTTTTAGTACCCTCGAAATTCTTGGATTTTGCTTTGCATTATAGATTCTGTCTAAACTATTTTGGGATGAACTAATAAAGTTTGCCTTGTCTAGCAAATTATTTGTGACCTCGTGTAGCGAACAACGAATATTTTGACAAATAAAATATTTAAAGAAGAAGTAATTGATATCTGAAGCATCAGTTACTAATGCTTTTCCCTCCTCGATACATCGAACAATTAAGTTTTTAGAATAAATCTCTCCCATTGATTGACAATTTATATTCAGATCCGAAGAAGAGTAATCGTGCAATCTTGATGTACCAAATGTGAGTGGAGATATTATTGGAGTAAATTTATTAAGTAATGATTTATTCTTTTCCAACCAATAAGACCGCGCTAGGTCTTTATTTTCATCATCAAACCTATTAGAACCTTCAAAAGAGTGATTAACCTGCTCGTTATTAACTTTGTATTCTATGCTAATTTCAAAGTATTTCAAAAACTCTTCTTCTATTTTCTCATATTCTGATTGACTGACACCGAAGAAGTCTTTACCAGATTGATTTCTTTGATCCTCCACGTTTAAAAATTCAAAGAAATCTGTTTTGGTTAGTAATAACTTTTGCTCATCATCAAGATAATGAAAAAATCTTTTTTCTACCTTATTTCTCATAAATCCACTCTTAAAGAATTGGTTGCTGTTCATATTTATTCTTGAAAGTTGGTCAGATAAATGTTCAATTTCTGATTCTCTTTGGTATTCCTTCAAGAAAAATGAATAATCTATTCTTATTGTATATTTGAGTTCTTGCAATTCTTTGCAATGAAATATTTCTTCATCAGTTTCATTAAGCAAGATAGAAATTCCATTCAACTTACCCTGTTTCAAGTCTTCATCTTGGAGTGTAAAATCCAACTTAAGTTTCAACTTTTGAATTACACCTCGCAATTGAAAGGGAAGATAGAAAGAGATTGTATTACTATCGGACGTGTTATTGGGTAGTTTGGAAAAGTCGCCGAGTATTCCCAATAATTCTTCAATATCCATAAGGTCTGGTATTTCATTTTCCTTGTTTAACTTCATTTCTCTAGCTTCAAAGAAGTTACTTAAAAGATTTACTGCTCTTACCAAGCTGCTTTTACCACTATTGTTAGTACCAGTCAAGATAGTAATAGGGGCAAAGTCAAACCAAGTTTTGTCTTTAAATACCCTAAAGTTCTCTAATCCTATTCCTTTTAAATGTGCTTCCATAATTTTGTTTATTAAAGATTTCAAATGTAGGTTGTAATATTCACTTCGCTTATCCCTTTCCTTTCTTGTTATCCTGAGAAAAAGCAATGGCACAGATGATGGCACCAATCAATCCTACCAGAATGAGGGTTGCCGCCCCTACTTTTAATGCTACGCTTATAGTTGTACGAAGCCAAGGAGTCTTTATTTTTTGAGTGAGGTTGTCTATACCAACATGAGCTTCAAGGTACACCTGTACGCCACCAAGTGCTATCGCCAGAATGAAAACGTCTAATAAAATAGTGCCTATCATAATCCGTATTTTTTAATTACAATGCAAACTAAAGAAGTCAGATTGCAGGTTGGTTGCAATGTGAGAGAGGGAAGGTGTACCATTTATTTTTTATGCCTTACCTGACGGCACTTTAGTTCTGAATATTGGTTGGGATTCGACCAATATTTTGTGCCGATGGCACTAGGAAGATACCACCCCGCCCTGCGGGCACCCCTCAAGAGGGGAATTTGGTCGCTTACAGTTAATACTATTTATCTATTTCAGACCCACCTCCTACCTCCTCCCGTGGAGGAGAAACTGGGAGACCTAAGCGTGGATTTATTTAATTTGTTTATTGTGCTTTTAATAGTCTACTCTTGCATCAGATAAGCGGAAAAGAAAAAGCCCCGCTCTTCACGGTAAGTTCTATAGTTTATGGTTGTGCATTATAAAATTGAATGTTCGCCAACAGCATTGCTAACTACTTATTAGGTTGAAAGGTTGAAAATTTATTAACACTTAAAACTTAAAGTTATGGCAACGACAATTGCAGTTACAACACCAATTACAACAGCAGAATTTGCAACTATGGACACCAATACTGCTTCTAATGAAGTCATATTGACCTCAGCAAAAATTACACTTACCGCCGCACAAACAAAAAGCAGACTGGGCGTGTCGGTTATCAGAACATCGGAAATAGCTGATGTAAACACTTCTCTTGTAAAAACAAATACTGCGGCTGTGCCTAGTACTTTGGATATTCCTACTTATCAGGCCGATCTTTTGTATTTGGCTAATCTTAAACAAAGACAAGCTGTGATGTTGCAGCAGTATAATGAAATAACGACCTTGGTAGAGGTAGCTCAACATAATTTGATGATTAAAACGAATGCTATCTTGACAAATGCACGAGTGGTGGCAGCAACAGACAAGGGAGTTGCGGATGCTATGGCGGTATTGGATGAGAAATATTTTACTCATGCTCCTGCAAGTGTTGGCACTGTACATGCTATTGCTGAAGCTGGTGTTATTGCACTATCGGGCATTAATGCTTTGAAAGCTTTTGCCAATACAGAGAAAACCATGTTGTCTATCCTGAATGTTGGTGGTAGTGCTGCAAACACGGTGAGGTTGAATGGATTTACTAGTGTTGTTTTGCCTGCCACTTGGGTGAATGTGGTTGTTACTAACCTGAGTACTACGGATGCGGGTAGTTTTGAGGTGTTTATGAAATGAGGCGTTAATTGATAATTGATAATTGATAATTAAAAAGGCTGTCGCAGTTGTTGCGATAGCCTTTTTTGTTGGGATAGCCCCTGCCCCTTAAAGGGGGTTCTGGGTCGATTGTATCAATAAGGCTTTTACATTTATTCTGTTAGTAGGTTTTTAACACAGAGGAATACAGAGCTATTAACACAGAGAAACACAGAGGGAGGTGGCTATTTTAGATAAGTATACTTCACTTTAAGGACTGAAAAATTTGACCTCTGTGGTCAATTGCTTCTTTCGCCAAGACAATCGATCCTATTGGGTATGACAATTGATTTTGTGGTTGGATTAATTGATTCTCTCGCCAAGACAATCGATACTATTGGGTAAGACAATTGATTGTGTGTTTGGGTTAATTGATTCTCTCGCGAAGACAATCGATACTATTGGGTAAGACAATTGATTGTGTTGATAGGATGATTGCTTCTCTCGCCAAGACAATCGATACTATTGGGTAAGACAATTGATTGTGTGGTTGGATTAATTGCTTCTCTCGCCAAGACAATCGATCCTATTGGGCAAGACAATTGATTGTGTTGGTAGGATGCTTGCTTCTCTCACCAAGACAATTGATTAGGTTAGGCAGGTTAATTGATTGGCTCGCCAAGCTATGTAAAAGTGTTCTGAAGTTGATGGGGATAGACGGGTAGCAAAGAGAGGCCATCACAACCTAATATGATAGCCTCTCTTTGATGAACTGTAAAATATCCTTTCCTACTTTATATCCATAAAAAACAAAGAGAGTGCAAAACGGCACATTCTGGTATTGGAATGCCCGGCATCGGGTACAAATACTTCTGTCCAGTTGAAGGGAACTTTTAGGTAATCGGCGTTGTTTTTGGATTGTTGAAAGAAATTCTGTCCTCTGGCAAAACGGGTCATCCCTTCTGCATCTGCTTGGGCAGACTTATAAAAGTCCTCATCGTCCCTAATTGTATCTGCTGTACCCAACAACAAAAACAACTTCTTGGAATACATGGTATCTAAGTTTGCAAGTGGCAAGGCCGACTTCCCAAGACCATAAGGGAAGTCAACGTTGTTTGTAGGCATCGTGTACCACCCTGGATTGGCAGCAGCAGCTTTGATAATCCTATTGACTGGCTCATACATCAAAAAGCGAGACACGAACTGCCCACCCGCCGAATGTCCATAGATGTAATAGCCCGTAGAAGTACTTTTTAGTTGCCGTACAACTTCATCGAACAATGGCTCAATCAATTCGAAAGTCCAGGCCTCTTTTGGATTAAATTGTTTCCCCCGTCTATTATATACATTACCAAATGTGTACATGTCGCCCTCGGGATAAGCGTCCTTGCTAAACTCTAGTGCAATGAGCACACAGTTAAAAACAGCCGCCGCATCCAACGCCTCACTAAAGTTGGCCTTGGCATTGCGGTGCGCACCATGCATCAAGATTACAATGGGCAAACTATCTGGATTGGCCTTCGGACTGTAGTAATAAACCTTGATGGGGGTTCGCAACTTTCCGCCATTATCAAAGTAAAAACTCTGCTTGCCAGATACAGACCTGTCAACTTCGCGCTGTGCCCATATTGGTTGTACTGATGCCAGTAACAGCAAAAACAATAACAGAGACGTTAATATCGTTAGGTCTCTAAGAATGTTCCGAGGAAGAATTAATGCCATTTTAATAGTTTTATCTGTTGATGAATACGTAAACACTTTCCTTTTAAACAATAAGAGTTCTTGATATTTGCAAAATGTAACAAAGGTGCTTCAAAAAACTTTCGTCACCCTAAACACTTGCTTGAACAATACAACCATATCTTCTTTTTGCACTATCGGCAATGCACGATGGGTTTCATTGGTATCTGTACATCGAGTAGGGGGTATTTGCATTTATTGTTGTTGGTGCAACATCCAAAATTGTTTAAACAATTAGTATGGAGTAAAAAATGATAGTGGTGATGTAGAATATATACTTTGTTTTTCGCCACAAAGACCCTAAGGCTCAAAGTTGCGCAAAGGGAAGAAAGAAGAAAAAGTAATACTTGGTGCTTCTTTCTGTTTTGGGGCTTTGTGGCAAAAATATATACCGAAGAAAGATTTGACAACGGCAAACATTCTAGATTATTACCAAAAAGATTTTATCACTAAGGGTATTTTACTGTTAGGTTGTCTTCATAAAAGGGTATCAATTTGCTTGCGATGAAAAATTTTAAGAACGTATTGAATAATGATGAATTGAATAAGGATAAGCCTTTGTTCAAAATTGAGGATGACAACATAGATACCAATCTGGCAACACTATTGGATGATGAATCCATTATTAGGAATGTATTAAAAAATAATCCGGATAAAGGATTTGAAATGCTCTTTAAAAGGTACTATAAGCCGCTTTGTAATCATGCTGTACGCTTTGTTTACTCAAAGGAGATTGCAGAAGATGTAGTGAGTGAGGTATTTGTGAACTTCTGGAAAAAGAAGCACTACGAAAATGTCACCATCAGTTACAGGGCCTATCTGTACCAAGCGGTTCGGAACACAATCTACAATCATTTGAAGAGTGAGTTTGGTAAAAAAAACAATCACACGCTTTATGTAGATAACATTGGAAAGGAAAAGGAGCTGGAATATGATACACCACAAAGAATTTTATTGTTTGATGAGTTATTTCAAAAAATAGAACAATCAGTTGGCGACTTTCCTCCACAATGTCAGAAAGTTTTTCTACTCAGCAGATTTGAGGGGAAGAAAAACAGAGAGATAGCTGAGGAATTGAACATTAAAATAAAGACAGTAGAAGCACACATGATGAAGGCACTAAGCATACTTAAGAATTCATTAATAGACTACTTGAAATAATTAAATAGACTTAATAAAAATATTTATGACAAATGAAAACGTCATCAATAAGGCGATATTGGTGAATCATTTTTCAGGCAATGCAACACCTCTTCAAAGGAAACTGATTGAAGAATGGTTAGCTGAACCCGATAATGTAGAATATTACTACGAATGCCTGAATGAATGGGAGAACAATAACGCACAATTTGTTGCCAACGATACACTGGCATTAAAAAAGGTTATTGCAACAAAGAATAAAGAAGAAAAAATTAAACAAAGCGAATCTACTATAAGGATGTTTGGAAGACGGTTTGCTGTTGCTGCAATCATCTTGCTAGTTGTTGGCGTTTCATTGTTTTTAGGTAAAGATGCCATCATATATAAAAGTATTGAAACAACTTACGGAGAAATAAAGCAGGTAACACTGCCCGACGGTAGTATTGTTACGCTAAATGCAAACAGTGAAATCAGATTTTCCAGATTCAACTTCTCAACCAAAACAAGAGAAGTAATGCTTAATGGGGAAGCAGATTTTTCTGTTGTTCACACCAAAAGCAATCAAAAGTTCATTGTAAAAACAGATAACAACCTGCATGTTACGGTTTTGGGTACGCAGTTTTCTGTCTATGCCCGGAATACCAATGACAGGGTTGTTTTGAGGAAAGGAAAAGTAGAACTGGATTACGTTTCCGATGACAAAAGAAGCAAACAATTGATTCTTAGACCAGGTGACGTATTTACTCAGAAAATTGGAGGCGGCGACACATTGGCCCATATTACTGATACTGAAAAAGAGGTAATTTGGAAAACGCATGATTTTTTGTTTGAATCTACTTCCTTATCTGAAATAGCAACTATGCTAAAGGATAATTTTGGAATAAATGCCCGTTTCCAGAATCAAGCACTCGCATCCCGAAAAATATCTGGCTCCTTTCATGCAGAAAAAGCTGAGGAGTTGGTTGATGCCATCTCTCAATTGCTGGACATCAACTATAAGATACGTAATAATGTAGTCTACTTTTATGAGTAGACCCTTTTGTACAGAATTAATAATTGTTGAAAATTGCTTGTCGTTATGAAGAATATGAGAAATATTTTAAGTGCATTGTGTTTATTTAGTCTGATAGTTGGTACAGATTTTAATGCTATTTCCGCTCAAACAAATGCTAATTTACAAACCAACAGTATCATAAAAGGTGGCGATACTTCCCCAACAATGGTAAAGCTTGTTGATGTACTAAAAAGTTTTAAAACGAAGTTTGATACAGATGTATTATTTGAAGACAAGTCTATTGAAGGCTTGGTAGTTTCATCGGATATCATCAATCCAAAAGAATCAGTAGAAGTAAATCTAAACAACTTGCTCAGTTCTTTCTCCCTTAGCTTTAAAAAAGTAAAGGATAAGACTTATGTAATTGTAAGTAAAAAAACAAAAAAGTCAACAAGCACTTCAATTACCAATCCTTTTAAGGTTGAGTTAGAAACTCCAACTGAGACAACAATCACTACTGCTACAAGATCAGCCCCCAATGATGTTGTTATTACTGGAGTTGTACGAGATGAAAAAAATGCATTTCTGCCGGGTGTAACCATTATGGAAAAGGGAAAAGCTAATACGGTTGTTTCCAAAAATGATGGTTCGTTTTTAATAAAGGTCTCAAGTACTTCATCTGTACTTGTTTTTTCTTATGTAGATTACCAAACCCAAGAAGTTTTGGTAGGTAACAATGTCACATTGAATATTTCTTTAAAAGCTGGGGTAAAAGAGTTAGACCAAATTGTTGTAGTTGGATATGGCACCCAAAAGAAAAAAGATATTACTGGTGCAGTATCTTCCATAAGTAAGGATCGGCTAGCTGATCTACCAAACTCAAATTTCGAGCAGGCTTTACAAGGTGCCATGCCCGGAGTAAGTGTGTCCACTACCAGTGCAAGCGCAGAAGGGAGTGGTAACTCAATTTTAGTAAGGGGTAAAAACTCAATTCATGCAGGAACAGAACCACTCATTATTTTGGATGGGATACCTTTTACAGGTAGCATGTCGGAAATAAACCCCAATGATTTAGAGAGTATAGATGTATTAAAGGATGCCTCTTCTGCTGCCATCTATGGTGCAAAAGCTTCGGGTGGGGTAATTATCCTAACTACAAAGCAAGGACGTAAAGGGAAGGTAACAGTAAGTTATGATGGTCAAATGGGGATTTCAGAAGTTGCCAAGAAGCCAGATTTAATGAATGGACAGGAATTTTATAACTTTAAATTAAACAGGGCTAATGCTGTAAATACAATATCTGCCTCCGAACAAGCTGTTTATGATAGTAAAAGTTGGGTTAACTGGTACGATTTGGGAACACGCACAGGTATTAGAAATCAACAAAGTATTTCTGTTTCTGGTGCTACTGATAAAGCCAAATATTATTTCAATGCATCTTATCTAAAGGTACAAGGCGTGGCAAAAGGGGATCAATTTGGAAGGTACTCCATACGTTCCAATTATGATTATAAATTAGCCTCCTGGATTTCATTAGGATCAAACACAAACATATCAGTAATTGACAGATCTGGTACACCAGTCAATTTTTCAAACTCTACAACAGGAGCAACTTTTTTCAATCCACTCACTACACCCTATAATCCAGATGGTTCTTTAACTATTTCTGCCTGGCCTGATGGAGAACCATCCTATGGCAATCCACTTTCTACTACCTTGGTTACTAACAATGACATTACCTATAAACTTTTTACAGGTAACAACCTAACAGTTAACGTTCCTTTTGTAAAAGGTTTGTCTTACAAATTCAATACGGGTGTAGAGCTTTCCAATACAATAAATAAAACTTTTTATGGATTAAATACATACACTGGCGTTCAAAACAATGGAGAAGCAAAAGATTACCAAATGACCCACAGAAACTTCACTATTGAGAATATTGTGAACTTTACAAGAGAATTTGGGTTGCACTCTATAGGAGTTACTGGTTTATACAGTGCGCAAAGTGAAGACGAAGCAGTTGACGAATATACAGGAGTAAACTTTGGAAGTGCGGTTTTAAACAGCAATGGCGTATTCTTCCAAATGGATCAGGCTGGGACAATTACTGCATCAGCACCCTCTACACTAACTACTTTTAAAAAGAATACCCTTTCGCAAATGCTGCGCATCAACTATGGATATGATAGTAAATATTTATTGACTTTAACCGCTCGTAGGGATGGCTTCTCTGCCTTTGGAGTAGGGCAGAAGTATGGAACTTTTCCTGCTATTGCACTTGGTTGGAACATAAAACGTGAAAGTTTTATGCGAGACATTGATGTTATAAACTCTCTGAAACTTCGTCTATCTTATGGATTAAATGGCAACTCCAACTTACCTGCCTACTCTTCTTTAGCTAATGTAGGTAAAACTGCAAATTATCTTTCTAGCTCTGCAACGGTTTTGCAAGGTGTTTTTCCATCTGTTCTCGGTAATGAGTTTTTAGGTTGGGAATCTAGTAAAGTGTATAATATCGGTGTTGACTATACGATACTCCAACAAAGAATTTCTGGCTCTATAGATCTCTACGATAAAAGCTCCAATCACTTAATCTTAGCGAGGGCTATCTCTCCTGTTCAAGGGTTTACAAGTGTTGTAGAAAATATTGGTAAGGTTGATAATAAAGGTATTGAACTAAGTTTGAATACTATTAATATTAAACAAAAAGACTTTTCCTGGAGTACAACTGGCAATATTGCGTTTAATAATAACAAGATTGTTGACCTATATGGAAACGGTCAAAATGACACTGCCAATCAATGGTTTATTGGCAAACCCATCGATGTAGTGTATGGATACAAATATGCGGGTGTATTTCAAACTGGCGATAAAGACACAGTGCAACAACAGTCCGGTGTTCAAAGTGCACATCCCGGCTATGTAAAGATTGCGCCGATTGGAAAAGATTCTGTTATTAGCGTGAATGATAAACAAATTCTAGGAAATACACAACCAAAAATAGTATGGGGAATCAGTAATACTTTCAAATATAAAAATTGGTCTTTGTATGTATTCATCCGGGGTGTTGGCAATGTTATTAAAGAGAACACCTTAGCCCAAGACGCCGTAGGAGGTAGTATTACCGAAAATACTACAGTTAAGACTTGGTGGACACCTACCAACCATTCAACAACACATTGGGCCAACGATGCAAACGCTAATTTATATCATGTAGGCGTATATGAAAATGCAAGTTTTGCAAGATTGCAAGACATTACACTTTCCTATGAGATTCCTCAAAAACTAATTACCAAGTTAGATTTATCTCGTGTAAAAATCTATGCAACGGGTAGAAACTTAGCTATCATCACCAAATATAACGGTATCGATCCCGAATTAACGAGTCAGATTAGTACCCCAAACCAGAAAGAATTTGTATTAGGGTTGAATGTTGGATTTTAGTGCGTTTATATTTAATCATTATTTAGTATGAAAAAGAAATTAGTATACCTATCTGTTGCTACACTCATAATAACATTATTTGCCTGCAACAAAACTTTTTTGAATGAAACACCTTCCGATGTGCTGGCACCAGAAAGTCTTTACACTACAAAAGCTGGTTTTGAATCGGGTTTGTACGGGATTTATAATCTGATTAGACAAGAAAGGGCAGGACTTACTAGCAAGAACCCTATTAACTATCCAGAGTTTGTGCCGATGGTAATTGGTGTTGATAATGCTTATGGCAACTTTCCAGATAACCTAGAGAAAATTTATAATGGATTTGGAGTTCAAAGTAATCCAGCTGATTCTAACAATTCGCATTTGTGTGCAAACCTTTATCAGATCGTGAATGCCGCCAACACCATTATCTTTCAAGCTAATAATAACGGTATTCAATGGACAACAACAGATAAAAATCAAATTTTGGGTGAAGCCATGATTGCAAGGGCTTGGGCTTACAGACACATCTCCTTTCTTTGGGGAGCAATGCCATTAGTTACTTCTCCTTCAGCAATCAGAACGGATTGGGTGAGAACTCCTGTATCACAAATAAGGGCACAAATGGAACAGGATTTATTATTTGCTGAAGCGAATTGCTCCGAGACTGCACCTGTGGAGGGTCGATTTACAAAAGCAGTTGCTACCCATTATCTGGCAGAACTATACTTAACTACAGGACAATATGATAAAGCAAGAGACAAAGCTCTCTCCCTCATAAATGGAGGACATTACAGGCTAGTTACCCAACGATATGGTGTGAGTGCCTCAAAGCCAGGCACTCCTTTTACCGATATGTTCATCAGTGGAAATTCTAATTATAGCCAAGGTAATACTGAAGCTATATGGACTATCGAAAATGCATATTATACTGCCAACATTGGGGGGGATTATAATATAATGAGAAGATGCTGGGTAAACAGATACGACCAAATTCCAGGCTCACCAGTTGTGCTCTCTGTAGCAAATGGAGGGCGAGGCCTTGGTAGAGAAGCTCCTACTAAATATGCCCTTTCACTTTATACACAAAATGATGATCGTGGGAGTGCAAGTGCTTGGAGATGGTACTGGATTATAAATAACAAATCAAACACGATTGGTAAAAAAGTTGGTGACACCCTTTTTAATGACACTACTAAATTAGAAAGTTTAAAAAATTATTATTGGCCAAGTACTACCAAGTGGGATTGGGCAGATAGTACACTTGGTGCTTTATCCGGTGAAAGTTCTCAGGGTAACGATCAAATATATTTACGTTTAGGCGAAACTTATTTATTTTTGGCAGAAGCGTATTTTAAACTCGGCGACAATGCTAATGCAGCTTCGACAATAAATATCCTGAGAGATAGGGCACATGCCCCACATGTAAGTGCTGGAGATATTACACAGGATTTTATTTTGGATGAACGTTCCAGAGAACTTTTTTCAGAGGAGCATAGAAGATATACATTGCTTAGAATGGGGGGGCTGGTATGGTATAGCCGTACGCAAAAGTACAACGCAATCGCAGGCCCTAATATTCAGCTTCGTGATACTTTGCTACCTGTACCACAGACGGTAATTAACGCAAATCTTACATTGGCAATGCCACAGAATCCTGGGTTTTAATTTAATTTACAGATCACCCTTAATAAAGCGCGTGATATAACATTAAAAAGACTGATTCAATTATGAATCAGTCTTTTTGCTTCTTGATTTTTAATGTAAGTCAGGAATAAGGAACAAAATCATTTTTTGATTCTTGCGGGCGATATTTATTTGAAATAACAAGTAACAATAATTACTACGGCACTACAGGTTTGTAATTAGTTTTCCAAGATAATAAAATTCACCGATAACTAAGGGTATTTTGCCCGTGATAATGTCTTGATATAAGAATCTTTTAATGCTGCTGGAACACTGAATTAATTATCTATGATTTAGACGATTTGCAGCCTCCCAATTGCGATGTGTTGTATTAAAATAAATCCTAAATTTTTATATATTTAGCATGAGTATTTGTGTTTATAAATTGAATATATAAATAATTTATAAGTTTAACATTATCAATAAATTATTTCAATTTTTGGGCAGCATTATACAATATAAAAGTATCAAAAGCATATACAAATTAAATTATGAAAGTTGCAAGTTTTAGATCTACGGTAATTGCTTTTATGTGCTTAATTTTTTTTATAAGCATAGGCAATGCTCAGCGAAGTACAGGCACATTGGGCATAAATTATTATATCGATTCTATCAACGGAAATGATGCTAATACAGGTTTTTCTGAAGCCTCAGCCTGGCAATCTTTAAGCAACGTAAATAAAACCACGTTTAACCCCGGAGACTCAATACTTTTTAGATGTGGTTGTACATGGTCCGGTATTACCCTGCACCCTCTGGGTTCTGGCTCTTCTGGAAACCCAATTGTAATATCGAAGTATGGGACAGGAGCTCTTCCTCAGATTAATGGCAATACCGCAAAGTCTCAAACAACTCAGACAGTTTATTTAATCAATCAAGAATATTTTACCATTTCAAATCTGGATATAACCAACAATTATCAATCAATTAGTGCAAAAACTGCTTTAAAAATGGGTGTTTATGTTGCTGCAGCCAACTTTGGAACGGTACACAATATAACCCTTAAAGATTTGGTTATACACGACGTATTGGGTACTTATTATTCCAATGTAAACTCGGGTGGTATCTTCTGCAATATAACTGGCAGTAGCAAAGTAACAATCTTTGATAGTTTGCTAATTGACCACTGTAAAATTTATAATGTAGACAGAACAGGTATTTCCAATGCTTCTTCCTGGTCTCCAAGTAGACCAATCAATAGTGATAAAGGTTGGGCTCCATCTACAAATTTAATTGTGCAATATTGTGAAGTGGACAGTAGTGGATCTAACAGTATCATCATCAGGGAAGCTGCTGCCCCAAAGATTCAATACAATAAAATTTGGAAAAGCAGTATACGCTACTCAGGCAATTCAATATTTGTATTTGATTGTGACGACGCTTTAATACAATACAATGAAAGTGCCTATAACGTATTTAATAAAGGAGATGCTGATGCTAGTGCCTTTGATGGTGATTATCATTGTCATAGAACAGTGATACAATATAACTACAGCCATGACAATGATGGTGGTGCCTGGGTAATTGTAAGTGATCCGGCCTTTAGTGGCACTTTCGATGATAGTTGTATTATACGTTATAACATCAGTCAAAATGACTGTCACGCAAATGCATCTCACGAACAGGCCATTTGTAGGATAGATGGAAACATCACAAATACGACCATTTATAACAATGTAGTTTATTCCAGCAATGATTGCATAAACGTAATAAACCACTGTGCTTGGGGAGGTAGTCCTACTGCCACACCCCAGCCAGACAATACAAGGTATTTCAACAACATTTTTCAAATCAATAAAAATACTGCCACTTTCAACTTTGGGGCAAGCACCAATACTACATTAGACCATAATGTATTTTATTACACACCACCCTATACAGGTGCTTACCCACAAACAGATGCCAATGTACTTACATCCAACCCATTGTTTGTGAGCCCTGGTTCTGGGGCATCTGCTTATAATCCTGATATAACCTATAACTATCATACGCTAGATGGATATAAACTACAATCTGGTTCTCCTTGCATTAATAGTGGTGTAAATGTGGCGGGCTATACCGCAACAGACTTCTGGAGTAATATAGTGCCTGGTACAACGGGGAAAGCGCCATGCCGTGGTGCTTTTGAATATACTTCTGCAATGCCAGTTACATTAATCAGTTTTAAAGTAGATTCAAAGGGAAGAATTAATCAATTAAATTGGGCTACTTCAGAAGAAATTAATAATAAAGGATTCGAAGTACAACATAGCAGAGATGGTAAAACATTTACAGACCTAGATTTTGTGGCTACTAAAACGGCTACAGGCAATTATCTTGGTACGATCAATTATTCTTTTACAGATGCTTCTCCTTATACAGGAACTAATTATTATCGTTTGAAAGCTTTTGATAAACAAGGCAAAACCACCTATTCTTCAGTTGCAGCTTTAACTAATCAAAAAGGTTTAGTACCTTCTATCAGCGTTTATCCAAACCCAATTTATAAAGGG
>Ga0214164_1000614_pt1 | contig 23034 bp, 20 predicted proteins | sample TroBogepilimnion_13_FD_153003 | JGI IMG/M metagenome (GOLD analysis project Ga0214164, IMG submission 153003) | Freshwater microbial communities from Trout Bog Lake, WI - Practice 03JUN2009 epilimnion v4 | ecosystem: Environmental > Aquatic > Freshwater > Lake > Epilimnion/Euphotic zone ...
CCACACTTTCGTAGTAAGAACACTAACTGTAAATGAAAAGCTAGAAATTACACTAGCAACGAAAGATTATCAAGACACAGTAGGGTACGGTAGAGCTTATCGAGCAGCCGTAGTTGCCGCAGGTCTTGAAAGTGTTGATGGCCGGGAATTAATTCCTTCTGTAAAGGGAACTAACACCTTTAGACAGAAGTTTGAGTACGTCATCAACAGTTGGTATGACGGAGTAATCGACATTCTATTCGCAGAAATTGATGAACTAGAAGGTCAGGTATTTAAGGTACTTCAAGAGATTGGAATCTTCCCTAAAGATTCTATCGTCACTCCTATTTTCAAGGATGAAGAAGCGTCGGGTGATACCCCAAAAGGTGGGAAGTAGACCCGTACATTCAATACCATATTGAGACATCTTCTGAAAGAGGACTTCTTAATAAAGAGGTAGTGAGTGAAGTACAGGATAAACTACTTTTAATTTCTCTGGTTTTAAAGAAGAGAAGAGACCAAGAACTCGAAGAAAACAGATTCGAGCAACAACTCTTAATCCACAGGCCTGAAGCTTATAAAGAATATAAGCAGTCAAAAGAAGACCAACTTGAAGAGAATCTTGGTTACTCACAAATTATTTGGAAAACTCCAGAAACAGTTGAAGAGGCACAAGAAGTCCTTTCTGTAATTTCTAATGCTCACAAAGAAATTGCAAAAGATGAAGACTTTGAAAAAGACCTAGAGCTTCTTCAACAATTTCATGGAATAGATGTCTCCCAATTAGGGGACGAAGAATAGGATAAAAATGGCTGACAATATTATGGGTGGATACGGTTCATCAGATATTACCGCCAATATTGAAGTCAATCTTAACAACATTGACCGCTCTACTCAAGATGCCGCTACCCTTGCAAGTCAACTAAAAGACTGGGGTTCAAGTATTGAGGCTGCTAATAAGCAACTTCAAGATTACAATACTACCCAAAGTGAAATGCTTCAAACAGCATCCGACCTTGCAGAAGCACACGAAAGTATTGTTAAAGCTGCTAGAGAATTAAGAGAAATTTCAGCAGCATCAAATGTCAATCTTAGAGACATGGCACAAAATGCTCGTGAAATTCAAAGTGCTCTTTCAGGCCTTGGTGGTGCAAGTGGTGCTCCCTACATACCAGGTATGTCAAGTGCTAGTCCTGCTAGTGTAGTTGACAGTAGTCTTAGTCCTGGTATGGGGATGCCAGGTGCCCCTGAAGCAACCCCTTCTGATTTTGGTATGTCAAGCGGAGGCGGCACAGATCTTATAACTAGTCTAGCAAATGCCAGTTTGTTAGGCGGTGGTGGAAGAGGTGGTGGAGGTAGTGGAACCTCTGCAAGTGTTAAAGATGGTATCTATGAAGCAGGCAGTGCTGAAGATAGTTCATATGGTCAATCAATGGCTAAAAAAATGCTGGGTATTAATTACTGGATGCCTGGCGGTAAAGCAGCTGCTCTTGGTAGATACATTGATAGACTTTCAAATGGTGGGGTAACTAGTAGTTTAGGTGGATATGTAAGTAAGTACAAAGGAATTTTTGGTACCCCTACCCAAGATTTAAATAGTACTGGAGAAGCTGCTTTCAGTGACTATATGAAGAAACAAGGTTTTATTAATGCAGCCGGTAAAGGTATTAGTGCAGAAGCAGCTAATTCTATGTTAGGTGATGCATCTAGTGGTATGACATTAGATGCTATTCAAGGCGGTGCAGTAGCAGCTGCAGAAGCAGGTGGCCTTGGTGTTATTGCTGAAGGTGGTTTGCTTGGTTCACTTGGTGGTTTAATGGCTGCAGCTGCACCAATTGCAGCTGTTGGTTATTTAGGCATGCAAGGTTACAATGCTTACGCTAATTTTCAAAAACAAGGTCAATTGCTTGGTAGTTTAACTGGTGAAAATAATTCTGGTAAAATGGTTGGAATGGAAGCTACCGACTTCCTTGGAACATTATTTAATCCACGTATGGGGTATGGTGCCGCTAAAGAAATTCAAATGACTGGATTAAGTGCTGGTTACCAGGGTGATGTAAATGGTGTATTTAATAATGCTTCTGGTGGTGCAGGTTTGCTTGGTCAATACACAAGTTTTGCTAGCAATGCATATCAACAATATGGAATAAGTCCTCAAGAATCTTTAAGTATGTTTCAAGCAGGAATTATTCAAGCAGGTGCTAGTGTTACTGATTTAAGTGGTGCTTTAAGAAACTTGGCAAATACTAGTCAAACTACTAATACTAGTTTTGCTGTACTTCAAGAACAATTTACTTCATTCCTAAGTGGTATAGCTTCTGTTGGTGGAACAGGTAATGCAGCAATTCAACTAGCTACAGCTAATGCACTTACTAACCAAAATAATCCTCTCTTATCTGGTGCTGGAAGTACAGCTAGTATGCTTCAAGGTCAAGTTGGGCAAGCTTTAGCTGCTCAACAAATGGGAGTATCATATACCCAAATGTTTAATATAACTGGTACTCCACAAGGTTTGCAAGCAGCATCACAAGCATCAAACCAAGTATTTCTTAATATTCTTAGAAATATGGGTTTAAGTCCTGGTATGCCTAATCTTAAAAATGCAGTTGGTAGTATGGCTTATGCTTTGCCTACTATACTTACACAACTTGGAATTACAAATCCTAAGGGTGGAGCTTGGACTGAACAAACTGCTGTTGACTATACAATGAATGCCCTTTCCCTTAATGGTCAAGGTGAAAATGCTTCTGTTGGTTCCGGCAATGAAGTTAAAAATTTATTTGCAAAATTAACAGGTGGTAAAGCTGGTTCTGAAGGCTTGAAAAATATGCTTGCTGATATAGATAGAACAGAAATTGGTCACCAAGGAGGTTCAACCGCCCTTGATGCTATTGCAGCTAAAAATAATACAACTTATGAAACTGAATATAAACTTACTCCAGAATTACAGAAGAGATTAGGACTTAGTAGTCAATATATTTCAGGGTCAGGAATAATGGGACTTAGTGCTGCAAATCAAAAATTAGTTGCCGCATCAATTGACCAAGGAAAAACTACCATTGGTGAAAGATTTAGTGATGGAACAACAATGGGATTTAATAATAAAAACTCTTTGGCTAATCTATATAATAACAAAACACTTGCTGGTATAAATAATGGTTCTCTTACTCAAGTTGAACTAGGTCCTAAAGCTGCAAAATTGTTTGAATTAATTAACAACCCTTCACAACTTTCAAACTTTAATACTCAAGACAGGGCTAGGAGTGGCAATGGTTCTAACACTACACAAACTCCTATGCATATCCAATAATGGCTAATATTGCTACCCTTACTTTACAAAATAAACAAACAATAGCACTTCCATATAACCCCAACAATGTTATCTGGAACTACTTGCTAAACAAACAAACAATTGATACTTACGGTGGCCGTGTAGTTCAAATACTTTCTGTAGCAACTCAACAAATGAATTTTACAGGTGATGCAGGTAGTAGGCCTAAATTACTTTATTTATTTTCTCAATTAAAAGAAATGCAAACTAATCAAATTGAATTAAAAGAACCAGCAACTTTAGTTATCCCTGCAAGTTTTGCTGAAGATGGAACTATAACTCAAAGTGTTTATATTGACACAATTAATTTAGGGGTTGACTACACAACTGTAACTCATCCTTATAATGTTACTTTTCAAATAGAAGAAAATAATGTTACAAATCAATTAATTACAAATACCTTAAAACAAATAGCTAGTGCTTTTAATTATTCTGCAGGCGTAGGAAATACTGTGACTGGTCAATTAAGTTTGCTTTACCAAGGCCTTGATTTAACAAGTCAATTGAGTGTTGCACAACTTGGTAACTCTTTTGCACAAGATCCACAATCTAGTCCTACAACTACAATTGTAAACACCCCTAATGTAGGAACGAGTTATAACGTATAGTATGGAAGACCAGAGACCTATAAGTGACTGCTTAGTTTCAAAACCAATTTATTATCCAGATGAAGAAATTATTGGTTGGAACGGATTTGCATGGAGTAATTCTAAAGGAATAATTCTTCAAAGTAAAAATCCAAGTCCGGCTTCATCATTTAGTGATTGGTTGGGTAATCAACAATGACAAATGCAGCTAATAACTACTTAGATAGAGGTGGTAACTCTAGTATTGTTCTTTCAACAAATACTGATTCTAAAGGTAATTTAATCACTAAAACTTATAATTTGTGGATTACTAGTTTCTCTACATCTTCTCAAACCCAATTTTCTATTGGCCAAACTCAAAAACAAATTGTTTGGGTCCCAATTCGTAGATCTGAAATGATGATTACTTTTAATATAGATTGGCCTTTACAAGTAACTGGGAACACAACCAAAGATCAGTATGACTATAACGGTTTTCAAGCAATGCAAGAATTCCATAATGACTTGAGGGCACACCAAAAATTAAGTGCAACAACAGTAGTAAGTCCACCCCCAATGAATTTTACTTATTTTAATAATTATTATCCAACCGGTACAGTAGTAGATTCTACTAGTCTTGATAGTACTTCTACAAAACAATATCCTTATTCAGTTAGTAAGGCAAACAGTTTAGTCAATAATAATCTTTCAAGAATACTTGATTATACAAAGCCTACAAATACAGCAACAGGGCCTGACTATAAAGCTAGTAACCCTGTTCAAAACAATCTAGTATTACAACCATTACAATATCAAGGATGGATTCTACAAGTTGCTAAAGAATATGACCGGTTTAAAGCAGTCTATTCTGTTCAATATGTAATGAATATACTAACCCCAAGAAGTGGGAATACCGGAATGCCTTCAAGTATTGTAGTAAAAGGAGACATACCACAATTGTTGCCAACTAGCAGCACAGTCCTTCAACAAGGTCAAAATTGGACTAGTGCAAATATATCAATGGGCAACGGTATAAATATAGATGGGATTCCAGGATGACATCTTCAACTAAAACTGGAACTTATTTTTATTCCCCAGATGTAAAAATTTTTGTAAAAAGTTCTTCAATTAAAAACAAAGATGGTAGTTTTAAAATTTTTGATGTCTCAGATGACATTATTAGTTTTTCAGTAAGTAGGCAAACTAATGCTACAAGTACCGCAACTTTTACTTTAGCAAACAAAGGTTGGAAGTATACTGTACCCCCTGCTAATCTTGGTGGTTCTATTACTTTGCCTATTGAAACAATGGATCAAGTAGTTATATATTTAAAAAGAGACAAGTATTTACAATACTTTACTGGTTATATAACTAATGCCCCTATAGTAACTCTTATACCACAACCTGTAACTTTTGAAGCACACTGTTCTATTTATAAAATTCAAAATACTTTTTGGGATGTTAATAATCTTTCTTTCCAATCATTAATGCCTGGTATGCTTATGTCGGCAAGTAATGATACTACAAAATGGGGTGATGGTGGAGCAGCTCAGGGTATTGTTAATGTACTTGGTAATGTTGTAGGAGTTCCTTTAAGTAGTATCCATGTCTCATCTATTCCTGCAAAATGGATAGCAAATTCTATCCAAACATATAATTTATTACAAAGTAATAATTATTTACCTCAAAATGGTGCTCAAACATTAATGCAAGCACTTGATGGTGCTGGTATTGTTAGTGGAAATAACTTAATTGACCAAAAAAATAATATTGTTACTTATAGTGGATTAAGTCCTCAACAAATTGGTGCTGTTGCAATCCCTAACGGTGCTTTAACTAATGCTGTGTTATCTCCTCTAGAATATTCTAGTTATACTATTCCAAATGGTTCTTCAGGTATTATTGCTAAGACCGCAGATGTTAAAGATATTTACAACCTCTATGCAGGAAGTAGTAATAAGCCACAACCTGTCTCAATTGATAACCAAGACCCTGATTATTGGTGTGTAGTTTCTTGGCCTTATTTTGTTAATAATATTGGTAATGCAGCTGAAGCAGCAGCATGGTTAGGTGGTAGAGACGTAAGTTGGAATAATGGAAGGCCTCTTCTCGTTACTAGTATTGCAAATGCAACCCAAGTAGTTGTTAAGACAAGTATTGCTGGTAATGTTCCAGGGAATGATATTGTCCTTAGTAGAACTGCTTGGGAACACCTTGCAGGCTCAGCAACAACCTATAATCTTGGTAGAGGGAAAACTGGTGATTTTTATCTTTCAAGTAGTATTCAAGTAACTTTATCATGGGCAGATCCTACAAAAGTTCATGAAGGCCCCCAAGATACTACAAACCTTGTTAATCAACTTGAATCTTATGGTTACTCTTTAGGAAACACAAGTGCTCAAAGTGGTACTACAACTAGTCAAACAGTTAACCAGGGTGGACAACTTTCAACAACAACTACAAGTTCTACAGGTGATACTAATACTGTAGTTACAAGGAACACACCAAGTAGTGCAAACAATCCAGGAGGTCCTCCGGGACCTCCTAATCAAAATTGGAATAAAGCTATTATATCTCCTTGGAGGTTTAATACTAGTAGTGACTGGGCTATTTTGTGTTTAAAATATGGTGATTTCCCAGTCACTGATAATAATATTGCCCTCATTAATCTCTGGATTACATTAGAAAATGCTGCTGGTTGGGCCAATTATTATAATCCACTTGGTGATACAGATACTAGTTTAGCATCTTTTTATGGTAGAGGTAACACACCAGCTGCTGCTTTTCAATCACTTGATGCTGCAGCTCAATGGTGGGCTTATAAAATGTCCACCCAAGAATACTGGGGAATTGGTGCAGTATTTGATAGTAGACCTAGATATTCAAATAATACATATACTCCTACCAAAAAATATGATAGTAACAAAAAATTAATACCAGACATACCACTTCCTAGTGCCAATACACCTGGTGCACCAATAGCCTTAGGCAGTGCAATTAACATTTTTAAAACTGCAGTTCAAGCATGTCCTTGGGATGGTGGAGGTTACAAAAATAAAACTGCAGGTACTTGGGCCGTAGGAAGTTGTGTAGTTAGGACAGCAACTAATGCAGGAGTTGCTGTACCAGTACCTTATGGTACATGGACAGGTGGATCTATATCTTCTGCAACTACAAGTAATCCAGCTAATGGGGGACTTCCTACAACAGCTACCAATGCTGGTACAAACTTTAATATAAGTTTTCAACCACCAGTAATTGACTTAAACACACTAGCACTTATTGGAACTCCAAGGGCATTTGTTACGGACCAACCTGTACTTCAAAGTATTTCAACAATGGTACAAGGGAGTTTAAGGCAATTTCAAAGTGCACCAAATGGTGACTTCCTTGCATGGTTCCCAGATTATTTTGGTGTTTATAATCAAAGTCCCTCATTAAGTGTTCATGATATTGAAATAATTGATTTTGCTATCTACCATGATGATACTAAACTTGTGACTCACATTGCAGTTAGTGGTGACCAAGTAAATATGGGAACAAGCGTTGGTCTTATTGACTGGATGCAAAGCAATGGTATTGTTTCAGTTCAAATACCAGAAGTTATGGCTATTTTATTTGGCTTTGCAAGTGCAAATAGTCCTGACGATGCAACTGCCGCAGTAGGTGCCTTTTATGGTAAGTTTGGTAAAAACTTTGCAAATAATTTTCTTTCTAGATATGGTATGAGGCCTCTTGTTCAAGAACAACCATTAATTCGAAGCCATGTTACAGAATTTATGTATGCTTGGCAATTATTTATGCAAAGTTGGGCAAACCAATATTCCTCAATAATTAAACTTACATTTATGCCTGAACTTTATCCTGGTATGAGAATTAGACTTGAAGATCATGGTATTGAAGTTTATGTTGAAGGTGTTTCTCATCAAGGTGATAGAGCCAGTGGTTTTTATACATCTGCAATTGTTACTTGTCCTGTTTATAGAAAGACACTTAATAGTACAGATGTCAAACTTCTTCATTATGGATACCCACAGGCGGGTGCCTAATTATGGTTTTAAGTTCTAATACTACAGTTTCTCAAACAAGTAGAAGAGTAACTTTATTAAATGACCCTTATGTAAATGAATTAAATAATCTTCTTTGGACTACAGGTCAAGACAATAGAGGTTTTCAATATCAAATTGCATTAGATGTTCTTCCCGCCGGTGTTACTTCAGACATGATTCAACAAGGTCAAACTTGGTTTATTGAAAATACAACTACTGCATACAGATTAAGTCTTTACGTAGGTGAAATTAGTGTTAGTACACTTAACGGTGTTACTGTTAGTGGCCAACCAACTATAGGTCAAGCTCTTACAGCAATTAGTATAAGTGGAGCTACTTGGACAACTATTAGCGGATTGCCGGGACCAACAGTTAGTGGTTACGTTTTAGCATTAAGTGGAACCAATCCAACTTGGGTTCCACAATATCCAACAGGAACAGTTGGTCAAGTGTTAACTCTTAGTGGTACAGTTCCTATTCCTCAATGGATAACTCCTACAATTGCACCTGTAGTTCCTGGAGTACCCACAGGAACTTTATTAGATTTTGCAGGGCCTGTAGCAAATGTTCCTACAGGTTATTTAATATGTGATGGTAGTGGTTATAGTACAACTACTTACAGTGGTCTATTTGCAGCAATTGCTTATACTTGGGGTGGTAGTGGAGCAACTTTTAATGTCCCTGATTTAAGAGGTAAAGTTACAATTGGAGTTAGTGGAACAGCATATCCTCTTGCAGCTCTTGGTGGAGAATTTTTGCATGTATTGGGAAGTGGAGAAACACCTCTCAATGTCCACACCCATACTTTTACAGTACCAAGTTCTACAGGAACAACTAGTGGTGGTACAAGTAGTAGTGTAAGCCTTAATACAACTGCTAACAACACTGGGTCTTCTACTACTGGAATTACTGTATCTACTACAGCAGGAACACTTGGTGGTTCAACTGCAACTGGTTTTGCCTCATTAGGTAGTCACAGCCACGGAAACAGTTCCGGAAACTTTATGAGTAGTTCTGCAGGAGGTTTTACAATAGGTACTGGTTCTTCTAGTCTCTCACAAGTATCTTCCACTGCAGGAAGTACAGTATCAGACTCAGGTCACAGTCACTCAGTTTCAATTACTGGTAATCCTAGTAGTACAGTATCAGACTCAGGTCACATTCATTCTATCCCTGCTTTAACTGTTGGAGGGTCTGTCTCTATACCAGGCCTTTCATTTACAGTAGCAGCTCAAACAGGGCTTAACACCAGCAATAACACTGCAATTACTACTGTTTCAGGCCATAATGTTATGCAGCCATACGCTACAGTTTACAAGATTATCAAGACCTAATGTATTCAACTCTTAAACTTAAGGAAGTAATATGAAGACTATACAAGTTTCCAATGGGGACCTTGTCCTAGATAGTGGTGGCAGACTCCAATTTGTTGTAGGAGCTGACAAACTAACTCAAGATTTAGCACTTTGGTTAGAAGAACAATATGGTATTGGTTATACCACACCAAATTTTGGTAGCACTCTTTACTCAATGATTGGTGGAGCAGTCACTTCTAGTACCTTAAGTCAAGTTCAAGCAGAAATCCAAAGAATACTTTCTCTTTACTCTGCTCAACAACTTCAAATACTTCAAAATCTTCAACAAAGTTCTCAATTAAGTTATTATAACAAGTCTGAAATTATTCAAAGTATTGGTGACATTACAGTTCTACAAGGAACAGGTTATATTAATGCTACTATTACTATTTCTACTTTGAGTACTCAACAATTTAATTTAAATCTATTAATTACACCAAACGGAATACAGGTTAACTCTAATGGCTGATGCAAACACTATATTAACTAGATTGCTAACTTCACTATCAATTGCTGACCCTACTTGGGACACTAATGTAGGTAGTGCTACTTATAAAATTATGGAGTCGGTAGCACAAGAAATAGCAAATGCTAGTAACAACTCAACACTACTTACTTACGGTCTAGATGTTATGAGTTATTTTGGTTCAGAACTTGATGCATTTGTTAACATTTTTGGTATTACTAGACAACTTGGAACTCGTTCTATTGGTACTGTTGTTTTTAGTACACAAAGTCCTGCTGCACAAAATTATGATATTCCATTAGGTACTCAAATTTCAGCAAATGTTAATCAATATTTTAGTAATGTTGCATATACAACAACTAGCCCTGCAATTGTAGCAAGTGGTCAAACAAGTATTAATGTTCCAATTATTTCAACAATACCTGGAGCTTTTAATAATTTAGAGCCAAATCTTATAAATACAATAACAAGCCCTTTAGTTGGTGTTACTACTGTAAACAATAATTATTCTTTAACTGGTGGTACTGATACTGAAACTGATAGTCAACTACAACAAAGATTTTTAAACACTGCATTTTCTAACTTTGCAGGAACTATTTCTAAATTTCAATCAATTGCTCAACAAAACCCTGCTATTACTCAAACTAATATAGTTAATGCTCAAGAAACCTATTCTGAAAATCTTCAAATTGGTACAGTAATTAGTGGCTCAACAGCTTTTAATATTGGATTGCAAACCCAAGCTCAACTTATAGCAGTAAGTGGTAGTCTTGTTGCATCAGGGTATCTAGGGACATTAGAACAAAACGTCTCCATACCAATTGTTAGTACTACACCAGCTAGTATTTATACAGGGACTGTTATTTATGATGGAACAAACTACAACCTTTCAGGTACTGCTCCTACCGCAAGTGGTTACTTAAACATTGCTTATGTTTATTCGGGAACTGCCCCCACTACTTTAAATGGAACAAGTACTTTTGCAAATGTAATAACTGCTATTAGTGGATTGCTAAACAGTGTTACATTAAATTACAACAATGCAGTTTCAGTTACAGTTACTGGAGTTAATGCAGTTGTTTCAAGTGGTGCAATTGTAACTTTTAATCAAAATATTCCTTGGAATGTTATAATTACAAGTGGTTCAAATACTACTGCTGTAAACACTATTCAAAGTCAAATCCCTGACTCACAATTTAGTTATCCAGCAGGTTATGAAGTTGTTGGTACTAACCTTAACTCTCAAACTCAAAATATATTTACAAGAAATATTGACTATACTTATTATCAAAATTTAAGTGGTACTTGTTCTCCTAAAGTAACTTTTATCCCAAGTGCAAATAATTCCCCTTTAACTTACACAGGTGCAATAACTCAACTTCAATCTACTTATATTCCAATTAGTAGTAGGACAATTGTTTCTGGTAGTCAAATTGTAAATTCTAATTTTGTTGATATTTTTATTAATAGTACAAACACCCAAAGTATTACAGAGCAAGTTGTAATGATGACTGCTAATACAATTACTGCAAGTGGTACAGGTGGGAACTACCAGTCAAATAATTTTATTCAAGCAAATAATGTAGCGCCAACTGTTGGTGATTATTATATTAATTTTACTCAAGACCCAATAGCTAGTTTCCCAAACCAAGTAATTTCAGGCAATGTACCAAGTTACATAACTTTTGGAAGTATAAACTTCCCAATTGCTCTTGTTCCTGTAACTACTACCGGTCCTACTGTAACAGCATCAGGCCTTGCAGGGACAAATATACTTTACACTGCAAACTCTATTTCTAACTTTAAAGTTGGACTAGTAATTAGTGGAACTTATGGCACAAATACAATTAGTGGTATTGGAACCGGAAATTATATTACTGCTTTAATTCCAGGTAACCCTAATCAAATTATCCTTGCAAATAATCTTACAAGTAATATTGCCTCTACTAATACAAGTTGGGTTTCTGTTGCCTACCCTATTTATGATGTTACAAAAACTGCAGGTAGTATTTTAGACTTAACAGGTGTAGCTTTTAAAGCAACTGACCCAACTGGTAGTTATCTAACTAATTATCCTAGTTCTGTAAACTATCAAGTAGGAACTATACTGCACAGTTATTATTCAGATGTTGTAAATGTTGACAACCTTGCTCAACAAAGTAGAGTTGTTGGTTCAAACACACTGGCTCACATAGCAAAATTTGTTCCTTTGGTTATAAACTTTACAATTGTATATACATCTAATACAAACCCAATTGTTTCTAACAATTCTATTCAAAATGCAGTTATTAACTATCTTAGTTCAGTTGCATTTGGTTCTTCAGTTAATATTTCTTCACTATTAAATGCAGCTGCAAATTCAACCGGTGTTCAAGCAATTAGAATTTCAACTCAATCAGATAATTCAAATAATTATGGTATTCAAGTTGTAAACATAGATGGTTCTGCTAATGGTACACCATATTTTAAAAATATTTTGTTAGCAAACAACCAAGTGCCTACATTGTATCAAATAAATTACACAACAGCTGGAGCTAATAACTTCTAATGGCTACAGGTAATTCACTCCCTTTAAGTATAAACCAGACACTTTCTTGGAAAACTAGAAACTTCCCAGATAATGTTTATAACTTAGATCCTAATGACTTGTTAACATTGTTAATGAGTATACTATTAGGAAATCCAGGAGTTGGGCAACTTTCTTCATCTCAAGTAGCTGCTAGATTAACACAACAGTATCTTCAATTTTCAGATTTAGAGAATACAATTGGAGAACTACTTAATGCTCCAAGACTTACTACTGAATTTTATAATACTAGTGTTAATCCATTTACTGACCAACTTACCCCTTCACAATGGAATGATGTTTTTATTAAAGATTCAAATTATCGTGAAAGATTAATTGCATTAATGACTGCTTTGTTAAAAGGTGGAACTGTTCAAGGAATCCAAGCAACTTCAGAAGCAACTGCACAAGTTCCTACCCTTATAATTGAAAATTGGACTACAGCAAGCGGAGTAACTAATACAAATGGCTGGAGTAATGGTTTTGGAGTTCAAGAGACAATAATTGTTTATAATGTTCCTAGTGGACTTTCTGTAAGTAATGTTCAAAGAACAGCAATTTTTAACTCATTAAAACAAGTATCCCCAATTGGTACAATCATAACCCAAGTATCTGGTTCAATAAATAATTTTGTACCAATATCTTATAATACAGTTTCTGATAACTCAGAACTTTTTAATCTTACTAGGGTTGTAACTGCAAATAATATTAATACTCCTTCTTATGCAATAAACAACCAAGACCCTTCTGTCTATACAAGGTATTGGTTGCAAGAAGGGAAAGCAATCACTGCGCCTACTTTTGCTTTTACAACTTCCCAAGAAGTAATAATTGACTCTACTACCAATGTATCAAGTGTTACAATAACACCTGTTACTGCAAGTGGTCAAACTTTAAACTCATACACCACACAATTACCACTTGGTGCACCTAGTTTACCTGTTACAAGTACAGTTTTTGGAGCACAATAATGACATTAAACCCTAAGTATTCAAACCCACTAAGAAGTTATATTAATGGTGGTAATCCTCCTATTACAGTAGATGGATTGGTAATTGATGGTGTCTATGCAGCAACTGGTGTTATTGATACAATTACTCAAACCAACGATACTTACCAAGACCCATTAACTAATCAACTTAGTAATATTGGCTCATCTTCATTCCCTCAGACACCAAATGTCAATGAATGGTATTCAGGAATAGTTGATGACCAAGTAAATACTACTTACAATTTAGCTTTTCAATTTAACAGAGATACTTATTGTAATTTTGTTTCTTTTAAATTGCTTCAAGTTCCACTTAATTGGACACTAAACCTTATAACACCAAGTGGGGTTACTCAACTTTCAACTGGTGCCATAACTGAATATAATACAAATTATTTTCAATATATAGAAGTTCCTTTAGGTCAAACTTACCTATTAACTTCTTCAAACTCTACATTACAAATTGTACTTACTAAAAGACCAACAAGTACACAATACCAATTTGGTGTAAGTTCTTTTTTGTTCAAATTAAATGCCCAAACACTTCAAGATATTACAGTTAACAATACAGTTGTTTCTGGTATTACAACACAAAGCATTCTTGGTTTTGTAGAAAACTATAGTCCAATAATTTATGGTATTAATAGTATTAATGATAATGATGCAACTACTTATTGGAAGTGTTCTCCTCAACCTGTAGGGGATTCAATTGTATATTTTGTAATTGATTTAGGATCTTTGCAATCTATAAATAGAATGTATATAGATCCATTATACACAGGTACTGTTTTTAATCTTTATTATTCTTTTGATAATAGTTATTGGTACCCTGTTCAAAGAGACTTTAGGCTTAAAAAAGGTGTTTACCAATTGCCTACAATTTCTGCTAGGTATTTAAAGTTTGAGTTTACCCAACTTACTCCTGAACCTTATGACTTAAAATTAGAAACTGTTCAAAAAACTATTAGTGTATTCCCTGACTGGGTTGATAATTTTTACACATTATCAGAAAGGGCAATCCCAGACATTGCTAATCAAAATTATGTATTTAGTTCAGCAGTAACCCCTACCTCTAGTTATAATAAACAAATTTCTTCAAATACTATTTACGGTGCTGCTTCAAATGCATTAAACAATTTAAATAGTCCTAGCAATAATTTTTCTTATGGGAACCCTGTTAATTCTAACACAACAACAACTGACCCAACTATTAGTTATAAAACTGTTCAAAGTGTTGCAGGACTTGGTTCAGTATATAGTCCTGTTACAGATGTTGCTTTTATTACTCGTAGGTTTCCTTACCTAACTCAACATATTTATAAACAAGTGCCAATTAATCAAACTTGGCATGAAGCTTATTTTACAGGTATTAAAACATTAAAACTTTATGGCACTGACCAGTCAGTGCAGATGGATTACCCTGACTTTACAGATTACTTTACAAGCAACACTACAACAATTGTAGCAAGTGACTCAACTACTGCTACTTTTAGAAATCCTGCAATTGTAAATATTAGTATAAGTGGTAGCAACTATTCAACTATTAGTGGTATGGGGTACACAGGCCTTGCAGGTACACAAGTAGTAACAAAAAATCTTAAAACTTTTACTAATTATTCAAGTTTTAAAATTGCTGCTTTAAGTAGTGACTGGGTTCCTTATTTAACAAATGCCCAAACAGTTTTGTTAGGTTCAAATCTTGCAAACCTTGGAATTACTACAAGTGGTATATCAAGTGTTTCTAGTATTCAAGGAAGTACAAACTACGGTGTTTGGCAATTTGTTCCTAGTGGGAACCCTATTCAAAGTTTTGTTCAATCTGCAATTGTTGGTGGGGGTCAAAATCTTTTAACTACAGCAGAAGCATTTGTTATAAGTGGTACCGGTTGGTCGGGCCCTTTAAACTCAAGTAGTACAGTTACTAACGCATCTATTTCTGGTGTTACTTCTATTAACTTACCTGTATCAACCAATATATCTTGGGGTAAACCTGAGTATGGTAACACAGATTATGCTTCTGATTCATATGGTGTTACACCAACATTAGGTTCTGTTCAACTTAGAGGTTACACATTTTTAATTACTGCAAGTGGTTCAGGTAGTGTTACAACTTATGTAACATACAGTGGTACAAGTGGTGTAACAGTAAGTGGTTACACTACAAGTGTAAGTGGAGCAAATCAATTTTTAACATTTGCAACTACTCAACCTCTTAATACAAATAGTGTAAGTTTTTCAATTGCAGTTTCTGGTACTATAAATCTTACCCAAGCAGGTTACTTTTTAGGTTCAAGTGGATTTACCCCATCTTCATGGACAAGGCCTTTGGTAACCAGTGGTATGAGAGTTTCTGCAGTTTCAAGAATTTATTTGCCTAATACCAGTTTTGGTACTTACAAGTGTAGTCTTTATTCAAATGGAGTTGAACTTGCCCGCAAACAATTTTCAAATATTCCAACACGTACTTGGGTTGACATTGAAGTTCCATTTACATTAGTTTCAGGTTATTACAACTCAAATAACTTTAGTGCAAAACTTACTCAAACAAATGGTCAGGGTGAAGTTTACGACCTTGCAATGTTTGGTATTTTCTATAACCCAGTTACATGGGAATATTGCACAGATGGAACCGGTAATAATTGGAACTGGATTACTACAGGAATCAATAACCCTAATTCAAGTATTAATTTAAGAGCATCTAGTAATCAAATTCAACTTAGAGGAACTATTCTGCAAGATAATGCACAAATTTCTTCTGTAACACTAGTTCCTCAATATACCCAAAGTCCTTATTACAGTACAACTCAAATAGATTATGTAGGAGATCCAAAGACCAATGAATTAAGTTGGAAGAGGACTCCTGCCCAAAGACCATTATTTCAACTACGTTCAGAACTGCACCCAGCACAATACGACATTGGTACTTTAATGAATATTAGTTACCCATATTATCTAGATTAATACTTGATTTTATAGAGTTTATCTATTAAAATTATACTATGTCACAGAATACTGTATTCATACAGAAGAGTGAGTTGTTGAATGGAGTACTAAGGTACTCATCACTCACACCGTTAGATAAAAAATATATTGACCCTTATGGTACACTGAGGAATAGAGACAGGTTAGTTGAATTTCATGACCAACTTGAATCTGAAGGTTATATTTTAAAGTTTCAAGATAATGAATCTGAAGCTTTATATAATAAGCTTTATAATTCAATTACTGATAAGTTTAATGTATCATCACCTTTCTTACTAAGTAATAAATTATTCCCATTTCAAAATATAGGCCTTAACATGGTCTGGAATCAAGTAAAAAATGATGATTGTAACAGAATCTTAATCCAATGGGATACAGGTGCTGGTAAAACATTACTCAGTTGTTTAATTAGTCAGAAACTATTCCAAGAAGATTTAGTAGATATTGTCCTGGTATTTTGTAAAAAAATTAAACAACATGACTGGGAACAAGAATTTAAAAGGATGACTACTTGTTCAGTTGCAAAAGTTGGTGAACTTGAAAGAAGTAAGAGACATAAGTTCTACAAAGAAGACAATAGTCAAGTATTAGTTCTTAACTATGAAAAAGTTCGTGGTCCTAGTATGGTTAAAAAAACTGGTGTTAGGGGCAAGGTTGCAGACTACTCTCGTACTGACCTTCAACAAGTTCTTGAAAAAATTGAAGGAAAAAGAGTTTTGGTTGTAATTGATGAAGCACAAAAAATCAATACAGGCACAAGTCTATTAAGTGGAGGTTTTGAAACACTCCTTAGTAAGAATGAAGGAACTAAGTGCCTTGCACTAACAGCAACCCCTTACACAACTAGTCCTTTAAATATTAGAAACATTTTTACAACTATCAGTCCTGGTATCCCAGGTGTTAGTGACCTTACTAGAGATGAATTTAAAAGAGTTTATGCTAAGGATTTAGAAATATTTGAACGTGGTTATGTTCGTGAACTTTATGTTAGAGAGTGGGACCGTGCTAAACTACCACTCCTTGGTAAAAAACATGAAAACTGGACTCACATTGCAATGAAAAGTGACCCCCACATCGCCAAGCAGTTTCCAGAGAGTATGCCTAAAAGGATAGTCTACCAACTTTCTGAACAAGACCGTATAATTTACGACTGGGCAGAAGAAGAGGCAAGAAAAAGGTATAATCCAGATAACCCAGTATCAAGTTGGGCCTACATTGATACACTTAGAATGATTTGTAATACAACTTCAGGACTAAGGGGCAGTGAGAGTAAATTTGCTAAAGAAATAGTTGAAAAATTTGATGACTTGATTTCTATTGAAAACAGTTCTAAGTATCAACTCATTGAAAACAATCTTGAAACTATTTTTGAAGCAAATGAAAAAGTTGTTCTATTTACCTTTTGGACACATGGAACATTGTTTCCATACCTTGAAGCTTTAAAGAAAAGGTTTAAAGATGTACCTATTCTGCCTATCTGGGGTGTAGGGATGAAAGCAGAAGAAACAACTAAAAATATTCAAACTTTTAATTCAACTACCGGACCGGCATTATTACTTACTAGTGATGTTGGTCAAGAAGGTTTAAACTTATATGCACCCTATTTATGGAACATCGAAATCCCTAGGACTTACGCAGGATACAAACAAAGGAAAGACCGTATCAATCGTGCAGATTCCCGTTCAAAGGGCATTAGTAATACCTGGATCTACCGTCCGGTTGCAGTGGGAACTATTGAAGAGCGTGTTGATAACAAGATTCTTACAAGAAGATCCGAAGCAGAAGCAATTCGAGGAGTAGTAGATGAGAATGTTAATATGGAAGACACAATTGAAATGACCCCTAGAGGTTTGTTGTTCAATTCTTGAAATCTGTTCCAACCTGTTATATACTTCATTAATCAAACGAGAGGAGAAATTATAGTAACTAAATGTACTTATTAATTTAACATTGGAGTAATTTTGAGACGTTTAATTGCACTTGGAGTTTTAGCAATATCATTATTTATTATAAATAATGCTTCTGCTGATACTAACAATACAGTAACAACGACAACAGAAAAAACAATTGAAGTACCTGTAGTAAATGTAGGACTTGTCCCTAGAAGTATAGTATTAAAATGGGAGAAGGTAGCAGTATGTGAAACTGGTTATAATTGGACTCTTAGAGGTTCTCTATATTCTGGAGGACTAGGGATTACAAATTACAACTGGGTTGCATACGGAGGTAGACAGTTTGCCAATAATGCAGCTGATGCTTCTATAGAAGAACAAATATACATAGCAACAAAAATAAATTCGAGTAGCTATGTTCCCGACCAATATGGTTGCGGACATGGCTGGTAGGGAGAAAGAAAAATAAGTATGAAAACAAAGAAGTCAAAGCCAGAAACTGAATATGACAAGATGCACAGAGAATTAATGGATTACATCTTATCAGGTCAGATACACTCTACTCTTATTGGCAAAACTATTATGGTTGACCATAGTGATAAGAAAGAGAACCTTACTGACGTAGAAGATTTTGTAGAATATATGGTTTCACTAATTAAGAGAGCTGAAAAATTTGGGAAGGACAATGTAAAGAAGTCTTAATATTAGGTAAGGAGTTGCAGATTCAGGATATGAATCTATCCAAGGGTTGCCCGGGGGTCGCAGTTGACTTTAAGTTCCTCCCCCCGGGAACTCTTCTTCCTAATGTTTCTTCTATAACCACATGAGAAGAGAAAACCAAGAGGTAATTGATTACAGTTGGCAAACCAAAGCTATCTGTAAAGATGTACCAACAGATTTATTTTATCCTGGAAGAGGTATGCTTGTCTCTAAAGTTATTAAAGATAAGTGTGCAGTTTGTCCAGTAAGGTATGCTTGCTTAGAACATGCACTTAAGTATGAAGCTTATGGCTATTGGGGTGGAACAACTGAAAAAGACAGAGTAGCAATTAGGATGAATAGAAATATTACACTAATTAAGCCTGAAACTGTTTTTTGGTACAGTGTAAGTGAAGCAAAACAAAGACAAGAAGACCAAAGAGTTAAGATTCAAGGTCGTGGTCGTAAGGCTAGAGTATGTGGTACATACAGTGCTTACAAAGGTCACATACAGAAAAAAGAAATTCCTTGTGAATCTTGTAAAAAAGCAAATAATGATTATATTAATGATTTGAAAATTAAGAAAGCGGCGGAAAATGGAGACTTTAACTTTTAAAGTTGGTCTAGTAATACCAATATTAAATAACTTTGACCAGGCAATTGACCTAATCTATAGTGCAAAGACTAAAAAACATGAATTAAAGGTTTACATCCAACCTCAGTATAGGTATCAATTACCACTTTCTCAAGCCTGGAACAATGGCATGAAGCAAGCAATTACAGATGATTGTGACTACATTATTATTGCTAATGATGATACTTTGTTTGCACCATGGTCAATTGATGCATGGGTAGATGCAATGAACAAAGAGTCAGAGAATATTGTACTAACTGCACCATTGCATGTTGCTGATACTTTTGATGACCCATTTGAGATTGTATTCTCAGATGAAGATACTGAATATAAGTATGTTGAGAAAGAACTTTTTTCAATGGTAATGGTAAGGGCCAACTTTTATGAAGAGTGTGGCTGGTTTGATGAAAACTTTGACCCTTGTTGGTGGGAAGACAATGATATGCATTATCGTATCAAACTTCTTGGATTCAACATTAAAAAGTATGAAATTCCTTATATTCACTTAGGCAACCAAACAACTAAAAAGTTGACTAAGCCTATTAATTCTGTTAAAAGTGGAGAGTATTACCTTAAGAAATGGGGTAGTCAAAACCGAAACTTGATAGAGAGGTATAAAACCCCGTATAATGATAGTACCCTAACTCCAAAAGACTGGACCAAGTAATGAAAACACTAGTTTCATTTTTTATTAACTTAATAGGATTAATTCTATTGATAGCCATTATTGCTGCTGTATGCTTTTCACCATTGTTGGCTAGTTATTTTTGGAATTTTAAAGTAGGCGTTGAGTCCTTCTTTGCAGTTTATGGGATAACAATTCTTTCAATTATTATTAACAAACTATCTAAAACAAAGGAAGAAAACTAATGGCCAAGATAAAAGTATTAGCATATGGCGACTACTGTTGTGCAACAGGATTTGGTACCGTAATGGGTAACATTATGAGAGAACTAAATTCAACTGGTAAGTATGACATTGATGTAGTTGCTATTAACTATGATGGTGGTCCTTTTAATCAAGAACAATGGCCTGGACAAGTATGGCCTGCTATTAGTGCACTAAGGCAACAAGGACCTTACGCTGACCTTCATGGACGACAAGTATTCCTTGACCGACTTCAGCAAGGTGACTATGACGTAGTATTTATTATTCAAGACACATTTATTATGCTTCCTATTGCGCCTCAGATTCTTGAAGTACAACGTAATAAGCCAAAAAGTTTTAGTACTGTCTATTACTATCCATTCGATTGTGGTCCAAAAGAAGAGTGGGTTACGCAATGTGTTAATTCATTTGATTTCCCAGTTGCCTATACACAATATGCAAAGAATGAAAGTATTAAGTGGAGTGGAACAGCGGCTGAAAAGCATGACGTTATTTACCATGGTACAAATACTACTAACTTCTTCCCACTTCCTGAAGAAGACAAGAAACAAATTCGCCAAGCATTCTTTGGTGACAATAAAGACCGTTTCATTATTATGAACCTTAACCGTAACCAAGGTCGTAAGGATGTTAGTCGTTCCTTTATGATTCTTAAAGAACTTAGAGACCGTGGGTATGAAGAACCATTCCTTTACATGCACATGCAAGAAACAGACTTTGGTGGAAGTATTATTGAACAGTCTAAAAACTTTGGACTTGAACTTCAGAAAGATTGGATTCTTCCTAATCCAGGACAGTTCTCAGCACATTCAGGATTTCCAGTTGAAGTTGTAAATCAACTTTATAATTCTGCAAATTGTTACCTTACAACTTGTATGGGTGAAGGTTGGGGCTTAAGTATTACAGAAGCAATGGCTACAAAGACACCAATTGTTGTTCCAAACAACACTAGTATTCCAGAGATTACTGACAATGGTAAGCGTGGCTGGGTTGCTGGCTCAGGAGACACTCCAAGTCATTGGATAATTAAAGAAAACGACAATGACCGTATTCGTCCACTTATGAATGTAGGACAAGCTGCTGATGCAATTATTGAAATTATGGAAAATAAGAATGGTATTGTTGAAAAAAAGGTCGAGGCAGCTTATGAGTTTGCTCAAGAACTAACTTGGAAGCATGTTATGAAAGACTGGACTAATGTTTTCAATAAGGCTGTAAATAAGTCTAAGAGTGCTAACCTTCTTAAGGGCGGAACAGTAGAATGGAAGAAGTAAAAAGACAAGTAGTTGACATTGTTCTTTTTAACAATGAACTAGAACTACTAGATCTTAGAGTTAAGTTACTAGAAGATGTTGTTGACTTTTTTATTGTTAAAGAAGCAACACACACTTTTCAAGGTGACCCTAAGGAACTACTTTCTAAAACTTATGACCACCCAAAAGTATTTACCTATGTAGTTGAATTTTCACCAGGTATGAGTACTTGGGACAGAGACCGTTTTCAAAGAGGCACACCAGTTGACCTTGTTGCTTATGGTATCAATGAAGATGCAATAGTTATGACTAGTGACTTGGATGAAGTCCCAGATTCAGAAGCAGTAAAATGGGTAAGGGATAACTTTAATCCAGTTGCTATGTATGCACTAGAACAAAAAATGCATCAATACTATCTTAATGTTAGGAACTTGAGTGAACCTTGGGCTGGTACTAGAATTTGCAGTATGGAAAAGTATCGTTTAATGGATGCTGAAACAATGAGGCATTCTCAAAACCTTTGCATGACATTGCCTGATGCTGGGTGGCATTGGAGTTTCTTAGGTGGGGAAAAACAAATAGAAAAGAAAATTAGAAGTTATGCCCATGAGGAGTATGACAATGAAGAAACTATTCAGCAAATTGCAAAACGCATGGTCAATAATGAAGATGTTTTTGGACGTGGTTTTACACTTGAAACAGTAGAATTGGATAAATCCTACCCTAAGTATATTCTTGATAATCAAGATAAATTATCTCATTTAATTAGAAAAAATTAGTATGGATAAAGAACTTAAATGGGCTGCTAGTTTTTTACTTGAAAGATCTAATATACCTGCTGGTCCCAAATATTTGGCTGCTTTTGAAAACCCAAGTGCTAACCAACAATGGATTTATGCATTACTTAGAAAAGCATCTCCTCAAATTGGTGCTATGAATAGTTCTTATTATGATAGAGCAATTCAAATATTAAAAGCAAATGGAATTTCTACAGACCCATATGGTCCGGGTAGTGGTTGATTCTTGATTTTAGTTTAATTACACTGAATAAAACAGCCCTTGTAGCACAATGGATAGTGCAGGAGACTTCTAAGCTTTAGATGTGGGTTCGATTCCCTCCAGGGGCACTGGTCAATAGTATCTGCTTAGCCTTACCTCCTTTGTGCTAGGAGTGCTATTGACCTAAATTTTAGGAAGAGTGGCCGAGTGGTTTAAGGCAGTTGTCTACTAAACAACCGTGGGTTTATAGCCCACCGAGGGTTCGAATCCCTCTTCTTCCTCTTCCGGATGGGTAGCGAAGTGGCCAAACGCGGCTGGCTGTAAACCAGTTCTTTATTGTTCGGGGGTTCGAATCCCTCTCCATCCACTTGAAATAAAATAAAATAG
>Ga0214164_1000615_pt1 | contig 23023 bp, 20 predicted proteins | sample TroBogepilimnion_13_FD_153003 | JGI IMG/M metagenome (GOLD analysis project Ga0214164, IMG submission 153003) | Freshwater microbial communities from Trout Bog Lake, WI - Practice 03JUN2009 epilimnion v4 | ecosystem: Environmental > Aquatic > Freshwater > Lake > Epilimnion/Euphotic zone ...
CATCGCACCCACTCCCAGTAGGTGCGATGTGGGGAGTAGGTCCAAAGACTAATGAGGAGTTACAGAAGATTGGCCTGCGAACAATTGGCGATATTGCAAAGACGCCAAGACAGACTTTAATTCGCGCACTCGGCCAATCTGCAGGCGAGACCCTCTTTGAACTTGCCTGGGGGCGCGACTATCGAAGCGTCACCCTTGATGAACCCGATAAGAGCATCGGTGCCGAAGAGACATTCCTTGTTGATCTCGACAATCACGATGAGATTCTTCGAGAGCTGCTCCACATGGTCGAACGATCAACACATCGACTTCGAGATAGAGGGTTGGTCGCCAAGACCATCTCGATCAAGATTCGCTTCGCAGATTTCACAACGATCAGCCGATCAAAGACCGTCCCTCTGCCAGTGAGTGGGGTTCAGGAGTGTTATGAGGTTGTCAGAAATCTCTACCGGGCCCTGGGTCTAGATCGCGCCCGCATTCGCCTGGTGGGAGTCTCCTTAGAAAATCTCAGTGATGGCACGGGCGCACCTCAGCAACTACTCCTCGGTGAGCGCGAAAAGGGCTGGCGCGAGGCGACGGTCGCTATTGATGCCGCCACCAAGCGCTTCGGCCACGGCAGCGTGCGACCGGCTCGACTGGTCGATATATCCGAGGCTGACGATTCGGCCGAATAGAGATAATCTATCTACGTGGCACTTTCTGAACATGAACTAAAGCTCTTAGCCGAGATGGAGGCAGCGCTCGCTGCTGATGATCCACGCCTCGTTGGAACCCTGACCGGTAAGGCACGTACTCGCCAAGCTTCCCGCGTTCTCTTTGGATCTTTCGGCGTATTAGCCGGGCTCGCTGTTGTAGTCGCGGGTCTTATTGCCAAGAGCACGCCAGTTGGCATCATTGGTTTTGTCATTGCACTTGCCGGAGCATTTACCGCGATCTCAAACTTCTCACTTCGCCAGATGGTCGGATCGGGAGCAGTTGGATCACCTGCTGGCAAGCGTCAGCGTCCAGGTTGGGGCGATCGCCTTGAGCGTCGCTGGGATGACCGGAACAATAACTAAGCAGTTGAATTAACGCATAAAGAGCGCACGCATGCGCTTAGTTGTAAAAGTCAGACCAATTCCAATCATCACAACAAAGTAAGCAACGTGCACAAGCAGACTCCACTGGATAATTCCAAGGGATAGCGATCGAACGATCTGAATGCCGTGATAGAGCGGCAGCGCTTCAATCACATAGCGCAACCAATCTGGATAGATCGAGAGCGGATAGAGCGATCCCGAGAAGAGGAAGAGCGGCAGCATCACTACGTTCACCCAATCCATCTGGGCAAAGGACTTTGCATACGTCGTGTAGAGCATGCCTACAGATGCAAAGCCAAAGGCGATGATGACTGCGGCCGGGATGGCAAGTAATCCATACCAGCCCTTAATGATTCCGAGCGGCATCACAATTGCAGTAAAGCCAGTTGCGTAGATCAGACCTCTAAAGAGCGCCCACCCGATCTCTCCGAGCGCGACATCCAAGGGCCCAAGTGAGGTGGCGAGCATCGCCTTATAGGTACCGTCGTATTTCAATCTAAAGAAGATATTCCACGTTGAATCGTAAATTGCACCGTTCATGGCAGATGTAGCCAGTAGCGCAGGTGCGATGAATTGCGCATAGGTGACCCAATGGCCTGGCGTCACTTCAATCTTGCCGACCAGCTTTCCAACGCCATAACCAAAGGAGAAGAGGTAGAGCACTGGCTCTACGAAACCACTAAGAACAACTATCCAATGGCCTTGCTTAAAGGCGAGCCGACGATGTTCCAAGATGGCACGGGCACGGCGAGAATAAGTACCTTCAGCAAACTTACCTTTGAGAGATTCAGCGATGAGGACTGCATCACTTGTCTTCATTTGGCAAGCCTCTTTGTGAAGTGATGGTGAGCAACTTTAAATCCAACAACTGCGAGAACGACAAAATAGGTGAAGTGAAAGACAAGAGCGCCATGGCTGATGTGGTGACCGTAAGAGATCCAACGCCCCAATTCAGTCGCATGCCATAGCGGTGAAACCCAACCAATGACCTGCAAGAACTTTGGCATCGATGAGAGTGAGTAGAAAGTTCCAGAGAAGAGGAAGAGGGGCATAATCAAGAAGCGCTGCACCATATTTAAGAAGAGATCATCATTCTTGATTGCAGCACAGACACCCATCATCAAGACCGCAAAGGCTGTCGCGGCAAGCAGCGTCTCAGGAATGAGCCAGAGTGCGTGTAGTCCATGAACCGCTCCAAAAGCGTAGAGCGCGGAGAAATAGACCACACAACCAAAAGCTGTTCGCGCCATTGCGGCTAGCAGGACGCCATTGGCAATCTGTTTACCGGTAATCGGAGTGGCGTTCATGGCGAAGAAGCCCTTCTGCCATTTAAATCCTTCGAGAACTGGATGGGTTGCTTCTCCCACGGCACCTTGGATACACGTCGCGGCAAGGAGCGCTGGCGCTAGGAAGGTGAGGTACTTGACTCCATCGACTCCCACTTTTTGGTGAGAGTTAACGATCTTGCCGATACCAATGCCGATAGAGAGGAGATAGAACATAGGCGTAGCAAAGGCTTCGCCGACGATCGAGAATTTCCATTGCCACATATTGCGAATACGCGCTTGAGCAACATAGAGCGAGCCATTTCGGATGATCTTTGCAACATCAACGATCTGAAGTGAACCGCGTCGAGTGAGGTCTTTAATAGTCATTACTCAACCAACGAGCGTCCAGTAAGGCGAAGGAAGACATCCTCGAGTGAGCTACGACGAACAAGTGAGGTGGTTGGCTGCATACCCTTGCCAACGATTTCATGAAGCAGAGTTTCGCAATCATCGGAGTACATCAAGACGCGATCGGGGAGGACCTCGATGCGATCACACATTGATCGAAGTTGGTCGGCGTATTGAGCATTTCGATCTGATCCAAAGCGAACTTCCAAAACTTCTTTTGTGGAGTAGGTCTTGATCAAGTTTGCAGGGGAGTCCTCGGCCATGATTCGACCTTTATCCATCACCATCAGGCGATCACAGAGTTGTTCTGCCTCATCCATGTAATGCGTTGTAATTAGAAGTGTGACGCCCTGTTCCTTGAGGCGGAAGAGGCGGTCCCACAAAATATGACGAGCTTGCGGATCTAATCCAGTCGTTGGTTCATCGAGCATCAAGATCTCAGGTTCGCTGACGAGTGCACGTGCAATCGTTAAGCGACGCTTCATTCCGCCAGAGAGCGCTTCAACTTTTACACCGCGCTTCTCTTCGAGTTGAGCAAATGCAAGGAGCTCTTCGATCTTGCCTCGAATAAAAGTCTTAGAGAGACCAAAGTAGCGACCATAGACATACAAGTTATCTTCAACAGTCAGCGAGTTATCCAAATTATCTTGTTGAGGAACAACTCCAAGATGGGCACGAATTTCAGGTCCACGAACTTCAGGATCCTTGCCCAAAATCGTGATCTCACCCGCAGTGCGGGTCAGGGTCGCAGCGATGATCCGCATCGTCGTGGATTTTCCGGCGCCATTTGGCCCAAGGAAGCCGAAGGAGTCTCCTCGGTTGACCTGGAAATCGATCCCATCGACGGCTGTGAAGTCACCATATTCCTTGCGAAGGCCTCGGGCAACGATTAGCGGTTCGCGGGCCCCTGTAGGGGTATCAGATGCGCTCATTCGGCGAACTCTAGCGCTCACCAGCGCTGACTTGCCCGAATTGTGAGATTTTCATGGTGGAGCGGAGGGGGCTCAGGGTGGCGAAAAGGGAGAGAAAGTGGGCAAGGATGGTTGAAAATGGAGAAAAGTGGAGTAAAGTGGTGCCACGAGCTGAAATCGGGGGATTTCAGGCGTAACTGCAGGTTCGAAACAGGCTAAAAAAGGGGAGGTGGGTCATATGTTTCTAGGCACCCACGAACCAAAGCTCGATGAAAAAGGGCGCATTATCTTGCCTGCCCGATTCCGAGAAGAGCTCGCCAAGGGCCTCGTGATTACCAAGGGTCAAGAGCGTTGCCTCTATGTCTTTCCTGCTCGTGAGTTCTCCGCGATTACCGACCGCCTTCGTCAAGCACCCGTCACCGAGAAGGCGGCTCGCGATTACATGCGAGTCATGTTCGCTGGAGCCCACGATGAGACTCCAGATAAGCAAGGTCGCGTCACCATCCCTGGCGGGTTACGTACCTATGCCGGCCTTGAAAAAGATTGCGTAGTTATCGGTGCAAATACCCGGTTAGAAATTTGGGATGCAACTGCATGGAACACCTATCTCGCAGATCGCGAGAAGGGTTTTGCGGATGTATCGACGGAGGTGCTACCAGGACTCTTCTAATTCTCTATTTAGGCCACTGCCGATCTTCAGCTATCGACGCCTCTTCCCCGGCGCCGATATCCCCCCAAGATCCGTCGGTCGGTAGTGACCTAAGTAAAGAAAGAGAAGAGCAGCAGTTCAGTAATAAAAGCAAGAGAAGTCAAGAGAAGTCAAGAGAAGTCAAGAGAAGTCAAGAGAAGCAAGTGAAGCAAGTGAAGCAAGTGAAGCAAGTGAAGTAAGTGAAGCAAGTGAAGTGAGAGAAAGGGGAAGCAGATGCAACATGTACCAGTCGCGTTAGATCGATGCATTGCGCTGCTCGCCCCTGCAATCGAACGGGCAATCTCCGAGAAGAAGAGCGCCATCGTGATCGATGCAACTCTTGGACTTGCTGGTCATACCAGCGAATTACTTACACGTTATCCAGAGCTCACAGTCATTGGCTTTGATCGCGATCTCGCTGCCATCGAGATTGCAAAATCACGCACTTCGCAGTTCGGTTCTCGAATCATCATTGTTCATGCGGTCTACAGCGAGATCGTGGAAGCGCTCGAAACCCTTGATATCTCTGAGGTAGATGGCATTCTCTTTGATCTCGGCGTCTCATCGATGCAATTAGATGAGGCTGATCGCGGCTTCGCTTATTCGCAGGATGCACCGCTAGATATGCGTATGGATCAATCAACTGGTATCTCTGCCTTTGAAGTCTTGATGACATACGATCGAAACGCTCTTATACGTATTCTCCGCAACTTCGGAGATGAGAAATTCGCACCACGTATCGTCGATCGCATCATTGAAGCACGTGCAGCTGGAACGCTCAACAGCACCAAGGTCCTCGCCGATATCGTCAAGGAGAGTATCCCTGCACCTGCACGACGTACTGGCGGAAACCCAGCAAAGCGAACCTTCCAGGCTCTACGCATTGAGGTAAATCAAGAACTCGAGATTTTGAAGAAGGCGATCCCGGCTGCGCTATCAGTGCTGACGGTAAATGGCCGACTCGTTGTTATGTCCTACCAATCTCTGGAAGACAAGATTGTGAAATCAGCGATCGCTGAAGTCTGCAAGTCTGGCACACCGCTCGGGCTTCCTATCGATCTTCCAAATTCTGCTGCTAAATATCGCTTACTTATCTCGGGCAGTGAATCTGCAAGCGATGACGAAATTCTCGATAACCCTCGTGCTCAGTCCATGCGACTTCGCGCAGTAGAGAGAGTGGCTGCATAATGGCAATTCCACTTCTCTCGCCTACGATTGCTCGCTCACGTGCAGCGGTCATTAATGGTTCAACCCGAGTTGTACTTCGCTTAGTTCCTGATCTTCGCGTCGAGGCAGGGGAGGAGATCAACCTTCGCGCCTTCATGACGGTGCTTGGTGGAATCTTCATGGCAAGTTTGATTGCACTTCTCGTCATCAACACCTCTCTCAATCAAGATGCCTTTGTACTTCAACGTCTCAAGCATCAGATGAATGTTGTTAACGATCAACGTGACGCAATTTTGCGTGCCCAAGCTGAAAAGAGTTCTCCGATTTCGCTCTCGGCTGCGGCGATCAAACTCGGCATGACGCCAAGCACGACGCCTTCCTTTATTGAATTGAGTGGCAGCCAGAAATGAGCGAGACTCAACTAACCACAAAGCGGATCATGCAGCTGGTTAGTCTTGCAGCCGGAATCTTTCTCCTCTTTGGACTTCGCCTGATTGACGTACAGGCGGTGCAAGCCGGCGGATATACAGCTCGTGCAAACTCTGAACTTCTCAACTCATCGACCTTGCTCGCGCCTCGCGGAACCATTACCGATATCAACGGGGTAGAGCTCGCCCGTAGCGTCGCCGCAATCAATATTGTGGTTGACCAAGTGCAGATCTCTGATCCAGCCAAGACGGCCGCGTTTGTTGCCCCATACCTTTCAATGAAAGTCAGTGATCTCCTTCCCTTGCTCACTGGCGTAAAGCGTTACCAAATCATCGCCAAGCAGGTAACGCCGGCGGTGTGGAATTCCCTCAATGATGCGATCACGACCTATAACGATCAGGTGGTGAAGCAGCCAGGCGGACTGGCAAATCGCCTCTTGGGCTTCTACTCCGAACGTTCATACATTCGTGATTACCCAACTGGCACGTTAGCAGCATCACTAATTGGCAAGATCAACGATGCTGGGGTGGGTGCGGGCGGGCTTGAGGAGAGCCTGGACTCAACTCTCACGGGCATTAACGGTCGATATCTCTTCGCTAATGGCGCGGGCACAGTTATTCCTGGTTCAAAGGAGGTCATCACTGAGGCGAAGCCTGGAACAGGCGTTCAACTCACTATTGATCGCGACGTGCAGTGGGTTGCACAAGATGCAATTTCAGCAGCTGTAAAGCAAGCGCATGCCATCTCCGGAACTGTTGTTGTTATGGATCCAAAGACTGGGCAGATCCTCGCTCAAGCTTCAGCGCCAACTTTTGACCCAGCAAAGTCGATCACAGATCTATCGGTTCTGAGAAATCCTGCCGTAACTGATGCTTACGAGCCTGGATCAGTTGGAAAGATCATTACATATTCTGCCGCGATGGAGGAAGGCAAGATCACTCCAACGACACTTCTGACGATTCCATATACTCTCAAAGTTGGCGGCGCGGTATTTCATGATCACCAATCACATCCTACAAAGATTATGACGACAACCGGCGCCCTTGCTGAATCAAGTAACACTGGAGCAATTCAGGTTGGCGCGATGTTGAGCAACGACACGCTCTACTCCTATCTTCAGAAATTTGGAATCGGCTCGCTCACGGGTTCTCATTTACCTGGTGAGACTCAAGGTATTTTGCACCCAGTCTCAACCTGGTCAGCTACTTCGGCACCAACGATCGCTTTCGGGCAGGGCTACTCCCTCACGGCACTGCAAGCAACGAGTGTCTTTGCGACGATCGCGAACGATGGCGTACGAGTCACTCCAAATGTGGTTGCTGGATACTTTGATCCAAGTGGAAATTTCACTCCGTCGAAGCCATCATCAACAACACGTGTTGTGAGCGCAGCCACTGCTACTCAGATGCGATTGATGATGGAGAGCGTTGTAGGTCCAGATGGAACAGCTCCGGAGGCAGCTATTCCGGGCTATCGAGTGGCAGGAAAGACTGGAACTGCAATGCGCGCCAATGGCACCGGTGGCTATAGCGGTTACACCGCATCCTTTATTGGTTTTGCGCCAGCAGATGCACCTCGCTACGTCGTGAGCGTGGTTGTTCAGGCCCCACAAGGTCAGCACTTTGGTGGAATCATTGCAGGACCTGTATTTAAGAAAGTGATGAGTTTCGTTCTGCAGTCTAAGCACATTGCACCGACTGCACCTTCAACGATTCATTACCCACTCACTCCAGCGGGATTGCAGGGTTCAAATGCGACCCATTAATCCTCATAGCAAGTCATTTAGTGAGCTAGGGCGATTTCTCTCTCTCACTGTAAATATTTCTGGTGAATTCACTGGGTTAACTAACAATACAAAATACTTAGAAGAGGGCGATCTATTCATTGCGCTGCCTGGTGCAAAAATTCATGGCGCTTCCTTGGTTGAGAGCGCTATTGCAGCTGGGGCGGTTGGAGTTTTAACTGACCAAGAAGGTGCCTCACTCATCGGTGAGAAGTTGCCTGTAATTACTCATCCCAATCCACGATCAATCACTGCGGATATCGCTTCATGGTTTTACGATCGTCCATTATCAGCAATGGCAAGCGTTGGAATCACTGGAACAAATGGAAAGACAACAACTGCCTCACTCCTCTTCCAGCTCTGGCAGTTGCAGCATCGTGAAGTTGGAATGATCGGCACACTGGGAACGACGATTGGCGCTGACTTTTACCCAGGAACTTTTACGACTCCCGAAGGTACCGAACTTCAAGCAATTGCCGCCGCTATGCGGGAGCGTGCCCTGACCCATGCGGTCATGGAAGTTAGTAGCCATGCATTAGCCCAGAAGCGGATGCTCGGTTCGCACTTTGACCTCGTGTCATTCACCAACCTCACTCAAGATCATCTCGATTTTCATGGATCAATGGAGAACTACTTTGCGGCAAAGAGCCTGCTCTTCACGCAGGAGTATGCAAACCGCGGGTTGATCAACATTGATGATGCTTGGGGTAGGAAACTCTTCGAAGCTGCACAAATTCCTGTTGAGGGTGTATCTCGAGAGGATGTAAAAGCGGATTGGTATTACAGCTCAATCCATCACGTAGTCGGCGGATATGAAGTTGCGATTCGTGGCGCTGGCGGCATCCTGATTGAGGGGCGCATCCCACTTGTCGGCTCGCACAATCTCGATAATGTGCTCATGGCTGTTGCTCTCGGCGTTGCAAGTGGACTCGATCACCTTGCGATCGGTCGCGACCTAGAGCGTTTAGTGGGAGCACCTGGACGCCTCGAGCAAGTCTCGGTGGGTCAAAACTTCCTTGCTCTCGTTGATTTTGCGCACACGCCTGATGCGGTTACTCGAGTGTTGAGTGCAGTCCGAGAAATCACTCCTGGTCGCGTTATTGCAGTCCTTGGTTGTGGTGGCGATCGAGATGCAACAAAGCGACCAATTATGGGTGATGCATTAGTAACCGGAAGTGATCTAGCAATCTTCACAAGCGATAATCCGCGGAGCGAAGATCCCGAGGAAATTCTTAGCGCGATGCTCAATGGAAAAGCGGCAAGTGATCATCTTGTGATCGAAGTCGATCGACGTGGCGCCATTGCCGTGGCAGTCAGTGAAGCAGATAAGGGCGATACCGTGATTATCTTGGGCAAGGGCCATGAACTCGGTCAAGAGATAAAGGGAATCAAGCACCCCTTTGAGGATCGACTTGAACTAGCGCGAGCAATCGAGCAACTCTCATGATCTCACTGACAATTGCAGAGATAGCCAAGGCGATCGGTGCAGAAATATCAGGTCTGGATCCATCAGCGATTATTACCGAGTACCCGGTTATCGATTCTCGTGATGCTCATGCTGGAACATTCTTCGTCGCCCTGCCTGGCGACAAGATGGATGGTAATGATTTTGCAGAAGCCGCTCTTGCAGCTGGAGCCCGCTTTACGATCACGACTCGCGCAGTGAGCGGTCCAACACTTGTGGTCTCCAATACACTCGAAGCTCTGCAGGCGCTAGCAGCCTTTGCGAGATCACATGCAGCGAAATGTTCATTCATTGGCATTACCGGTTCACAAGGCAAGACAACAACCAAGGAGTTGTTGGGGCATATCCTCACCACTCAAGGGGAGACAGTCGTACCGACTGGCTCATTCAATAATGAGATTGGCGTGCCGCTCACAATCTTGCGTTGCACAGATGAGACCGCCTTCTGTGTTCTTGAAATGGGCGCACGTCATCAAGGAGATATTGCTGCTCTCTGCCAGATTGCCAGACCTACTATCGGCGCCGTATTGGTCGTGGGTAACGCCCACCTTGGTGAATTTGGTAGCCGCGAGAAGATTGCGCAGACTAAAGGCGAACTCATCGACTCACTTCCGGATGGTGGCATTGCGGTACTTGGAAGTTACGACGAATTTACCCCCACGATGGGTGCTTCACGATCTGATATCTCCCGTTTGATCTTTGGTGCTAGCGCAGGGTGTGCAGTTCGCGCCGCCGATATTGAGATGCGTGAAGGTCGAGCACATTTTGATCTCGTTACTAAAGCGGGCCGAGCAGCGGTAAGTCTTCGTCTCATTGGCCCACATCAAATTTCTAATGCACTCGCGGCAGCGGCTATCGCGACTGCGCTCAATGTGCCGATCGAAACGATTGCGGCTGCGCTCTCTACCGCTGATTCTTCAAGCAAGTGGCGTATGGAACTCCATGAAGTTGGCAGTTATGTTCTTATCAATGACTCTTACAACGCTAACCCCGAGAGTATGGCTGCAGCGTTACAGACCCTTCGTCTCTTTGCGCAGGAGCGGGGTGGCTCTTCCTGGGCCTTTCTGGGGAAGATGCATGAGCTCGGCGAGTCAGAGCGCGAATCCCACGCTGAAATTGGCAGACTTGCGGATCGATTGGGAATCGATCACTTGGTAGGGGTCGGAACCGATCTCTATTCGGTCGCGACCGAAGAGCTCACCATTCACCGTTGTGCTGACCGATCTGAAGCGATCGCGATTGCTTCACATATCAGCGGAGGCGATAGCCTCCTCGTCAAAGCATCACGCGCTGAAGGGCTAGATCTACTAGCAAACGAACTTCTAGAACTACTGCACATCAGAAGCGAGACGGAAGAGGAGAACCAAGCATGAAGGGAGTTTTATACGCCGGCGCATCAGGTCTACTCCTATCGCTCTTTCTCACCCCACTCTTCATTCGATTTTTGGCAAAGCAAGGTTATGGGCAACAGATTCGTAATGATGGCCCAACTGCCCATCAGGTAAAGCGCGGAACCCCCACCATGGGTGGCATTATTATTCTTATTTCAGTTGTAGTTGCATATTTGATCTCACACTTGCTCGCTGGATCAGATATCAGTACATCGGCACTTCTTGTTCTTGGAATGGTTGGGGGCTTAGGGCTCGTAGGTTTCGCAGATGATTGGCTCAAGATTGTTAAGCAACGCTCGCTCGGCCTCACTGCCCGGCAGAAAATTCTCGGACAATCACTCGTTGCTGGTGGCTTTGGATTCGCTGGACTTCACTTCGTTGATAAATTCGGCTTAGCGCCAATTTCACGACATCTCTCAACGTTTCGAGATACCTCACTAGTCCTTGCCGGGGCGATCATTGTGATCTGGGTACTTCTACTCATTATTGGTTCCAGTAATGCAGTCAATCTCACCGATGGCCTTGACGGTCTCGCAAGCGGTGCTGCGATTATGGCATTTCTTGCCTTTATTCTTATTGGTATTTGGGAGTTTAGACAGAGCTGCGCCTATATCCATACCGCACATTGCTATGCAGTGCGCGATCCACTCGATATGGCAGTGTTGGCCGCCGCTTTCGCAGGGTCGTGCGCTGGCTTCTTGTGGTGGAATACCTCACCAGCAAAGATATTTATGGGCGATGTCGGTTCACTCGCACTTGGCGGTGCGATCGCAGGAATGGCAATCACCTTGCGTACCGAAATGCTCTTGATTCCACTGGGCGGACTCTTCATCATCATCACCCTTTCTGTCATCATCCAGGTTCTCTACTTCAAGGCGACCAAAGGAAAGCGATTCTTCAAGATGGCGCCCCTGCAGCACCACTTTGAACTTTCGGGTTGGGGAGAAGTAACGATCGTGGTCAGGTTCTGGATCATCGCCGGGATTTGCGTAGCGTCCGGACTCGGCCTCTTCTACGCCCAGTGGGTAGTTCGTTAAGTGAAATCTCTTGATCAACTTCTGACTGGACCTGTAGCTGTACTCGGCGGGGGAGTGACTGGAAGTGCTATTGGTCGCTTCCTTGATAGCCGAGGCATTGAGTGGGATCTCTATGACGAGAAGGCCTCAACCATCTCTGGAAAAGTAGCTGGTACGACCATCTCAGATCCATCTCGTTACGGCCTAGCGGCCGTCTCACCAGGTTGGCGCAAAGACCATCCAATGGTCGCGCAATTTCGTGCGAGCGGGGTGCAGATCCTCTCTGAGATTGATCTCGCATGGTTGGTTAAGTGTGAGATAGCCCCGACTCAACGCTGGATCGCCCTCACCGGTACAAATGGAAAGACAACAACGATTCAGATGGTGGAGTCGATTCTTAAAACCTCCGATCTCACTGGTATCGCCTGTGGAAATGTTGGAGAGCCAGTGATCTCGACTCTTATGTCAGATCCAACCCTCGAAATTTTGGCACTCGAACTCTCTTCATTCCAGATTGAATGGAGCGAACTTCCACACTTCGAAGCATCCGCAATTCTTAACATTGCAGAAGATCATATTGATTGGCATGGCTCCTTCGATGAGTATGCCTCTGCCAAGATGAAACTGCTAGCCCTCTCTGATCTCGCTATTCTCAACGCCAGTGACTCAGAAGTGGCTATGCGAAGCACGGCGTTTCGCGGTGAGAAGATCTTCTACTCTCTTGATACTCCAGTTCCAGGTGAGTTGGGACTTGTTGAAGAGCTTTTGATCGATCGAGCATTTGGTGCGGATCCACAAGAGGCACATGTCTTAGCCGAACTTGCAGATATCAAGCCACAAGTCCCGCACAATGTCTCTAATGCACTCGCTGCAGCAGGTTTGGCGAGAGCAGTGGGTATTTCACATGAACAGATTGCGAAGGGCCTCGCCTCATTCTCTCTCGATCACCATCGCCTAGAACTCATCGAAGAGGAAAATGGGATCCAGTGGATCAATGATTCAAAGGCAACTAACCCACACGCAGCGATCGCAGGAATTCTCTCGCATACATCCGTTATTTGGATTGCTGGCGGGTTGGCAAAGGGTGCAACTATGGAATCGTTGGTGAAGCGAGCAGCTCCTCGGTTAAAGGCCGCTCTCTTGATTGGCACTGATCGTGAGTTGATTGCAACCGCGCTTGCGCTACACGCACCGACTATTCCGATTTATCGCATTGATGGTGAGGGCACTCCTGAATCGTTGATGAAGGCAATTGTTAGTAAGGCGCAAGAGTTGGCCACAACTGGGGATGCGGTCCTTCTTGCTCCTGCCTGTGCCTCAATGGATCAATTCACCTCTTATGCCCATCGCGGTGAGCTCTTCGCCACTGCTGTTCGCGCTGCGATCGGAGGAGCCCGCTAATGGCTTCAGAACGCAATAACCGAACCGCTTACCTCAACTTCTTTCAGAAGCCAACCGCTGCATATATTCTGATCGTTACCTCCACCGGACTCTTAACCGGGTTCGGACTTGTCATGGTCCTCTCTTCTTCATCTGTGAAATCTTTTGAGACTACAGGTTCAACGTACTCAATCTTCTTCAAACAACTTCTCTTTATCGTGCTTGGCGGAATCGCGCTCTATCTTGCGATTCACCTCAAGCGAACCCTGTGGGAGAAGTTGGCACGTACCGCCTTGCTCATCGGCGCCTTCACATTGGTTCTTCCCTATGCGCCGGTCATCGGAAAAAATATCAACGGCAACCGGGCATGGATTGGCTTCGGCTCATTCACACTTCAACCAAGTGAATTTTCTAAGATACTTCTTATTCTCTGGTTTGCACTTATCCTTCGGCGGTTTGCAGAACGCGACTCCGAAAATAGCGCTCTTGATTTACTCAAGACCGTTGCACCAGCTCCGGTGCTCTTTTTGGGATTGATTCTTGCTGGTAAAGATCTGGGTACTGCGCTCATTGTTATGGGGATTGCATTCGCCCTTCTCTTTATCGCCGGCCTTGATACCTGGGCTCTGGTTTCAACCGCGCTCGTGGGTCTAGTTGGGGTAGCTGTATTGGTGGCATCTTCTCCAAATCGACTCCAACGTTTCAGTGCCTTTGTGCATCCCTTCTCACCTAGCGTCTATAAGTTAGCTGGCTGGCAGACTGCTCACTCCATCATGGGGTTGGCGAGTGGTGGCTTCTTTGGCGTAGGCCTAGGAGCAAGCAGGCAGAAGTGGGCAAATCTCTCCGAGGCGAATACTGATTTCATCTTCTCGGTGATCGGTGAAGAACTCGGCCTCTTGGGCACCTTGATCGTTCTTCTTATGTATGCCGCGCTTATCTACGGGATCTTTCGTACCGCGCTCCATACCAAGGATATTTTTTATAAGTATGCCTGCGCTGGTATTGGTGCATGGTTTTTATTGCAGGTCACTGTCAACATCGGCTCTGATATTGGCTTATTGCCGGTCGTCGGAGTGAGCCTGCCCTTCATCTCCTATGGCGGCTCGGCCTTATTGGCTGATTTCATCGGTGTTGGATTCGTGCTCTCGGTTATTAGACGTGACCCAGAAGTACGTGCCGCTCTCCGAGCAAAGCGTCAATCACAGGCAGAATAGTCTCTGATGAGAGTCTCACTTGCAGCAGCTGGAACGGCAGGACATATCGAGCCTGCTCTTGCCGTCGCGCGTTGGGTGAGGAGCGAGGATTCAACAATTGAGTGCGAATTCATCGGAACAAGTGCCGCTCTCGACTCATCATTGATGCAAGCAAGTGACTTTGTACTCCACCCGATTACAAAGGCGCCATTTCCGCGGGGCATCTCTTTTAAGGCGCTCGTGTGGCCTTTTCGATTCACGAAGTCGTTACGCGAAATATCGAAGGCGCTTCGTGGCAGTGATCTTGTTGTTGGCTTTGGCGGATATGTCTGCGCTCCGACATACCTCGTGGCTAAGTTGAAGCGAATACCGATCATCATTCACGAAGCAAATACCAAGCCCGGTATGGCGAATAATCTCGGTCGTCGCCTCGGAGCACAGCTAGCGATAGCGTTTGAGAGCACGAAGCAGATCGACCCACGATGGTCAGAGGCGATCCATGTAGGCATGCCGGTGCGCGAATCGGTTCGAAAACTCGCAGTCGCGACCAGCACTGAAAGAGAGTCCATCAGAAATCACAAGGCGAGCGAGTGGGGCTTTGATCCCAAGCAATCAATCGTGGCGGTCGTAGGTGGCTCACAGGGTTCACAAGCCATTAATCGTGTCATTGCTGATATTTTGCCCCAGACATCGTTAGCGGGGATACAAATCGTGCACTCGGTGGGCAAGGCCAATGTTCTTCCAGCTCGTACCAAGAACTATCTTCCGCTCCATTACATTTCGGACTTACCAGAGACCTTAGTTGCCTGCGACTTTGCCATCACTCGTGGTGGGGCAGTGACGTGTGCCGAACTTGGAATACTTCAAACCTTCGCAGTAATAGTGCCACTGGCAATTGGCAACGGTGAGCAAAGTACAAATGCCAACGAACTGAGAGATCGAGGCGGCGCCATTGTTGTTAATGAGCGCGATTTCACTGCGCGATATCTCTCTGAGCACTTCATCTCTTACGTGAAATCAGCAGATGCATTCAAGGCCCGCGCACCTGGTCCGGCTTTCGCCCAAGATGCAGATGCCAAGATCGGCGCGCTCGTGCTGCAGGCGCTGAGGGCGGGGAGTGGGCGATGATCATGCCAACCACGCTCGATCAACTTCGAGGCAAGCGGGTCCACTTCATAGGTATTGGCGGCGCTGGCATGAGCGGGATCGCAAAGATCATGCTCTCTCAGGGAATCGAAGTCTCTGGTTCGGATCTTAAAGAATCTACGGTGACCGAGAACCTACGCACGATGGGCGCGAAAATCTTCATAGGCCATAAGGCAGAGAATGTTGAAGGCGTTGATCTTCTTGTTCTCTCAACCGCAATCGCAGCAGATAACCCGGAGCGTGCTGCCGCACTCGGTCAAGAGATTCCAACGATGGCTCGAGCAGAAGCTCTCGCCCTTCTCATGAATGGGAAGCGTTCGGTCGCAGTTGCCGGAACCCACGGAAAGACCACGACGACTTCAATGCTTACTGTTGCACTGCAAAGCGCCGGATTAGATCCCTCGTTTGCGATCGGCGGCATGATTAATGCATCAGGGGTAAATGCCTACTTTGGTTCAGGGGATATCTTTGTGGCAGAAGCAGATGAGAGTGATGGTTCATTCCTTGCTTATAAGCCGCTCGGTGCGGTCATTACAAATATCGAACTCGATCACGTAGATCACTTTGCCGATCTTGAATCTATTTATGCTCTCTTTGAAGAGTTCATTGGATCTATCGCTTTCAATGGATTCTTAATTGCGTGTGGCGATGATCCTGGAGTTCGAGAACTTCTCGAGCGAATCAAGTCCATGGGCCGCAGCGATCTCACCATCACAACATATGGCGAGGGCGAGAATGATTGGCAGATTACAAGGATCGCACTTGACGCTGGGTCATCAGCGGCGCGCGTACTTCACAACGGTAAAGTCATTGGCGAGCTAGAACTGCAGGTTCCGGGACATCACAATCTCCTCAACGCCCTCGCTGCACTTGCAGCCAGCGATGCTCTTAATATCCCTGCTCGATCGATTCTCGATGGACTCGCAACATTCACTGGATCTCGACGCCGCTTTGAATTGAAGGGGGAAGTTGGGGGAGTAAGGGTCGTCGATGATTACGGCCACCATCCAACAGAGATTAGAGTGACGCTAGAGACCGCTCGTCGGTACGTTGGAGCAGGGCGGTTGATCGTCATCTTCCAGCCTCATCGCTATAGCCGTACGCAGGCTTTCGCATCAGAGTTCGCCAAGGCTCTTGATCTAGCCGATGAGATCTATCTCTTGGAAGTCTATGCAGCCAGTGAAGATCCGATTCCAGGCGTCTCATCGCTTTTGATCTCCTCTCAGATGTCGAGCGAGAAAGTTCATTATGAACCATCCATGGTCGCAGTCGTTGAAGCGGTCACCGAAGGCGCTAAGGAGAACGACCTGATCATGACTATGGGCGCTGGGGATGTCAGTTCGTTAGCCCCCGTTATTGTGAAATCGCTTGCCCAATAGATGAAACTCAAAGTTCGCAAAAGGTCGAAGCGAGGATCGAGATCTCCTCGGATAAAGCTTTCTCGTATCCGATACTTTCCTGGGGTCTTCTTATCGATCCTCCTACTCTCGCTTCTTGCGTACTTGCTCGGCTGGTCACACCTACTCTCTTTGAAGACGATCGCAGTTAGTGGATCGTCTCAATCGGAGGTAATAACTCAGCAGATAGAAACCGGCAAGCCAGGTGTAAAAATCGGTCAGCCGTTAGCCCGTCTTGACGTACATGCAATCGAACGGGCGATTTCCAATAATCCTTGGATCGCCAAGAGTCAGGTTGGCCGAAGTTGGATCCATGGCGAATTAACGATTCATATTGTGGAGAAGGTCCCGGTCGCTTCCTATCAACTCGCAGATGGGTCGACTGGCTACTTTGATTCCGCCGGAAATGACTTCACTTCACCATTGACCTACACGAATATCCCAACCATTGCGTTACAGACGACATCTACTTCCGCAAAGCAATCAATTGCACAATTGTTGGCCGTTCTACCCGCTAGCTATCTCGATCGTGCCAAGACCTTTGCGGTGAAATCAGATGGGCAGATCACCATGACACTTAGCCAAGATATGGCTGTAACAACGGGTAAGAAAGCTTCGGTGAGAACCATCACGATTATGTGGGGGAATTCTGCAGATATAGCGCTGAAAATTCAGGTCTTCGAAAAGTTAGTTGCAATGAAAGAGAATGCACAATCAATACTCTTTGATCTTTCAGATCCACTCGCCCCCATTACAAAATAAGGTCGTGCATTTCGTGTCGGTCATTGCACGAGAGCGGTGGCACCTTTACTTTCTGCTATCGGATTTACTTTTACTTTAACTCTCAAGTAGAGATTTAGAGAATGGAAAGAGGCATATTGTGGCAACACCGCAGAATTATCTTGCAGTAATCAAGGTCGTCGGAATCGGCGGCGGCGGTGTGAATGCTGTTAATCGCATGATTGAAGCAGGACTTAAAGGTGTCGAGTTCATTGCAATCAATACTGATGCACAACAGTTAATTATGTCTGATGCAGATGTGAAGTTAGATATCGGTCGCAAATCAACTCGTGGTCTTGGCGCAGGTGCTGCACCTGAAGTTGGTCGACAAGCTGCACTCGAACATGTCGAAGAGATTGAAGAGATGCTGCGTGGTGCAGATATGGTCTTCGTAACTGCAGGCGAAGGTGGCGGAACCGGAACTGGTGGCGCACCTATCGTTGCAAAGATCGCAAAGGATCTTGGCGCACTCACTGTCGGCGTTGTAACAAAACCATTCTCTTTTGAAGCGAAGCATCGCACCGCTCAAGCTGAAGAAGGTATTGCAAACCTTCGTGCAGAAGTGGACACACTTATTGTTATTCCAAATGATCGACTTCTTGCAATCTCAGATCGCACCATCACAACGGTGGATGCATTTAAGAGTGCGGATGCCGTCCTTCTCGCTGGCGTTCAGGGAATCACTGATCTCATTACAACCCCAGGATTGATCAATCTCGACTTTGCAGATGTGAAGAGCGTGATGGCTGGCGCTGGCTCGGCTCTTATGGGAATTGGTTCGGCGAGAGGTGAGGCTCGTGCGATACGCGCAGCCGAACTTGCGATTGCAAGTCCACTCCTTGAAGCCTCTATCGATGGCGCTCGTGGCGTCTTGATGTTGATCGCCGGAGGATCCGATCTTGGACTCTTCGAGCTCTCTGAGGCAGCCGAGATGGTAGAGAAGCATGCTCATAAGGATGCGAACTTCATCCTCGGTGCTGTCATCGACGATGCCCTTGGCGACGAAGTGCGTATCACTGTTATTGCTGCTGGTTTCGATGGTGGCGAGCCAAAGAAGGTCGAGATGCCAGTTATCGACGCAGCAACCCTCTCTGGTCAGGCCGATCCGATCCGAGCAAATGATCCATTAGCGGTAGCGCTCGATCTTGGCATCAATGAGAACACCGGTGGCATTCCCACTGTTCAATCACCTCGACGAAAGATCACCTTTGAAGAGCTCGTAGCTCAAGGTGACGATGATGTCGATGTGCCTGACTTTATGAAGTAGTACTACTTCATGCCAAATATTCACTTCACATCTGCCCCGAATAATTTGGCGCTCCATACTGGTGATGATCGGGATCGGGTTCTCCGGAATCGGGAAGATCTTCAGCGTGATCTCCATTTGGACTCTCTCCAGTTCATGAACCAAACTCATAGCAATACGGTCGTGATGGTTAATGCCGCGAGCGAGATTGATCCGGATGCTGATGCGTTAGTGACGCAGCAACCTGGTTTGGGACTGGCTGTACTCGTTGCCGATTGCATTCCACTCTTGTTGAGTTCGCCGACCTGCGTTGCTGCAGTCCATGTCGGAAGAGTGGGCATGACGAATGGCATTATCGATAAGACCCTTGATGTCATGGAAGGGCTGGGCGCAACTGGAATATTTGCTTGGCTCGGACCTTCGATCTGCGGTAACTGTTATGAAGTTTCCCCAGAGATGTATGACGAGGTGACGACCTTCTTCCCAGGTTCTGTGACCAGCGTTGAACAACATTCCTTAGATCTGCCGCGCGGGACAATCGCCTTGCTTCGCGAACGGGGGATTGAGACCCATGCGCTAGGACTCTGCACCCTCGAAAGTTCTCAGTTCTTCTCTTATCGCCGCGATAAGGCGATCGGTCGGCAAGCAGGAGTGATCTCGCTGTGAAGAGCCGACTAGAGGAGCTGCGCGCCAATCTTCAATCGGTTAACGAACGGATCAGCGCTGCGGCAGAGAGCGTCGGCCGCGATCCCAAGGAGGTCACGCTGATCGCCGTAACAAAATTCTTTCCACTCGATGATGTGCAACATTTATACGATCTTGGAGTCCGCCACTTTGGCGAGAATAGAGATGATGAGGGTGCGGAGAAATCGAAAGGCTTGGGGGAGGAAGCCACCTGGCACTTTCAAGGCCAGATTCAAGGACGGAAGATTCGATCTCTTCTCAGTTGGGCTGAGGTAATCCACTCACTTGATTCGCTCGACCACGCCGCAAAGTTCGATCGAATTTTGGATGAGATGGAGCAGAGTCGTGATTTCTTCATTCAAATTAACTTAGAGCCAGCGCGTGAAGATCGCGGGGGCATCCAGCCAGGCGATCTCGGAGGATTTTTAGATGAGCTACACCACTTTCCGCATCTCAATCTCCTTGGCTTAATGACCGTGCCGCCGATTTCGGCCGAACCCACGACCGCCTTTGCAGACATAGCGTGGTTAGCGACAGGTCATGGGCTTTTCCAACTCTCAATGGGAATGAGTGGAGATTTTGAAGCGGCGATAAGAGCCGGAGCGACACATATTCGGGTGGGTAGTTCAATCCTCGGTTCACGCCCGACTCCCGCATAAACTTCTCGTATGGCAAAAGGACTAAAGAAGATCGCTGGCTACCTCGGACTCGTTGATGATGAGGCAGATTTCGAAACGACCGTAGCGCTTGAGATTCCTCAGAAGAGCGTGCGCGTCACCCCACCAGCATCAATACGTGTGACCGACTCTGCGATTCGTCAGCGCGTCACGCCAGTCTCACCAGTATCCCCAGTATCTGCAGCACCAGTCATGCAGACCGAGTTACCAATTCTTGATTCAATCTTTACGATCCATCCACGTTTCTACAGCGAGGCGCGCACTGTCGGTGAGCACTTCCGTGAAGGACAACCTGTCCTTATGAACCTGACTGATATGGATGATTCAGAGCGTAAGCGAATCGTTGACTTCGCATCAGGCCTCGTATTCGGCCACCATGGAAGTATCGAGCGCGTCACCTCAAAGGTCTTTCTCCTCACTCCAGCAAATGTTCGAGTCTCATCTGAACATAAAGTTGCTGCAGCAGAGGCGAGCTTCTTTAACCAGAGCTGAGTAGAGCCAGACCTTGTCACTCATCGTTCTTCTCTTACGATTAGTACTGCGCCTCTTTGTTCTCTCACTCTTCGGTCGATTGATCCTTGATTACGCCCGAGTCTTTGCACCTCAGTGGCGCCCTAAGGGGATTTTGCTGGCTATCGCTGAAGCAATCTATGCAATCACCGATCCAGTAGTCCGATTTGTTCGTCGCTTTATTCCGCCACTTCGCCTCGGCCCAGTAGCGGTCGATCTCTCATTTATCTTGATCTTTATCTTCGTGCAGATGCTCTCAAACTTTCTTGCAAGGCTGTAAAACCTTCTTGATAAAGAGTTAGAGACTCTTCCGCAACGAGAGTGCAATTCCGGTCTCAGTATCAGTGATTGCAAGAGCCTCATCGCGTGAGATCGCTGTTGCCAAGACCTCACCGCAGATAAATTCTGATTGAGCTGCGATCGCTGCGATCACTTCTTCAGTGCCGTTCCATGCGACCGTGATTCGATCTGAGATATCAAAGTCAGAGTTTTTACGTTCTTCTTGGATTGCTCGAATGATCTCTCGGACAAGCCCTGATTGGATCAACACTGGTGTCAGCTCTAGATCGAGTGCCACACTCTCACCTGCATGTGAGGCTACAGACCAGCCACTCTTAGGTGTCTCGGTGATGACGAGATCATCGAGTTCGAGAACTGCGCTCTTGCCATCATAGGCAAGGGTGAGATTTCCGGCGCTTCGAATGGTTCTGACAGTCTCAGTGTGGTCGGTAGCCATTAGCGCCTTAGCGATTGACTGGACATCGCCACCGAAACGAGCACCGATTGTTCGGAAGTTTGCCTTGATAGAGACATCAACGAGATCACCATCAGCGGTAGCTAGATCATCAAGGTGCAAAACATTTAATTCATCGGCGATATGCGCACGGATTTCAGGATCCATGGCGTTGAAACCTTGCGCCGCCACGAGAGCGCGGGCCAGCGGCTGACGGATCTTGATCTTCGACTCAGCGCGAGCTGCTCGGCCGAGTTCAACGAGACGCCGTGAAAGTTGCACTGACGCTGAGAGATCGCGATCAATCATTGCCGATTGTGCGACTGGGAAGTCGGTGAGGTGAACAGATTCTGCAGCTTTCGGATCAGCGGTGCGGATCAACTCCTGCCAGACGTGCTCGGTGATAAATGGAATCATCGGTGCGAGTAATTGAGTGAGCACCTTGAGCGCCTCAAAGAGGGTGGTAAGCGCGGCAGCATCGCCATCCCAGAAGCGACGGCGAGAACGACGGACATACCAGTTAGAGAGATCATCGATGAAGGCCGCGAGTAACTTACCCGCCTGCTGGGAATCGAAATCTGCGTAAGCCTGATCGACTTCCTTGATCAACTGATTGAGTTCAGAGAGGATCCAGCGATCCATCGTCGCTGTTGAAGGTTCTGTTGGAGCCTGATCTAAAGTGAAATCAGCAGCCTTCGCATAGAGCGCGAAGAAGGAGACGGTGTTCCAGTAGGTAAGAAGGGTCTTACGAACAACATCAGAGAGCGCATCATGGCCAACACGACGCGATGACCATGGCGAACCTGCTGCGAGCATGTACCAACGGACCGCATCTGCGCCATGTTGATCCATCAGGGGAATAGGTTCGAGGACATTTCCTAGGTGCTTACTCATCTTGCGGCCATCTTTATCAAGGATGTGGCCCAGGCAGAGCACTGTTTCGTACGAGCTCTGATCGAAGACGAGGGTTCCGATAGTCATCAGCGTGTAGAACCAGCCGCGAGTTTGGTCGATCGCCTCGGCGATGAAATCTGCTGGATAGGCGGCTTCAAACTTCTCGACCGAGCCGGCTTTGTGGGGGTAGCCCCATTGGGCAAATGGCATTGCGCCAGAGTCGTACCAACAGTCGATGACTTCATTGACTCGAACCATGGTCTCGGAACATTCAGTACATGGAATGGTGATGTCATCAACAAATGGACGATGCGGATCAGTCGCAGAGAGCTCTTTGCCGCTCAAGGTTGAAAGTTCGGCGAGTGAACCAACGCAGTAGAGATGGCCTTCAGGGCAGCGCCAGATCGGTAGGGGAGTTCCCCAGTAGCGATTACGCGAAACAGCCCAGTCAATATTGTTGTTGAGCCAATCTCCAAAGCGGCCCGTCTTAATAGTCTCTGGGTGCCAATCAGTCTTTGCATTCTCGCGAAGCAACGCATCTTTAATCGCGGTGGTGCGGATATACCAAGAAGGTTGCGCGTAATAGATAAGAACAGTGTGGCAGCGCCAGCAATGCGGATAGGAGTGCTCATATTGGGTGTGCTTAAACATGAGGCCGCGCGCTTTGAGATCCTTAATCAGCACCTTATCGGCCTCTTTGAAGAAGATTCCGCCGACTAAGCCAACTTCTGGAAGGAAGGTGCCATCAGGAGCAACCGGGTTAACTACTGGAAGACCG
>Ga0214164_1000617_pt1 | contig 22988 bp, 25 predicted proteins | sample TroBogepilimnion_13_FD_153003 | JGI IMG/M metagenome (GOLD analysis project Ga0214164, IMG submission 153003) | Freshwater microbial communities from Trout Bog Lake, WI - Practice 03JUN2009 epilimnion v4 | ecosystem: Environmental > Aquatic > Freshwater > Lake > Epilimnion/Euphotic zone ...
AACGCACAGCCTTGCCCGCATCGGAGAACAGCATCACATCATGCTTGCCATCCGTAATTGCCGCGCCAACTAAAAAATCGTTTTCATTTAGGTCAACGGCAATAATGCCGCCCTTACGGGGATTGGAAAAATCCGATAACCGGGTTTTCTTGACGGTACCCAAGCTAGTAGCCATAAAGACAAAGTGATCATCCTGATAACCCTTAATGGGCAGAATGACAGTGATCTTTTCGCCCTCGATTAACGGGAACATATTCACAATCGGTTTACCGCGTGAGGTACGGCTGCCTTGCGGCACTTCCCAGACTTTTAGCCAATACATCCGACCGCGATCGGAGAAACATAAAATCGTGTCATGGGTATTAGCAACAAATAAAGTATCAATCCAATCTTCATCTTTCGTAGTGGCAGCCTGCTTACCGCGGCCGCCCCGTTTTTGCGCCCGATATTCACTTAAAGGCTGACTCTTCATATAACCGGTATGCGATAGAGTCACTACCATATCGGTAGGCGTGATTAAATCTTCGGTGAATAATTCAGTCGCATTCATTTCAATGAAAGAGCGCCGCCCTGAGTCACCGCCAGCAATACCAAATTCAGCTTGCACTTCTTTTAATTCTTCTTCAATAACCTGCGTGACTCGCGATGGCTTTGCTAATAAATCGAGCAGATCGGAAATTTCAGTCATCACTTCTTTGTATTCGGCAACAATTTTGTCTTGCTCAAGACCAGTCAAACGCTGTAAGCGCATTTGCAAAATTTCTTGCGCCTGACTATCCGATAAGCGATACAAACCACTCGCTTGCATGCCATATTCTGGCAACAATCCATCTGGACGATAAGCATTGCGACCCCCCGGCGTATCGGTTTCAGCGCGCGCTAACATCTCGCGCACCATCGCGGAATCCCAGGGCTTACTCATTAACTCTTGTTTGGCAATCACCGGATTTGCAGCAGCTTTAATTAACACGATGAATTCGTCGATATTCGCTAATGCAACTGCGAGCCCCTCAAGGACATGGCCGCGATCACGCGCTTTACGCAATTCAAAAATCGTCCGCCGCGTAACCACCTCGCGTCGATGCTGTAAAAAATATTCCAACATCTGTTTTAAATTGAGTAGGCGGGGTTGGTTATCAACCAAGGCCACCATATTCATACCAAAGTTATCTTGCAGCTGGGTACTTTTGTACAGATTATTGAGTACGACCTCTGGTACTTCGCCGCGCTTCAGTTCAATGACCACTCGCATGCCCGACTTATCTGACTCATCGCGTAAATCGGAAATGCCCTCAACTTTTTTCTCGTTGACTAATTCAGCAATGCGTTCAAGTAAATTCTTTTTATTTACCTGATAAGGCAACTCATCAACAATGATGGCCTGACGTGATCCCTTATCGATATCTTCAAAGTGGGTTTTAGCCCGCATCACTACCCGTCCGCGACCGGTACGGTAACCTTCGCGAACTCCCTGTACTCCATAAATAATCCCAGCTGTCGGAAAGTCAGGGGCCGGTACGATTTCGATCAACTCATCAATAGTGCAATCCGGGTTATGCAAAACATGCAAACAAGCGGCAATCACCTCATCGAGGTTATGCGGAGGAATATTTGTGGCCATGCCCACAGCAATGCCAGAAGAGCCGTTAATTAGCAAATTAGGCACTTTGGCAGGCAAAATCAGTGGTTCGTGCTCGCTGCCATCGTAATTAGGGCCAAAATCAACAGTTTCTTTGTCCAAATCGGCCAAAAGCTCATGGGCGATTTTGCGCAAACGAATCTCGGTATAACGCATTGCCGCGGCATTATCACCATCAACTGAGCCAAAATTGCCCTGGCCGTCAACTAACATATACCTTAGCGAGAAATCTTGCGCCATTCGGACGATGGTGTCGTAAACCGCAGAATCGCCGTGCGGATGGTATTTACCGATGACATCGCCAACTATACGGGCAGATTTTTTGTAAGGACGATTCCAATCGTTGTTTAATTCATACATCGCGAAAAGGACCCTGCGGTGGACAGGTTTGAGGCCATCACGTACGTCTGGCAAGGCTCTGCCGACTATGACGCTCATGGCGTAGTCCAAATAGGACCTCCGCATTTCGTCTTCTAGGGATATTGGTAGTGTTTCTTTAGCGGCTTGTTCCATATCGAAATAATATCATCTAGAAGACACATAACTTGTGCTAACATTCTGGTCAGATTGTAAGAAATTTAGATGTATCGCCTTGCCGTAGGTGAAATATGGCAAAGCGAAACGTGTAAGTTTGACATTATTTAAAAGTGATTTTTGAGGACAAAAAATGAACAAAACCGTAAAACTATTGCTCGCTTCTGTAATTACTATTTCGGCAAGCGCAGCTATGGCCCAAGGTAATGACAACTGGACTGGCTCAGATGGCAGCTTACCCTGGAAAAACTCCGATGGCACTCTGTGCTGGCGTGATAACAACTGGACACCTGCTTCTGCAATGAAAAATTGCGACGGCTGGATTGCTCCTAAGCCACCTGCACCTGCTGCTGCTCCTGCTGTAACCCAGAGCAAAATCACTTTACAAGCCGATACCTTGTATGACTTCGATAAAGCAACATTGAAGCCAGAAGGTAAAGCTACTTTAGACAAAATTGCTGCTGATTTAAGCAAAATCAAATTAGAAGTCATCATTGCTGTTGGTAATACCGATAGCATTGGTACCGATGCTTACAACATGGCTCTAGGCCAGCGTCGTGCGCAATCAGTTAAAGACTATTTGGTTAGCAAAGGTGTTGATCAAAGCCGTATCTATACCGAAAGCAAAGGCAAGAGCAACCCAGTTGCTAGCAATGCTACTGCTGAAGGACGCGCTAAGAACCGCCGTACCGACATCGAAGTTGTTGGCACAGCTGCTACTAAGTAATTCGCTTCTCTCGCAAAAAAGCCCGGCTAACCCCGGGCTTTTTTGTTTCCGCTATATTCGTAAGTCTTATCTCCTAAATTCCCTTTTTCCTTGCCTAAAGATATATGAACGTTGATCAATCTGAAATTGCTAAATTTAGCGCTTTAGCCCATCGCTGGTGGGATCAAAATAGCGAATTCAAGCCCTTGCATGCCATCAATCCGTTACGCCTGGGATGGATCAAATCCTTTGTTGATCTCAATGGGAAGCGTGCGCTAGATGTTGGCTGCGGTGGTGGTATTTTGGCGGAAGCCTTGGCCCAATCAGGTGCGCAAACAACTGGCATTGATTTAGCGGAAAAAGCGCTAAAAGTGGCTGAGTTACATGCACTTGAAAGTGGTGCGCAGGTAAATTATCAAGCTATCTCTGCAGAAGCGCTGGCGCTAACTGAGCCCGCAAGTTTTGATATCGTTACCTGCATGGAAATGCTCGAGCATGTACCCGACCCTATTTCAGTGGTCAAGGCCTGCGCAACGTTAGCAAAGCCTGGTGCTACGTTATTTTTTAGCACGCTCAATCGCAATCCAAAATCGTATTTATTTGCCATTATTGGCGCTGAGTATTTACTGCGTTTGCTACCTAAAGGCACGCATGACTACCGCAAATTTATTACGCCCTCTGAATTAGGACACTTTGTGCGCGATGCTGGCCTTGAAATCATTGGAATTAAAGGACTTAGCTATAACCCTATCACGCAGATTTATAGTCTGACTAACGATACTACGGTGAATTATTTAATTGCTACACGTAAAGTTTCTACAAATTAAAGATGATGGCTTTGACTAATAGCCCATTTGCTGGAATCTTTTTTGATTTAGACGGTACGCTGGCTGATACAGCGCCAGATTTAGTCAATGCTGCAAATTTATTACTTATTGCTCGCCAACTTCCACCAAAACCTTATGCAGAAATGCGTCCATACTCATCTGCAGGTGCGCGTGGCTTAATTCAATGCGCGTTTGGCATTGATACCAAACATCCTGACTTCATTCCTTTGCGTGATGAATTTTTTATTAATTACGAACAAGCGCTATTAGTCCATAGCAGGATCTTCGAAGGTATTCATGATCTATTAAATACCTTAGACGCTGCCAAAATGCCGTGGGGCATCGTCACCAATAAAAGTGAACGCTTTACGCATCCATTAACGGAACTTATGGGCTTACGACATCGCGCTGCCTCCACTGTTTCGGGCGACACGACTGCCCACCCAAAACCCCATCCTGCGCCCTTACTTCATGCTGCAGAAATCGCCCAAGTGGACCCCAATAAGTCCCTTTATGTTGGTGATGACATTCGCGATATCGTCGCTGGCAAAGCGGCTGGCATGAAACCCGTCGCAGCCGCCTATGGCTACTGTGGATGCGCTGAACCCCCGCAAGACTGGGGCGCTGACTACCTCGTCAATGATCCTCGTGAGCTACTAGCGATCGTCTTTCCCAAATAGGGTGCAATTTGTTGCGAAGCGCTCTAAAATAGACCTCCCAATGCTTCTAATTCGGGGTCGACATGGTTTCGACGTGGATTACAAAGCAGCAAGGGCATACCGAGGACCCGTTATCTCGTAAATCAATGGGAATGTAATAACTGCTAACGACGAACGTTACGCACTAGCCGCTTAATTGCGGTTGCCCCTGAACTGGTTCTCTCTTGGGTCAGGTAGCGCAAGCTACATCAGGGTCATTAACAAGAGATAAGATCATCTCGTGTCACGAGGGGTGGTACGAAAATTTAGTGAATCGCGATTGCATAGCGTGTTGGTTCGCGATGCAATGGTTAAATTAAATAACACAACTAAGTATGTAGAACTTGTTGTGGAGGATTTGCGGACGCGGGTTCGATTCCCGCCGACTCCACCATTAAAGTAAAAGGCCACCTCAGGGTGGCTTTTTACTTTACTAGCTCAATTAATTACAATTTAAGCTAGGTTGACAATATTCCCAAGCGCCACATACTAGTGATCTCCGCTGTACGTGCTGCATGCAGCGGATCTGTTGAGTCACTTACCTTAGGGTGACGTGGCTTGATGGATTCTTTTCCCAGGACCACTAGGCCTGCATTTTCAATCCACGTCATGAACTCTGCTCGTGAGCGTAGGCCTAAGTGTTCAGCCATATCGGAAAGAATCAACCACCCTTCGCCATTTGTTTCTAAATGCGTAGCTAAGCCATTGATAAACCCGCGTAACATTTGACTCTCGGGATCGTAAATAGCGCGCTCTAATGCAGAACTCGGGCGTGCTGGAATCCACGGTGGATTACAAACGATGAGCGCTGCTTTACTTGGCGGAAATAAATCATACTCAGCTACGGTCACCTGCTCGCTTAAACCCAACTGTAAGAGATTTTCTTGTGCGCAGATTAAGGCACGTGCATCAATTTCAGTAGCAATAATTTTTTCAATGCCACGCTTTGCCAAAATGGCAGCAAGCACACCCGTACCTGTACCAATATCAAATGCTGTGGAATTCAAGCTAAGCGCTTTTGGTAGCACAGCATTTGCCACCAACTCAAGATATTCACCACGAATCGGGGAAAAAACGCCGTAATGGGGATAAATACGTAGCGCGCCATTCGCGTCTAAAGCCCTGATTAGCACCCCTTTTTTACGCCATTCATGGGCGCCTACTAAGCCCAATAATTCGCGTAAAGAAATGAGGTAAGACGCATTGATTTCCCCAAAAGCCTCATAGCAAGCTTCGGCAACTATTGGTGCTCGGCGTAATGCTATCTGATGATTTGGGTCAACCTGAATTAAGATCTGCCCTAAAGTTCTCGCACGTTGAGATTGCGCTAAGCGATGCAGATTAAATACATCATTTGTTATTGCAGATGACGCATTGTCATTTAGCTTCTCCTGCACATTCTTTTTAGAGACGCGGTTTTTCTTCCGTGGGCGATCAATACGTCGTGCAATTGCTTGTAAAAGTTGGCGGGCATTTTGAAAGTCACCCCGCCATAACAATGCAGTCCCCTCACAAGCTAGCCGATAAGCATCGTCTGCAGGCATTGTATCGTCTGCCAACACAATTTTTTTAGGGGGCAGCAGTCGATTTTCTGAATGCCACAGTGCCGAGTGGCTTTGTTCACCCTCAAGCCAAGTAACGGTAAACTTATCAGGCAATGGGTTCAAACAACGGTACTTTCTGACCTTCTTGGGTTTCTTGCATCACCACCTTAACCGGTTGACCAATATAAATTGCATCAAAATCACAGTTGGTAATATGCGTTAGCATTTTGATACCCTCTTCTAAGCTTACATAAGCCATGGCAAATGGCACCTCAACCCCCCGGCGCATGACCGTAAAGGAATAAATTTCGCCTTTACCGCTCGATTCAACCCAACGGGTTTGATCGCTGCCACAATGCGGGCAAATCGTTCGCGGATAAAAATGGGGTTCATTGCAAGCTGAGCACATTTTTAGTAGTAAAAGCCCACCTTGAGCCGCCTCCCAAAACGGCTTATTTTCAGCATTAATCACTGGGCTTGGCAACGGTACATTCAAAATATTACTCATGACACTCTGCCCATAATTAAGGTGGCTGCGCCGTGACGTGTGCCAAGAGCACCGCCAATACCAGAGGCTAACGCAAATTCCAGATGCGGAATTTGTACCGCCGGATGGGCTTCGCCACGCAATTGGCGCACCGCTTCAATGATCTTCGTCATGCCACCGCGATTGCCGGGGTGGTTATTGCATAAACCGCCACCATCAGTATTAAAAGCTAGCGAACCTTTGCCGGCGATTAACTGGCCGTGCTCGACAAAACGACCACCCTCGCCTTTTTTACAAAAACCTAAATCCTCTAACTGAATTAATACGGTGATAGTAAAACTATCGTAAATCGAGGCATACCGAATTTGCTTTGGCGAGATACCGGCTTCTGCAAACGCGCGTGGGCCAGTCCAGGCAACACCTGAGTAGGTTAAATCAACCTTGCCACCCATTTGTCCTTTGGCAGATTCAGCGGCTCCCAGCATTTGGACCACTGGGCGCTTTAATGACTTAGCAATATCGGGATGTACCACTATTACTGCGCCGCCACTATCGGTTACCACGCAACAATCGGCTCGATGCAGTGGATCGGCGATCATTGGTGAGCTTAAAACATCTTCCACCGTTAGCACTTCCCGCAGTAAAGCATGGGGATTATGTTGCGCATGCGCTGAGGCGGCTACTTTAATCCACGCCAACTGTTCGCTGGTCGTACCAAACTCGAACATATGGCGCATAGCACACATTGCGTAGGTATTTAAAGGTGCTGGTGAGTAGGGTTTTTCAAAAGCAAAATCAGGAGCAGATGCATGTTGACTGCGCACCTGTGTACCGCTCGAACCCTCTGATTTAGGCCGGCCTGCTAAGGTAATCAAAGCAACCTTACATTGCCCTTGGGCGATTGCGCGAGCCGCATGACTGACATGGGCTAAATAAGAAGCGCCACCAATATCGGTTGAATCAAGATAGCTGACTTTTTTTAAGCCCAAATAATCTACCATTGATACTGGGCCCATACCTGGAGCATCGCCAGCACAAAAATAGCCGTCAACATCGTTTAAGCTTAAGCCTGCATCTAATAGCGCGCCACGGGCTACTTCAGCGTGTAATTGCGCCACCGTATGATTGGGCGCTACTCGCAGCGGGTGCTCATAAATTCCGGCAATACAGGCATTTGATTTGGCTGACATTCATGATTCCTAAAGCATATATTAAAGCATGCTGACTTTGAAGCCTTGATTTAAATGTATTTATTCAAGCGTGATTTTCGATTGCGCAATTAGCTTCCGCCAGCGTTCGACTTCACTCGTAATAAATCGTGCAAACTGTTCTGGAGTTCCCGGCATTGGGTCTGCCCCTTGCGCAATTAATTTATCTTTAAATTTAGGATCAGCCAAAATCAGTTGTAACTCTTTATTCAAACGGTTACGAATCTCTACTGGCAAGCCTGCTGGACCCACTAAGCCATACCATGTGCCCATGTCATATCCAGGTACGCCAGCTTCAGCAATGGTCGGAATATTCGGCGCAGCAGCTGAGCGCTTCGCAGTGGTTACGCCTAAGGCCCGCAAATTTCCAGCCTTCACTTGAGGTAATGCGCTAGGTAAGTTAGGGAAAGCCATATCTACTTGCCCGGAAATAATATCTGCCATTGCACTGCCGGTACCTTTATAGGGAATATGGACTAAATCAATATTGGCCATTTTCATGAAAAGCTCAGCCGATAAATGGACTGAGGTGCCATTACCGCTAGAAGCAAAAGTCAGTTTTCCTGGGCTGGCTTTGGCTGCGGCAATTAGCTCGCCGACTGTCTTATAAGGCGAACTCATCGGCACCACGAACATATTGGGCGCTGAAAAAACACTACCAATTGCCGTAAAGTCTTTAATCGGATCGTAATTGAGATTCTTATAGAGCGAAGCATTTACTGCTTGGCCAATCGAAGGAAAATATAAAACATAGCCATCAGGCGCTGAACGCGCGACCAATTCAGCAGCGATATTGCCATTGGCTCCTGCGCGGTTTTCGACAATGACCGATTGCCCTAAGCGAGACGACAAACTTTCTGCCAAGGAACGACCGACAGAATCAGCTGCACCACCAGGCGAAAACCCAACAATCAGGCGAATCGTTTTGGAGGGATAGGTCGCGCTATCTGCTGCAGCGAATGCTGTAGCACTTAATAAAAAAAATAAAGTGGCGATTCCTTTAGTAGAGATACATATAAAACGATTTTCAAGTCTCATGAAGAAATCTGCCGCGTTATTCTGTTCTGCATCAGCTTAACTCTTTTTACCATTTTGGATCTCAACTCCACTTAGTTCGCGCAACTGCTCAAAACTTAAACCGTCCACCCAATCGAGTGCAACAAGCCCACTTGGAGTAACTAGAATTGTTGCTAAATCGGTATAAATACAGTCAACCACGGCTAGCGCTGTAATAGGATAGGTACAAGCGTTAACAATTTTAGAAACGCCGGATTTAGTCAGATGCTCCATCATTACAAATAATTTTTTTGCCCCTAAAGCTAAATCCATCGCACCGCCAACTGCTGGAATAGCCTTAGGATCGCCAGTACGCCAATTCGCTAAATCACCTGCTACTGAAACCTGAAAGCCCCCTAAAACACAAATATCAATATGTCCCCCGCGAATCATCGCGAATGAATCGGCATGATGAAATAGCGATGCGCCAGGTAACATCGTTACCGGTTGTTTGCCCGCATTTACAACTTCATGATCTATTTGGTCGCCAACTGCTAAAGGCCCCATGCCCAGCAAACCATTCTCGCTATGCAAAATAATTTCTCGATCGGGTGGCAAATAATTAGAAATAGTCATTGGCTGACCAATGCCTAAGTTCACCGTTGCGCCATCGGGTATGTCTTCGACGATACATTGAGCAATCTCTGCAGTACTACGCTTTTTAAGTTGACTTAGATCCATACTAAGATCCACCTTGAATTTATTCTGCACGTCATATTTTCTCCCCTCCATCAAGACAGACCACGCGCTTCACAAAAATACCGGGAGTAATAATCGTCTCGGGATTTAACTCGCCTAATTCCACCAGCCGATTTACTTGGGCAATCGTGCACGTTGCAGCAGTAGCCATGACAGGACCAAAATTACGGCCCGTACCGTGATATGTTAAATTGCCCCAGCGATCGCCTAGGTCAGCTTTGATTAACGCGAAATCAGCTTGAATCGCCATTTCTAAAATTTGCTGAACACCATTGATCTCTTTAATCTCTTTGCCAACCGCAAGCTCAGTGCCATAAGCAGTGGGGGTAAAAAAAGCCCCAATACCTGCGCCACCTGCACGGATGCGCTCGGCTAGGGTGCCTTGCGGCACTAATTCCAACTCAATTTTTCCTGCCCGAAATAAATCATCAAATGCCCCTGATTCAGGTTGGCGGGGAAAAGAACAAATCATTTTGCGCACTCGACCCCCCGCAATCAATTTGGCAATCCCCAAGCCCGCATTGCCAGCATTGTTACTCACAATTGTCAGGTCTTTGGCGCCTTGTTCGAGTAAGGCATCTAAGAGTTGAAATGGTAGACCTGCGCCCCCAAATCCTGAAACTAGAATGGTAGCCCCATCAAATATATTGCTGACTGCCTCATTCATATTGGCAACGATTTTTTGGATCACCTTTGCTCCCCATTCTTATATATGGTCATAGCTTATTCCTTTTTTTCTAACCGCATAATCCCACAATTATGTAGTTGATAATTGTTCTCATTTAGAATTTCTTCTGACTTAACAATGCTATTTCCGCTTTAACAAAGGAGAAATGATGGTAGTAAGAAATCAATTAAATGCATTGCACCCAAGAAAATGTCTATTTATGGGCCTACTTGTGCTGAGTAGTTTAGCAAACGCAGGTGAAGGCTTATTTGGGTGGATTTATACCCTCGATTTACAACCCAAGGGTAGCCTTGAATTTGAGCAACGCCTCCAACTAACCACGGGTCAGGCAAATGGTAAGTACGATTTTTGGTATTCACGTTCTGAGCTGGAATACGGTCTTACAGACGATATTCAAGTTGCCGCTTATCTCAATGCCTATTCAGTTAACGCTGCGCAAAATTATATTAATCCAGAGGTTTGCGGTGATGCTGTCTCATGTACCTCTGGCTATGGCGTGCCAGATAGCGCAAATGAATTCGATGGCTATGGAAAAACAGGTTTAGACGGCGGTTCGCTAGAAGGTATTTGGCGCATTACTAACCCAGTTACCGAGCCCATTGGCATCGGTATTTATTTAGAGCCTACATTAGGTAAATTAAAAAATGCTTTCGAATCGCGCCTCTTAGCCCAAGCCAATTTTATAGATGATCGATTGATTTTGGCAGGCAACCTCGTCTTAGAAAATGAACAGCTGAAATCAACTGGTGAAACCATTCCTGAATCTCTAATTGATATTTTGCTGGGCGCTAGCTATCGTTTTGCACCAAAATGGTCTGGTGGTATCGAGTATCGATACCACACCGATTACAACAGTTATTTTTGGCAAAACCAAGTCCAAACCGCTAACTTTATTGGCCCTAATTTGCACTATGCCGACAAGAATTGGTGGGCTACCCTTGCGTGGCGCTACCAACTAGATGGGCAATGCATGGGCGAAGGTACAGCAGAGTGTTCCGGGGGTAATGTCTGGGATAGCCATGGCAAAAATGAAATTATTGCCAAAATTGGTTTCCCTTTTAGCTAAGAAAATACAAGATGCTTTGGAAGCCGAGTTCAATTTTGTTTTTAGCGGGAGCAAGTGCTATCAGTAGCCCTTGCCTCGCCCATGCCAGGATCTATATTTCTGTTGAGCAGGCGCAAAAAATATTATTTCCGGGTAGCCAATTTACTTTGCAGCCGATCTTGATTGATCAAGCATTACAGGCTAGCTTGAAAAAGGTCTCAGGTGTTCATTACCCCTTTCGGGGTGAGCATATTTGGCGTGATCAAGCTGGCAACTTCCTCGTCATCGATGAAGTCGTCGGTAAACATGAAATGATTCGCTACGCCGTTGGTATTACGGCTACTGGCACAATTCAAGGGATTGAAATTTTAGAATATCGTGAATCCTACGGCTACGAGGTGGCTGAGCAGCAGTGGCGTCAACAATTTGTTGGTAAAACCGCGCATGATCCACTCAAACTGAATCGCGATATTCAAAATATATCTGGGGCCACCCTTTCCAGCAAGCACATTACTGATGGGGTTAAACGGGTCATGTACTTTTATCAAGTTGCCTTAAAGGGTGCAAATTAAATGCTAGAAAATCAATGGCGTAGCTTAACGCGCTGTAAACCCTTACTTGGTACCTATGTTGAAATAACTGCACATACCTATACTGACCAATCAATAGCGTATCGAGATCTTCAATATTGTATTGAAAAGGCCTTCTCTACAATTCAAGATCTTCACTGCAGATTAAATTTTTACGCTGATAATAGTGAGCTATCTTATTTCAACCGCTTGGCACATTTACGTCCATTGGCAATTTCACCCCAATTAAAAGCGCTTTTATCGATTGCCAGCGAAATCCATTCCTACTCAGAAGGATTATTTAATTGTGGGATTGGTCAATACACTCTGGGAATAGAAAAAGATCAGGTTCGCTTTGGCGATCTAGCTGACCTACAATTTCTGGCGCACGATCAGGTCTATGCAAACCGCCCTTTATGTCTCAATCTTGGCGGCATTGCCAAAGGTTATGCGGTTGATTGTGCAGTAGACATATTGCTTAAGCAGGGCGTAGCCGCAGGATGCGTTAATGCTGGCGGAGATCTGCGGGTATTTGGGCTTCAAACTCAAAAAATTCATCTGCGTATGCCACATCAATGTCACAACCTCATCGAGTTGGGCGAATTACAAAATGGGGCAGTTGCAAGCTCAGCCAATTATTTTTATAGCCCTACCTCTACCGATAACCTAGGTCAGAGAATCGTTCATCCTCAACTACAGTTGCCTAGTAACTCTCCCCACTCGTACTCGGTCATTGCACCTCAATGTGTACATGCTGATGCCTTAACTAAAGTTTTGGCCCTTTCACAGCAAATTGTTCATCCTTGCTTTGAGCGTTATGGCGCAATACCATTTATTTTTTATCACGACGCAAATGACATCACTAACGCCACCCTCAAGAAGATCAGGCACTAAGGTCATGCCAACTTGGCAAAGGTACCTCAGTTATCCGAGCTTTTGTATTTGCATGGGTAGCGGTCTTTTCTATCTCGTTATTCAAGAATGGGCCAATGAGTTCAATTTTTTAGTCCATCGCTGGGTATTGGTCATGCATGGTGTATCTGCGATGCTTATCACCATCATTTTTGGTGCGGCACTTCCAGTCCATATCCGTATAGGCCTCCAATTAAATAGCAATATTCTCAGTGGCCTTAGTTTGACCGCTGTCTTAATCGTTTTAATAATCTCAGGGCAATTACTCTATTACGGTAGTGGTGATAGCCGTGAATGGATTATTACGGCGCATTGGGTAGTTGGCTTTTTAAGCATTACCATCGCCTACTATCATATTGTGCTGCGCTCAGACCGACGGTCAGATCAACAAAAGGCGCCCTATTAAGCGGGTGGATGATCTTCGGGATTGATATCAAGCGCAATGAGAAAGCGTGACACCATGTTGTATGCAGCGATTACACTCACCAATTCAACCACTGCAGTATTGCCCAAGGCTTTTTGTAAATGATCCATTACGGTTTTATCCACCACAATATTACGCGTCATTTGCAAAGTGAGATTAACCGTATTAAGTTCCACCGCAGTAAAGCACTCTTGTGGAAATGTAGGCTCACCAATATGCCGTAGTGCCTCGACTTGCTCTTCGGTTCCGCCTGCTTTACGAAATGGGGGAGCATGATGAAAAAATTCATATTCAGCACCATTCAAAACTGCTACCCCGCACATCGCTAGTTCACGGAGCTTTGGATCAAGCGATAAATTTTCGCGAATTTCGCCAATAAATGCGTTCCAACCCCGCGCTACTGGAATGCTGTGCAATAGCATACGATCTAAATTAATGAACTGTCCACCACGACGTTTACGAATTGCGGCCACTAATTCGGCTGGCTCTGCTAAATCAAGAGGTTGATAGTCAATGGAGCGAGGTGACATAAGCTAACTTTCTACTTAAAAGGATCAGAAGAATCGATTGTCTAAATTACGGCGTATCTTTGATGCCATTTTCGATTACAAACTTACCCCATAGTGCAATCTGTTTACCAATCCAATCTTTAGTGGCTTCGGGTCCGCCAGCCACAATATCAATACCTTGAGCGCGTAACTTATCAGCGACTGCTGGGCTTTTCAACGCTTTAGTAACGGCTTGATTCATTGCATTCACAATCGCGGGTGGCGTTTTAGCTGGCGCTAATATCGCCCACCAAGCGGGCGCATTAAATCCAGGGAAGCCACTTTCTGCAATCGTAGGGACTTTCGGTAATTCGGCGGTACGTTTCGTAGTAGTCACCGCCAAAGGAATAACACCACCACTATCGATATGCGGCTTGACTAAAAACACCGAACCAATCGCCAGGGGAACTTGTCCACCCAAAATATCTTGCATCAAAGGTCCGCCGCCCCGATAAGGTACATGAACCCAATCAAAGCCAGCAGTTTTAGCCAAACGCGCAATCGCTAAGTGCCCTAAGCTACCGACACCAATTGAGCCATAGCTAAACTTTTTCTTGGCTTTAGATTCTTCCACTAATTGCTGAAAAGTTTTAATGCCTGAGTTTTTACTAGCCACCAAAACCATGGCTGATGTACCAATTAAGCTAACCGGTGCAATATCAGTGATGGTGTCATAGGGCAATTTATCTTTGATACTTGGATTTACGCCATGGGTATCAAAAACAACCGCAAAGGTGTATCCATCAGGGTCTGAACGCACCATCGCGCCAGTGCCAATTACGCCCGAAGCGCCACCAATATTTTCCACAATCACATTTTGTTTGAGTTCGGCTTGAATCGCTGGCGCCAAAATACGGGCTACCTGGTCAACCGACCCGCCCGGAGGAAAAACTGCGATTAAGCGTACCGGTTTTTGCGTCGGCCAAGAGCCTAAGCCAGCGGCATTAGGTCTAGTCTGCCCATAGGCGTTAAGTCCTAATAAACTGGCTGCAAGGCCAAAAATAAAGCTCAAAAGGTAAGTTTTTGATTTGCTTCGGTAACTCATACTAATCTCCTAAATACGGCGTTTTGAGGTTCTTTTTACGCTTTGTTTGCTGCTTCTGGTGACTCGAATTTTCCAGCGGGAAGCCTAGTTTAACCCTCCTCTGTGCTCTAGCGCAGGCAGTCCTCGAGAAGTACAGCCATCTTGTTTGATAATAGGGTATGCCGTCTATCTTAAATATTGCTAGCTATCAATTTGTTGAGATTGAAAATCCCAGCGAATTACGCCAAAGTGCTTTAGCCGAATGTAATCGCCTGCAATTGAAGGGCACCATTTTGCTTGCGCCTGAAGGTATTAATGTATTTCTAGCTGGCACTGAAAATGCAGTGCGTGTCTTTCTTGCTTGGTTAGGCAATGACCCGCGCTTCGCGCAAATAGAAGCTAAAGAAAGTTGGTCTGAGGCGCAGCCCTTTAGCCGCATGCTGATCAAAATTAAAGCCGAAATTATTCGCATGAATCATCCTACTATTCAACCTAAAAAAGGTCGCGCTCAATTTATTTCCCCCAAGCAATTATGTGCATGGTTAGATCGTGGCACCGATGATCTGGGTCGGCCTGTCGTCATGCTCGATACCCGCAATGCTTTTGAAGTCGAATACGGCACTTTTGCAAATGCCCTGAACTTAAAAATAGATAAATTCAGCGACTTTCCCGCCGCCATTCAGCCGCACTTCGCTGAATTACAAGATAAAACCATCGTCAGTTTTTGTACTGGCGGCATTCGCTGTGAAAAGTCTGGCTTATATCTTCGTGAACTAGGTGCCCAACACAGCTATCAATTAGAAGGCGGCATCTTGAAGTATTTTGAAGAAGTCGGCGCAAATCATTATCAGGGCACCTGTTTTGTTTTTGATGACCGTGAAGCCCTCGAGCCCACCCTTGAAACCATCGGCCAGGATCAGTCGATCCGCAAAAATCTGAGTAAAATAGGAGACTGATTATTAGGGCAATATCCAATAATCATCAATGCCTTAAGAAATAGCACCAGTTAGTAATACTATTAAAATAATTAGCATTCAATTAAGGGATAAATTGATGAACAAATTGACTAATCGGCTTGCGCCGATTTTTTTATTCATACAAATAAGTGCTTTGAGTTGCTTTACTTTAGGCTGGTCCTTAACTGGACAAGCGCAATCAGCCCCCTATCCCAATAAATCCATTCGCTTACTAGCGCCAGTTGCTGCCGGTGGTGGACTTGATAAGATTGCCCGCACTGTTGCTGAGCGTTTAGGACATGCCTTAGGGCAAACCATTATTGTTGAAAACCTCACTGGCGGAGGCGGCATTATTGCCTCGCAAGCTACCGCCAAAGCAACTCCTGATGGCTACACTCTGATGATAGGTTATGTCGGTACCCACGGAACTAACCCTGCAGTACGCAAACTTCCTTATGATGCAATTAAAGATTTCACGCCAATTGGCATGATTGGCGCAACACCAAATGTGCTCGTCTTAAATATGGCGCTACCGGTCAAAAATGTCAAAGAATTTATTGCCTATGCTAAAAAAAATCCTGCTAAATTAAGTTATGGCTCATCTGGCCCTGGAACGCTCACACATTTATCCATGGAACAATTTAAAAATGAGTCGGATATCTTTTTAGTGCACATTCCCTACCGCGGTATTGCACCTGCCTTTACTGATTTAATGGGTGGGCAAACCCAAGCGATGTTCCCCGCGCTATTTGCCGCGCTGCCCTATATTGAAACCAATAAAATTCGTCCACTTGCCGTAACTGGGCCAAACCGTAATCCTGCTATTCCTAACGTGCCTACTTTTAGAGAACTCGGATACTCGGGGTTTGAGGGCCAGCAATGGTATGGCATTGTAGGGCCCGCCAAAATGCCAGAAGCGCTTGTGAGTAAATTAAATACGGAATTGAACAAAGTATTAACTAACCCCGATTTTGCGGCCAAGTTAACCAGCGAAGCATTGGTCGTCATGCCGATGTCGCCCAGCCAATTTGGGCGATACATGGCGGATGATATTGCCCGCTGGACTAAAGTTGTCAAAGACCGAAAAATCGAAATCGAATAATCCACAGGAACCCAGTATGTCAAAAACCATTCAAGCCGCAGCTGATCTCAATGCCCCACCCGTTACCCAAATTCTGGCTGATTTTGTCGCCCAACATCCTAGTCGTGGCTGGACTCCTGAAGTCGAACATGAGGCGCATCGTACTTTTTTAAACTGGCTCGGCTGTGCGATTGGCGCAGCTCAACACGAAAGCGTCGCCACTTCTTTAGCAGCGGTTCAAGAATTTCAACCTGCGTCCCAAGCTACTATTCTAGGTCGCAAAGAACGCGTTGATATGGCAGGAGCAGCGCTGATTAATGGAATTAGTTCGCATACGTTTGACTTTGATGACACCCATTTAAAAACAGTAATTCATCCTGCCGGTCCGGTAGCATCTGCTATTTTGGCCTTAGGTGAACATATCAACACCAATGGGCGCAAACTGATCGATGCGCTGGTTTTAGGAATTGATGTGGAATGTCGAATTGGTAATTGTATGTACCCCGATCACTACCATCGTGGTTGGCACATCACCAGCTCAACTGGTATGTTAGGGGCAGCCGCAGCGAGTGCTCGCTTAATGGGCCTCAATGCGCAGCAAACTGCTATGGCACTAGGTATTGCCGCTTCGCAACCCATTGGCATGCGCGAACAATTTGGTACCATGACCAAACCGTTTCACCCGGGTGGTGCTGCGCGCGCAGGGCAACTCTCCGCCTTACTTGCAAAACATGGCTTTACTGCTAGCAGCAAAGCACTTGAGGCTGGTCGGGGGTATGTTCAGACCGTTTCAACGAAAGCCGATTGGTCTGAAATTGAGCGTGGTCTAGGCAAGGTATTTGAAATTTCCCTTAACACCTATAAACCCTTTGCATGCGGAATTGTGATTCATCCGAGCATCGACGCCTGTGTGCAACTCAAGGCACAAGGTGTGAAGCCAGAGGATGTAGAGCGCATTGAATTAAAGGTGCATCCCTTAGTCTTAGAGCTTACCGGCAAGAAAACGCCTCAGCTCGGTCTCGAAGGTAAATTTAGCGTCTATCATGGTTGTGCAGTTGGACTCATCTTTGGTCAAGCTGCTGAAAGTGAGTATGCCGATGACATCGTTACCCGTGCCGATGTCGTGGCTTTGCGCGATAAAGTGCATGCCACCATCGATGCCACGATCAATGAGGCAGCCGTAGACGTGACCGCTTTCTTAAAAAATGGCCAGCAAGTACATGTATTTGTTGAACATGCAATTGGTTCTGTTGAAAATCCTATGAGTGATGCTCAACTCGAAGCTAAATTTACTAGTTTGACCGAGCCAATTATTGGCAAAGAAAAAACCCAGCAATTGATTGCTGCACTGTGGGGTCTAGGCAAAGCACCCGATTTAAACACCATCTTGCGCTTAAGCATTCCCGCGTAACGCTAGACAATACATGCAGATGAAAACGCGCCCTAACATCGTCATTCTTGGCGACTATGAACAAGCCATTCGCCGTTTCTCAAATTGGGATGCCCTCGAACAACGTGCGAATCTAAGCTTCCATCATCAACCGCTGCGCGATGAAGCGCTCTATGAGGTGATTAAAGATGCTGATGCAATTGCGATTGTGCGTGACCGTGCGCCCTTAAATAAAGCCCTCCTCAATCGCTTAAATAAACTCAAATTTTTGATGTTTACTGGCGAACGTAATGGCACTCTCGAAGCTGCTGCGCTAGTCGAACGCAATATTCCCATGGCTTGCTCACCTGGTGGACCTTCTAAAGAAACTACGACGGAATTAACTTGGACTTTAATTTTGGGCGCCGCCAAGCGCCTGCTTGAACAAAACCAGTTAATGGTACAGGGCGGCTGGCGTGATCCACTATCCGTATTGCCGATGCTCAGTGGTGAACGTCTAGGCATCATTGGTTTAGGCGCAATTGGCAGTCGGGTGGCTCGAGTTGGAAAAGCCTTTGGTATGGAGCTTGTAACCTGGAGCCCAAATATGAATGGAGCGCGTGCAGCGGCTGAAGATGCAAAATCTGTCAGTCTTGATGAGCTCCTCAGTACGGCCAAAGTGGTTAGCCTCCATTTAGTCGCATCACCTGCGACCAAGGGTTTAATTAATGCAGAAAAATTAGCGCTGATGCGCACCGATGCCATTCTTGTAAATACTTCCCGCTCCAGCTTAATACAAATGCAAGCCTTGCCTGCAGCCCTAGCCGCAGGTCATCCTGGTCAAGCCGCAATTGATGTATTTGATCTTGAGCCCTTACCTGCAGATGATCTTTTGCGTAAAACGCCGAACTTATTAGTTACCCCCCACTTAGGATTTATTGCTGAACCTATATTTGCCGCTTTTGCCGACGGTATCACGCAAACCTTAATGGCGTGGCTCGATAACAAACCCCTACCGCATCCATTTAAGCCTTAACTTGAAATCAGTCAGTCCCAAACAACTATTTATTGGCTTTACCAAAATTGGCTTATCGGGCTTTGGGGGCGTTCTTCCATGGGCGCGACGGACTGTTGTTGAACAAAATAAATGGTTAACCGCGCATGAGTTCAATGCAATTTTAGGTATTTGTCAAATTGTGCCTGGGCCCAACATTATGAATCTAGCCGTCTGTATTGGCTCACGCTTTGCTGGCATCAAGGGCGCGTTTGCCGCAGTAGCAGGTTTGATGCTCGGCCCAATTAGTTTGGTACTGGTGTTGGCTGCCCTCTATGATCAATACGGCAGCCTCGCTGCAGTGCAAGGGGTCTTGCGGGGAGTCTCTGCAGTTGGCGTTGGCTTAATAGCTGCAACCGGCTTCAAAATGATGCGTGATGAATTTCGCCATCCCCTAATGTTCATTGTGGTTGCATTCACGTTTGTCGCGGCAACGGTATTTCACTTAGCACTTGGCTGGGTAGTACTGATTGCTCTGCCGCTGGGCTTGTGGCTCGCATGGCGTAAGGTGAAGCAACTATGAGCGCCCTTCTCGGCCTATTTCTTAAATTCTCAGCCTTTTCTTTAATCGCCTTTGGTGGTGTCAATGCGTTACTACCGGTGCTTTACGATATCTCGGTAAACCAAGAGCGTTGGATTGATGCCCAAACCTTTGCCAACTATTTTGCCATTGTGCAAGCGGCGCCGGGGCCTAACTTTATGACGGTGACCTTAATTGGTTGGCATGTCTATGGCGTCGTGGGCGCCCTAGTAGCAACACTCGCTATTGCTTGGCCCTCTTCCATTCTCATTTTTTGGTTGCAACGCTATATTCTCAGCATGAAAAATGTGCAGCATCAACAAGCTATTCAGTATGCTGCAGCAGCCCTCGCAATTGGTTTAGTGCTGGCTTCTGCATGGCAAATATCCTGGCAAATTAACCATGGGGTGATGGCTTATACGATTACGCTTGGGACAATTATCATCATGCTACTAACCCGTTGGCACCCCTTATGGCTGATTTTGCTGGGTGCTCTTTGCGGTTTATTCGGTATGATTTAATTTATCCTTATTTTTAAATGCAAGTAATTGCGCTTCCTACCTTCAAAATACGGGGTTTTAAATGTCTCGACTAAAAAATTGGCTTTGGATTCGATTTGCCTTCATCGCGCTGAGCCTGATGAGTGCTGGCTTCAATATCACCCTCAGTCATGCGCAAGGAAGCTTCCCTAGTAAGCCTATCAACTTCATCGTGCCTTATGGTGCAGGTGGTGGCGCAGATTCACGAAGTCGTCAAATTGCCCTCCGCATGAGTGCAATTTTGAAGCAAAGCATCATCGTTGAAAATAAAGCTGGGGCAGGCGGTAATATTGGCACCGAATTTATAGCGCGTGCGGCCCCCGATGGTTACACCATTGGGATGGGCAATTTTGCTCCGCTTGCAGTCAATAAAACCTTATTTGGTAATTTACGCTACGACCCTGAGACAGATCTCGTGCCGATTGTTTTAATCGAAAAGGGGCCTTTGGTTTTAGTAGTTAATCCTAAATCATCTTATAAATCGGTACAAGATATTGTCTCAGCTGCAAAAGCAAAGCCCGATACCTTGACATTTTCTTCCGGCGGTATTGGCGGAAGCCATCAACTCTCTGCCGAAGTATTTATGGATAGCGCTGGCATTACGATGGTTCATGTGCCCTATAAAAGTGGTTCCGCTGGTCTGACCGATTTAATGGCAGGCAATGTTGACATGATGTTTGATCAAATGTATTCAGCGATGCCGAGCATTAAAGGCGATAAATTACGCCCCTTAGCTATTACCAGTAAAAAACGCTCACCGCTCTTACCCAATATCCCGAGCTTTACTGAGCTTGGTTACCCTAAAGTTGAGGTACTTAATTGGCAGGGTTTGGTTGCCCCTAAAGGTACGCCTAAAGCGATCATTGATAAACTCAATGCAGCTGCAAATGAAGCTTTAAGGGATCCCCAATTTCGGGAACTCATGCTCTCTCAAGGTAACGAAATTGGCGGCGGCACACCGGCAGATTTTGCTGCACTGATTAAATCTGAAGCAGCTAAGTGGAGTGCAGTTGTGAAGGCCCACAACATCAAGCCTGAATAACTTGATAACTTACTTGGGCTAAGAATAGCAAGCCCTATTGAATCATGAAACTCAACATACTAATTGAGCTCATTTCAATGCCATCGGTAATAACCGTAACTGTTTCACCTGACTGCTGTAAAGCTAGCGGATAAAGTGCCGGCCAATAATGCTCGGGCGTAGGAACCGCTAAGTGGGCAACCTCACCAAGACTCTCATAGTTAATTAACGTCTGATGTTGGTTTGATTGCATCGCCTGCAAAAAGCAATGATTAAACTCCAGCGCCCAAGGATAGGGGGTAGCGTCTTCCTGCCAATGCATGCGACGTAAGTTATGCACCACATTGCCACTTGCCAGAATTAAAATATTTTCTGCCCGCAAAGGTGCTAATTGACGAGCTAAATCATAATGTCCTTGGGCATCTAAGCTGCCGTTTAAACTCATTTGTACTACTGGTACATCTGCAGCAGGATAGAGATAGCGCAGCACCGACCAAGCGCCATGATCGATACCCCATTCATTTTCTTCTAAAACGACTTCTGTCTCTGGTGCTAATAAGGTTTTCACCCGCTGTGCCAATTGAGGACTACCTGGTGCCGGATATTGCAGTGAAAATAAGGTTTCTGGAAAGCCCCCAAAATCATGAATCGTTTGAGGTGTTTGCATTGCTGTAGCCCAAACCCCGCGGGTTAACCAATGGGCTGAAATAACTAAAATAGCAGCGGGTCGTTTGAGGTTTTTGCCTAAATCAGCCCAGGCCGCAGTGTATCGATTAGCCTCAAGCGCATACATGGGACTGCCATGGCCAAGAAAAACAAGTGGTTGCAACTGATTACGACTGTCGTTTATCTAAAAACGTACCCAATATGTGCAGCAGTAACCGCAAATAAAATTGCTAAACTCGTTGCCACCGCTAACATCACGACCAAAACAATAATCTTGCGATTAATTACCGATTTTTCTTCACCGTGCCATTCATTCATTAAATTCCCCTATTTTTTGCATTAACTGGAATTATCCACTATATAAGGGTCAAGATCTGAGTTGGCTTACTTAGGAGAGCGCTGAAGGCCGTTAACGACCACGGCCGGCCTTACGCATCATGCCCTTGCCACCACCAAAACCTGCCTGGGGTCGCCCGCCTAAGCTCTGGGGGCCTTTAGCTACTGGCCGTGCTGGGGGCTTGCCCACTGCTGGCTTAGCTGGATTCTTACTTGCGGGTTTCTTTTCTTCGGTCACAATTTGCTCCTATCGATATCATATTGTCATGATTACTGACTATTCTATCCAAGCTGTCGCCATTAATGCAATTCCACTCATTTTTGCCATCACCATTCATGAGGCAGCCCATGGTTATGCGGCTAAGCGTTTTGGCGATAACACGGCATATGTACTGGGTCGGGTTACCCTAAATCCAGCTAAGCACATCGACTTGGTTGGTACCATCTTAATTCCCTTAGCACTTATTCTAATGGGGTCAGCGTTTTTAATTGGTTACGCCAAACCGGTACCGGTTCGTTTTGACCATTTACGTAACCCCAAAATCGATATGATTTGGGTTGCTTTAGCTGGCCCTGGCTCAAATTTTATCCAAGCCATTATTTGGGCTGCCCTATGGATTGCGTTACAAGGATTTGGTATCGATGAGCCTTTTTTTATTTCAATGGCTAAAGCAGGAGTGCTCTGGAATATTGGCTTGCTAGTGTTTAATTTATTTCCTTTGCCGCCATTGGATGGTGGTCGTATTTTGTCCGGCCTCTTGCCGGTTCGCCAATCACTGGCCTTGGGAAAACTAGAGCCATGGGGATTTTTTATTGTGCTTGGCTTAGCTTTCACAGG
>Ga0214164_1000618_pt1 | contig 22955 bp, 25 predicted proteins | sample TroBogepilimnion_13_FD_153003 | JGI IMG/M metagenome (GOLD analysis project Ga0214164, IMG submission 153003) | Freshwater microbial communities from Trout Bog Lake, WI - Practice 03JUN2009 epilimnion v4 | ecosystem: Environmental > Aquatic > Freshwater > Lake > Epilimnion/Euphotic zone ...
AGATGTAGCTTGGAGAATGTTCTTTGACTTCCTCAAATACAAATGTGATTGGTCGGGAAAGAATCTTCTTGACATTGGAAGATTTGATCCTAGTTCTAAGACATGTAGTGCCTGTGGCACTGTCAATAAGGAACTGAAACTATCAGATCGTGTATGGACTTGCTCCTGCGGAGCTACACATGATCGTGATCTTAATGCTTCTGTAAACATCAAGAAGATGGCTTTTTCGAAGCAAAACTTAATCAGATGTATAGGGCTGGAACAGCCCGAATCAACGCCTTTGGACACTGTAGCACTAGCTACGTGAATGAAAAAGGAAGCCCCACCCCTCGTGGGTGGGGTAGTTCACCGTTCTATCCATTTTCACGTTCGTTTGCTGCAATTAAGTCGCTATCTAATAAATACATTGATTCTGGAGAGTAATCATCATCACTTAATTTAAAATATACATTGTGCCATTTTTCTTTGGGATGACTTCCTTTAGTGTATCTCTTGGGGGCTTCGCCATTTACTTTGATTTTAGGACGGAATTCTCCGTCTCCATCGGCATAAAATGCTGTCCATCGACTTGATCCTATGGCTCCTAATTCTACCCATAAAGCAAGTAAATCTTCAAGAGCTAATTCATCTGCTTTTTTGATTCCTTCAATTTCAATAATCATAATTCATATCCCATTTTCCATGCGTTTAAATTAGTAAGATAATTATCATTCTGATTTAATGTTTTCATATGTTTAATAGCTGACTTAACAATTTGATAGATATTTCTATCTTTAATATCTAATTCTTTGGCTATTTTCACCATTGGCATTTCTTGCAGATAGAGAAACATAACATCTCTTTCTAATTTAGGTAGTTTTTCGATTAAATTTTGAATAATTTCTACTTGATTTTGTTTAATAATATCATCTTCGATATTCGTAGAATAGTATATGGATTTATCCAATTTATCCTCTAATGTCATACATTGATCTTCATGCATTAAAGTTTGATTAAAACTAATCCAAGAAACAGATTCTCCTCTTTCTACCATAGTTCGTCTCGCATGATTGTTTTTGCGAATTTCTTCTTTGATAGCATTCTTAGCTTTGCCCATTGCATAAGTGGTAAGTTTTGTTCCACAATTGGGATCATATAAATCTACAGCTTTAACAATTGCAGTTGCTGCTATGGCATAAATATCTTCTTGTTCTAACATATTTTGTGAGCGATTTGCCACAAACTTTTTAGATAATGCTTCGGCAATTGAAAGTAATTTTGAAATCTTTCGTTCCCTAGTCCATTCGTTGGGAATTTCATATTTTGAATTATTTGACACGATAAATCTCCTCATATAGATAAGTTATCTATATATTATCATCGTGCATTTTTTCATTTTTCTTCTGGAAATATTCGATAGTTTCTTTAATTGTATCAGCCACTACTTTAGGTTCAAGAATATTATCAACACCTGACCATTTAATACCAGGAGCAATATTAAAATCAATAGCAATTCTTTCCATATCAGGCATGACAAGAAAATCAATAGCCCATAGAGGATGTTCGACACTATCGACAAAATTATGTATCAAAGATTCTTGAATAACTTGAACATCAACATCTCCGCAATTTGATCGCCAGCTATCATTGCTTTTATATTCAAGTAGAAATGGCCTATAACCTATTTGAAGCCATCTCCAAGACCTTACACCACCTGTAAGGTCAGGCTGAATATATTCACTAGCAAATTTAAATGGGTAGTATTCAAAAGCATCTTTAAGCGTCATAAGGGTTTTACCTTCTCCACAATGCTTTTTCTGGTCTTGATAAACCACTACCTTATAAAATTCATCGGGAGGTAAATTACCAGATTCACACCACGCATCTGAATGTAGATATTTATCATAAAGTTCTGTAACCGTGCCGATTTTAGGTATTTTAAAACCCATTTTCTTTAAAATATGAAACTGCTCATCTTTTTGTGGGCCACCAGTTGTCATGCGATGATATTCATAAATATCATCACCTAGATCAAACCAATGATCATAATAATCTCTATAGTCAGTTACAAGTTTAACTTTCATGGCACACATTGAATAATCGGGTAAAATTCAGCAAATTTAAATACAAAAGGCACCTTTAAGGTGCCTTTTAAAATATCTCAGGAGAACAATGATTAAAGTGTGTACTGCTCCAAGCATTAACAGGAATCGAACCTGAGTCTTTATTTTCAAGTAAAGAAGTAACTCTAATCTACACTACCTAAGTTTGAAATCATATCTGGGAGAACAGCGAATACAGCGTGTTTTGGTTTGGCTTTGCTAGTCAAGAAGTAACTGTAATCTACACTACCCAAAATTTTATTGTAGGAGAACAAGGCGCATTCAGATGTTTTTAGCGCTCTGCCATCTGAGCTACACGCCCATACAACTTCTAAAGTTCTGTGGACGCGATTGGACTCGAACCAATGACCTCTCCGTTATCAGTGGAAGTATCTGACTACTATCACTACCTACAAATTGTTCTACGCATTTCTGCGAAAATAGTTTCTTTAGGAGAACAACGAATACAGCGTTTTTTCGTTTTTGAATGACAATCAAATGAAGTAACTGTAATCTACACTACCTAAAAATCTTTAAATTGTATTTGCGAGAGAACAAGACGCAAGAGGCTTTTTTGACGGGTGCTCTACCATCTGAGCTACGTCCCCGTTCAATTGCTAGAACTCAGCGGGGACGATTAGATTCGAACTAATGACTGCCTGTTTTGGTTGAAGTATCTCTTACTAACACTACTCACATTACAATTTTTATCAACCTTCATCAGGTTGATAAATTTTAACTTAGGAGAACTAACGAATTCAGTGTTTTTTCGCAAGTAATGAAGTAACTGAGTTCTACACTGCCTAAGTTTAAATCGTCTTACAGATATATACTACGATATATTCTATTGTTTTGTTCGCATATTTTTGAATATTTTCAAAAATTCTTTTTAGGTATATTTATAGGGAAAGATTTCTCTTTCCCTATAAATTAGGCTTCTAATTCAGCCAATTCCTTTTCCAATCGCTTTCTTTTAGCTTCAGCAATCTTTAATTCAAGTTCAGCAATTTTATTTTGTTCTTCTTGAATTTTAGTTGTGATATTGCCGCTTTCATTAGAGACAGTTTGTTCAACAACTCTTTTGACAGTTTTGGTTTTAACTAAGTTTAATTTAGATTCTACACCGCGAAGAACAAGTTTAAGTTCTGTGTAATCATCTTCAACTTCAACATTGACTGTACGGAATGATTGAGAAGAATAACTTCCTTCTACAGTGCATCCATCTTGAACTTTAGATTTACTTTCTAAAGAGGTTGACGCTTCTTGTTCCATCCAATTCATGGAAGCAGCCGCAGCACCTGCAAAATTAGAATAATTAACATTTGAAGTGAATGAAGCATCATTCATTACAAAAGAATCAGGACTGTCATTTAAATGATTGCTAGATTTAGATCGTACTCCTCTACATAAACTACCACCAATACTACCATATTTTATAGTGTTATTAGCATAATTAGGATAGTGGTGATAGTGGTGATGATGTTCTACTGGAGTATATGTTGGTTGATATACTTTTTCTAAATAGAATTTAGCAACAATAACACCTTTGGAACGATCTTCATTTGGGCCATTTTTACCAAAGTCAATAGCATCAGGGGACTCAATAGATACAAACTTAAACTTTGAATTAGTATGAGTTGGACGCTCAATATCAATGTATCCATGAGCAGGAATTACAAATCCGCCTTCTGAAATAGTTTCACCATCAATGGTTACGCAAACAACAGCGCGTCGATTGTTTTTATTACGGAATCTTAACACATATTCAGTGTTAAAGGGGAGGATCACAGAACCATCTGCGAGTTCTTTTTGTGGAACGCCGTCTACAAGGACAGCCATCACGAATTTATTATTATACACCATTTTTCTCCTTATCCTTACCCTCATTCGGACTTCTTTGGCACTTGTGCATCGCGCCGAGGGATATATTACGATTTTTTACATCGTAACATTATTATGGGATAAAATTATATATTTTGTTAATCATATTTTTGTTTTTAAAAAATTATTCTCCTAACAAAGCTTTTGTTAATGCATTATGTCCTTCTTCAGTTAAAAGAGCTAGATGAATCTTCGCGTATCTTTTTTCTTGTGGGTTTTCAATTAATTCAATTTCTTCTAAAAATGCTTGCATTTCGTCATCGGCGGAAACGCCCATGTAATACAAGAAATATCCAAATATTTCGTTATCTTTCAAAACAAAATAAGTGTCGCCTTCGTCAAATTCATGGCTATGCTCAAACTCATACTTATCGCCTTTATATAATAAAGTCCCCTTTTCAGGGAGAGATATGTCGCAATAATACGTTCCTTCATGACATTTGTAGTATGGATATGGCGAGACATTGAAAAATATATCTCTTCGATTAAGTTTGACTAATTTGCTAAAATCTATTGTTTTGCTTTTTTCGCTATGCATTATTATCTCCTATTATTATAATGGGAGATAATAACAAATTTTGTAAAACATTCTATATTGTTCAACGAGAAGAAATCCAAAAACGACGATCAGTATGACTCCATACTTTCGAGACAATATTCTTATCGATATAACGATTAAGAGATTTTGTCATGACATCGGCAGTTTGACTTAAACAATCTAAAACACTATCATTCCATATATCCTGTTTGGTGGACTTTAATTTAATCATTTTTAATAATCAGACCATTTAAAATTAACCAAATTTATTGAGTTGGCATCGTAACGTTCAAGAACAAAATACATTTCAATATTGAATTTTTCTTGCAAATGATTTTTAACTTTTAAATATGATTCATTAAGACGTATATTACCAGTCAAGGAATCTTTGACCCAGAAAGTTTCAGGACATTGAATTCGAATATCTGCTTCATTTCTTCCAGCTTTAGCGTGTTGTTCTAATTGAGCCAAAGCATCACACATTATTTCCCCAGTGCCTCTTTCTACATTATTCCAATATTTAATTGTTTGCTTTGCTTCGTCGTAATACTCTTTTAGTTTAATTTGCATTGATTACTCCACATAATCTTTTCGGATTTTCATCCATAATCGTCCTAATTGATTTTGTCCATCTTTATTTGGACCCCATCCCCAATAATCATCTCGCCAACTACATTCAATAATTGGCTGATTGCCGCTTGCAATCAATTTCTTCTTAACATAAGGATGTTGCTCGACTTTCATACGAAGAATTTTTTCCATAACATCAAGTTTTATATCATCCCAGTCAGTTCGTCTTAAATGTTTATTGACTTCTGCTAATTTAAATGCTTCATGAGCAGATTTTGCTTCTCTAATCTGCTGTTGTAAAACTGGATCAGTGAATTTAAAATAGTGATAAAGATGTTCTGAAGTAGGAAAATATGTGCCTTCATAATCCATGCTAAATGAAGAGAAATTAGAGAAGACATAATAATCTCTTTCATAACAATCAATAATTTCCAAATCGTAATCTGCTAAATCTGTATATTTTTTCATATTTTTCAACTCTTTCTTTTGCGCATGTAATATTTCATCAGATGTATAAACCATATTAAAAATAATCGCGTCTTCATGTTCGCCGTCTACAAGTCTTTTTGCAGGGCATTTTTGACAAACAGATTCGTTTTCATTGATTTTTTCTAAAGTTGTTCTGCCACACATTGGACATATTGTATTATTCATTGTTTTCCTCGATATTTTTAACATAATCAGTAATGGATTGAACGATGAGTTCATCATCACAATCATACCAACCACTTGCATTAAAACAATTGTATTCAATACACTTTAATCCATTATCACTCATACCAACGTCGATGACAGTAACAGGAAATGGATTATAAATATCAATACAATCTTTCGCAAAATTAATTATGTCCGAATGTTTGTCTTTTTGTAATCTCTCTCTTTTCATTTTTTGTTCCTGACGATAAAATGATCCAGTGATCCATTCGCCATTCACAAAAATATTACGAGTTTCATATTCCAAGTTTTTTAAACTTGAACAATACACTACGGTATCAAGACTAATAATATCTCCACCATAATACAATTCTGAATCTGTACCTTTTAATGCATCTTTAAGTTCAGTGATATTCTCCTTTGTGTAAACACCACCAGTGATTTCCTTTAAATCGGCATTTGATTTTAAAAATACTTCATCAAAAATTGGAAGATCACGGACAGTGCCATGAAATAAAGGTTCATTAAGATACTTATCTCCCAATGCTTGATAATATTTGGCTGAATTTAATAAATCTTTATCATACCAAGTATTTTTACTTAAAATTGGATGTTTTTTAGACAATCTGACATATTTACAAGTACCATACGGTATCGCAGGATGGATATATTCAATGTCATCAGGAACTTCAGTGGTGAAAGGAATAATTGGCAAAGACACAAATGGAATATTGAGATTTTCGCAAATGTCAAATATTCTATCGTGCTTTTCGATATTAATGGACGATTGTATATACCAAGTTGGTTGCATTAATATTCCTCGACAAATTCTCTTTTGATAATAATTTTTCCAATTTTCTTAACTTTTAAATCACCAAATAACTCATATCGTGTCTGCGGATCATTGATATCAGTAACTATAGTCAATGGATTTACATATTTATCAACACGTTCAAATACCAATTTTTGATCCTTATTTAATTCTACTTTTTTTCTATTGATAAGAGTTTTATCTTTAAAATAATCTTGTTCTAGTTGAAATACGTCATTATTTTTAAGTTCAATAATGGATGTATGAAGATACGGACATTCAAAGTTAAACTTTTCTCCATCGTATTCACCCACATATTCTAAATTTCTCAAATTATAACAAAAAATACTGCCATATGTTTGATTGTAAACTCCTGATGGGGCAACAGCACGATAAAGACCATCCGCTTTATCATATACAAAATGTAATGGAGATAAAAACGGTTTCCATTCCTTTCTTTTGAAAGAATGCCAACTTCCATATTCATCATCATATTTTTCATCGAATGATATTTCTATTTCAGACATATCATTCGTTTTGTATACTGGAAAAGTTATTTTTTTAATCATTTTGTTTCTTAATCAATGGGACATAATGTCGTATGTCCATTTACATGCTGTAATGCTTCTTCATGTGTAATTTTACGTTCATACCACAATGCTTTTGGATCATCTGGTTTCAAATAGCAACCAGAAAAATTCTTCAAAATCAAATAATCACCATATTCTTCTGCAAGTCCGCAAACTTTACATAACCTATATGGTAATTTTTCTACATTAGTAGAAGTATCATAATGTTTTTCTACTTCAATTACTTGTATTGTATTATGTGGGCATTCAAACATGAATCGCTGTAGCTCTTTTTGATCTTTAAGGCTTGATTTTTGATTTATGTTTTCTGATTTACGTTTCATTATATTAACGTTATCCTTTCTAATGCATAGTCATTAATATAACAAAAAGGGTTGGGTTTATAGTGGGAGCGTGAAAACCCCATCCCCTCGTGGGTGGGGTAGTTCACATCCATCCAAATCAGATTGATTACTGATTTTGTGTCTTATACACTTCGCTCATTGAGTGAGCGAATTTTAATAGTCCTTCCGACCATCCAGCAAGGATATAGGTCTTGTCATAGAATTCAGGTACAAGTGTATCCTGATAACCGCTAACTTGTACCAAGTATACCATAACGTTAGGATTGACTTCCTTACGATACTTATTGATTAGTTTTGCAACGTCAATGTACTTAGTACCACCATATCCATGTCCCCAGGTATAATCGGCATACTTGCTACTATCAAGTCCATAAAGTCCACCATGACCAGCTTGCATGTCACTATAAACGAATACATGATCCCAATGTACCTTATTCTTAATAGCCTGATCCCAGAATAGCCAAATACCGTTTTCAGTACCAGCACCAATACCATGTCCAGTCTTGTTCAGAGCCTTCAAGGTAGTGAATGTGGAATCCTTCTTACGAATAGGAACTATTTCAAGACGGTCTCCGAATACGCCAACATATCCTTCTTCGCTTGCCTTACCAGTAAGGATACCAGTAAGATTCGCAATTTCAGCAACATGCATTGTGCCCATTGAAGATGTTGTTGCGCCCCAAGCACTTCCAGAGTTGTCACATAGTGACATAACTCTTCCTTCAAAGGTTGGCAAATTACCGACAGAAAGTTCTAGACAATCTTCGATAGCGTCCAATACCTGTGGAGGAGCACCCGCACCCTCAACTGCCTTGTAAGCAGAGAAGTAACGGAAAGGCAACTGCTGACCAGTTGGTGCGCCAGCCTTCAACTTATCAACAAAAACCTTCGTAGGAACACCCTTCTGAACCAAATTACGAACATTACGAAGTAATCCCATATGGCCCATAACATCGATAGCTTCGCTCCAAGATTCAGCGTTCGATCCCTTTGCAGAGATGATAGCTTCCCAAGTTGCGTTAGTGTTACGAAGTTGATCCTTCATAAGCTTATCGATAGCAGGAGACTTAGCGTGAACTAAGCTAACTACGTCAGCAAGCTTATAAGTATGGTTTTCCATACGATACTTAGCAAGACTATATTCGCTTCGAGACTCAAGAACAGACTTCCAGAGCTTCTTAAGGCTATTAGGAATTGGCTTACCGTACTTTGTCATCTGATAAGCAAGGCCAGTAGCAAGTTCATCTGTACGCTTGATGATATCAGGACCATACTTAGCGACTAAACCAGTACCCTTCTGCTTAGGATGATTAGCGGCACGAACCAAAATCACCTGAGGAGTTACACGAATATGATCTTCATTTCGAAGTCGAACAGCTTCCTGAAGCGTAGCCTCAATGTTATAATCGAGTGCGCTATCAATAGCCTTTTCCATTAACTCTGTAGGAGATAATCCTCGCCATTCCTGCGGATTAACTGCATTAAGTGTTTCATTCAAATGTGCAATTTGACTTGCATTAAGTCGTGAAGTGTTAGCATATCCAGCAGAACTTGCGCCACGTCGAGAACGTGTTTTTGAAGGTGTCTTATCTTCCTTATCTGCCTGGTAATACTGAGGCTCACCGAAGAACGAAGAAGCTGCTGCGAGTCGAAGCTGTGTTACAGGATTCGATACAGAATAGCTATTTCCGCCCATATAGTTAAGATGAGGCTTTGCGGCTGGGTTTGTGTTGACTCGCTTGGTATTGATTCGATTACTCATTTATATTCACTTCCTTTGTTTTATTTAGGAGAAAGGCGCATGAATTCATACGCATGTTGACGAAATTAAATCGGATTATTGTGTAATCACAATAAGTTCTACGAGAGGTTTAAGACAATAGTTCCAAAGATTTTAATCTTTTTCGATTTTAATGGATAGTAGCGGTAAAAATTCATTTTTCCATCTATCGTGGGCTATTCCATCTGGGAGAAATTCTGTGGCATAACCACATACTTCTAAAGCCTGTTGAAGTTTTAGAATCAATTCATTTTGTTCTTTTATGATTTGTTCTAAAGTTTTCATGGCTCTTATGGGTGCGGAGGTTCGATTTGAACGAACGACCTCCAGTTTATGAGACTGGCAAGCTACCAGGCTGCTCCACTCCGCAATTATTATTATAGTATATTTCGTTTCAATTTGTAAATGAATTTTACAACTTTAAATGTCATCCACTTCTTGAGGAGGTGCTAATGGTATATTTTCAAATTCTGGCTCATTTTCATCTACAATAGTTTTCTTGCGCGAACGTTCTTCAATAAGTCGTTTACGCTCTAAGAAATCAGGCAGTCTCGATTGAAATACTTCTTTATATCCAGGAGTATCTTCTGAGTCAGATAAATAGGTGGGATAATATTGTTCCATCATTTTAGGGGATTCTGGTTCCATATCAGGAGATTTGCCCATTTCACTATGGAATTTTGATGAAGACATTAATTCAGGCGCGGTCATGCGTTCTGGCATACCAGCATCATAAATGTTTTGTGGTGTTTCTTCTTTAGAATATAAAGTAACAGGTGGCTTCCAATTAGGATCACTTACTATTGTTTCTTGCGTTTTCAATTCAGTATAAATTAAATTCATAATAAATTGATTAACCACTTGATCTATATCGTGGTCATACGCACCCATTCTGGCATCAATAAGCATTTTATTCAATTTTAAAATTTCATCATGAACAAATTTTCTCTCATCTTGTTTCGACTGAGTAACTTGTCCAAAAGCTAAAGATTCTTCAATAATACTTAATTCTTGTTTAAATGAATTAAGTTTTTTAAGAATCTCCAAAATTACTTGTCTTCTATTATTTAAGCCTTGCTCTAATAATATATCTGCTATTTTCTGTTCTGCTCTGTCTCTTCTTAATTGATTAATACCCAAAGGAGTATATTCTACTCCTGGTCGAGGTTTTTTAGGTTTCTGCTTACCTGACATCTCAATATTATATGGAAACTGTAAGCGATTCATCCTTTGAAATTCTACATCTGATCTTAAAATTTCGTTATGAACAAAAGCAACTTCATCTAATTGCATATTCTCAATTAACTGTTTAACAACGGCTTCTTTGACTATAGTTTCAATATTTAATGCGCGAAGTTGCGTGTAAAAAGTTTTTCGCATCAAAGGAAAATTGCCATAAACTCTAGCAAAAACCTCAGCATATGATACCATATAATCTCTAGCTTTATCACCGCTTGGCACCATTTCTTTAGGAATTTTCAAACCTAAAGCTAAATAATTAAGACAATGTGCAATTTCATGTGCCATTGTTAAATCTGAAACAAATGAAGCTGGAATTTTTAATGTTCTAAATGCAGGATTGCTCATATATGAATCAAAGTTCATATATTCCATTAAGAAAATAGTAGGCATGGCATCATCGGCTCTTTCATTCATGGAAAATCGATTTGCATATAATCCCAAGAATTTAGCATTAACAAATTGTATGTTATCGTATGATTTTATTTTTTGTTTAATCATTGTTGTTTCTAAATCTCTATTCTTAATAATATATACTTGCACAACTTCGGCCCATTGATCGACTACATCGGGGTCAAGATGTAAAGATTCACCTATTTTTTTAGCATAAGTATAATATTTACCATTAGCGGCATCTTTTAAGTTAGAATGAACAATGCTACCTTGATCGATAAGTTTGTTAAACAATGAATAAAATCTTGTTTTAGTTGTTTTCTTTTGTTCCTCTGGCGTCTTTACAAGTGCTTCTTCTGCTTTTTGTTTCATTTCTTCTTCGGAACGTATTTTTTCTTGTTTTACTGCTTCTTCAACATCTGGATTTTCTCTAACTTCTTTTAAAAAGAAATTTGAGGTTTTAGGATAATGTACTAATTCTTTCGCAATATCTTCAATAGGAGCAATGCCCAATCTTATTAAAATTTCTTTAACATCTTCGGGCATATAAGTAATCTCGTTATAATCTATGTTAGGATCATTTACATCAAAATTATCTTTTGATCCATATTCATATCTGTCCTGTAAAAACTTTTTAAAACTTGGACTCATTATAATATCTAAGATTTTATAATCTTCATAATCATTAGCATTTGTAGAGATTCTATCTAGACAAACATCTAATATACTGAACGCGCTACAAGTAGGATAAGCCGAAGACGAAGAAAAATATTTTCTATCTTGAGGATTAATTAAATGCTTCTTGAATAATTCTACGACATCTTTAACCCAAAAGTCTTGATTATTGGGCATTGGTTTATGAGATAACAAATTCATGTATTTAATACATTTAGCTAATATGTTATTTTGCCTATCCTTTGCTCTATAATCATCTGCGTCCCTATACTGAATCATTGTTTCAATAACGTGTAATAAGTCTGTTGTGGGCAATCCACTACCAGGTATGTAATAAACGAATAATTCTCGAATTTCATCAGAACTCAAATCAGATTGAGACATTAATCCGATAAAATCGCTTTGTGGATTAGTTGCAGATTCTATATACATCTTATATACATCTGCAATATTATTTTTTTCAAATAAAGCAAAAAATGGATAATTTGTTCTTATATGTTCTACTAATTTTTGGCGATCTGGATGATTTTTAAGTTGAGGATTAGATTTGATATCCATTCCAGACATAATAGCAAAATTGAATTGAGGAGTTAATTTCAATCCGCTTCGATCAAATTGCAATAATGTAGAATAAAAATATTCTGTTCCTGTTGCCAAACGATTCAGCAACCATTCATTATAGTCTGAAATAAATAAGAAACTATCAAATAAATAAATTGTTTTTTCAGAATATTTATTTAGAATATTCTTAACTTTAAGCATCAAATTATAACAATCATATTTTAATAAATTTTGTTGTATATCTGTTTCCTGTGAATAATTCTGAGCCTTTCTTCGCAATAAATTTATAATAGCTTCTAGAGAATCAGTTATTTTTCTTAAAGTTATTGATGAATTTGAATCATTAAGTCTATCTTCGAGTTGATATCTTTCTTCGTATTGTTTAATTTGTTTTAAAGCTATATTATTTATATATTCTTTTAATTTGTTAAATGAAACTCTTGTATATGTCAAAGAACCGCAAACTGTTGTAATACTATCAGAAACATTGATATGTTCGGGCCATCCCAAGAGATGTTCCATGCCCGAAGATGCTTTTTTCGTATTTTTGCTGGCTTTGTTTCTATACCACATAATTATATTATACTTGAAAAGATATTTTTTTCCTTTATAAAGAAGGAGAAAACAAATTGAAAGTATAAAAGAAAATTATTATGAAATATACAGTTAGTTATCTTTTGCAAGCGGCGGAATATGCTGATAGTATTGGGAAATATGCTCAAGCCGATATTATTACTAATTATGCAGTGCGTTTGGCGCACGATGATTATATGGACTCTGAATTTGGTGATTCTTCAGGGAGTGATAATTTAGCCCCTGGTATTGAAAGTGCTTTACAAAGCATAGGTATGACAAATCAGCAAGAGGAAGGTAATGTACCAACTGAATTGTATACATTAGCAGATAAATTAGGTAAAACATTATATAATGTAGTGGCGAGACATACAAATGATCTTAAAAGTAAATATCCTGATGTTGATTTGAATATAGCCACAATTGTTGCACATATTGATGATGAACATCATATCCCAGCTTTAATTAGAAAAGATATCAATCATACCATTCATAATTTCGCTATGAAAGAGTATTCAGACTTCTTAACTCAAGTGCTTGGAAAACAAATTATATCCATTATGCAAATCCATGAATTTGTTGAAGTTGTTTATCAAAATATTATTCATGCCTGTGTGAATATGCCATATGAAATGAGCAATGAACATGCATGGGTGGATAGATGTACAGAAATTCTTAGCCATTTATATACACATATGCCTAAATTTAAACAAGAGAATTTTTAATTATCCCGACATTTATCCCGACATTATGTCGGGATATAAGATTTAAAATGAATGGGAATTATTTTCCCATTCATTTTAAACATCAGGAAAAATAATTCCTATATTGTAATCATAACCATATTTCCATATTCTAAATTCTGGATAATCATCGCATAAAGCTTCTGTATATTCATAATAACTTTTTATATCTTTACTTTCATCATAAAATAAATTCACACACAGAATTTGATACTTTTTCCTTGTTTTTTCATTTAAAATGCCATTATTAACCAATAATTCTTCTTTAATAGTATTAACAAATTTAGGGTCATATTCTGTTAATACAGAATAATTACTATTATTAATAATCTGAAATGTAGCTGAATCTGAAAATTCTAATTTCAATTCATGTTTTTGATATTCATCTGATAAATTAGGTGCTTGATGTATATTGGAAAAATATGCTTTACAATTAGATGGTAAATCAAAATTATATATATTATCGCTTCTTAGTATTCTTAATGTTTCATTTAATGAAAAATCAGAATAAATATTTCTGTATTTAAAGTTATTATCTATAACAAATACATAAAAATTTCCTTTATCTAATTTACCCTCTCTATTACAACGCCCAGCAGATTGTATTAATGATGGCAATGGAGCCAAAGCACGATAAACAATCGGAAAATCTAAATCAACACCACACTCAATAAGCTGTGTGGAAATAACAGTACAAGGCTGTTTATTTTTAAGTTTTTGCTTGATCTCTTTAATAACTTTTAATCTATGTTCACCAACCATACTAGTAGACAAATGATAAACATTTTCCTTGTGTTGAACTAATTTGAAAGCGTCTCTAGCTTCTGATTTTGTATTAAAAATACATAATACTTGATCATGATTAGATATTTCTTTCTGCATCAATTCTGATAATTCTATCTTGCATCCTTCGTTAATTATATGATAATTAACTCTTTGAAGTTTCTTGCTAATTTCTTCAAAATCAGGAAGCAATTCTGTTCCAGATAAATTAATATCTTTGATACTATAATTATAAGGCGTTGCCGAACATAAAACTATAGTACATCCATAATTATCAACAAGATTCTTTAATTTCTCAATAATAGGTTTAAGCTTATCTTGAGGCAAAATTTGAGGTTCATCTATAATGATAACACTATTGCATATATTATGCAATTTTCTAACCTTAGATGGTTTATTACTAAATAATGAATCAAAAAATTGAACAGTGGTTGTTAATATAATTGGGCTATTCCAATTTTCAGCATAAAATCTTCGATAAAATGATTTTTTATTGTTTGAATCGTCTTCAATATCATTGTCTTCAATAATGTTGGAGTGATGTTCTAATACATTTTTTTCATCAAAAATAGTTTGATAAACATCTTTAGTTTGATCAATAATTGATGTAAATGGAATAACTGTAATAATTCTATCGCAGTTATGTATTTTAGCGTGATTAATTGCGAATCCTAATGAGGCTAAAGTCTTTCCTACACCCGTGGGAGCAGTAAGAAAAAATACACCTTTAGGTAAAGAAGAACTATCAACACAATTTTTATAAACTTGATTTCTAATTTTTATCAATTCTGAATCAGATGATTTAAAATTTGACATATGATTAGATAAACTATCCGCAAATTCAGGATTGAATTTGCGATCCTCTCTATATTTATGTAAAAAAGGCTTATAGAACTTTTCAGTATCTTTTCTGTCAGCATCAACTAAAACTGAAAGTATCATACGAGATAATAATGCATTTTGTTTACCTGCGGGAATAGATATATCAGTGCTTTCTAATTTTATATCCAATAGTGATTCTTTAACATTATTGTATTTTTCTGATTTCATGTCTTCATGATGATTTGAAAGATTTTTCATTCCAGCATGATGTCCAGCTATAACAGGAAATAGAAAAGGAATATTGGATTTAGGTTGTATATTGTTATTATTATAGAGCATTTTTGCTCCACACATAGCGTGACAAACAGTTGATACATCTTTCCCTAGATGTTTATCCTGAAGATATTGTTGCCATTCTTCGGTTGCTTTACCAAAATCGTGATAATATCCAACAATACGACATAAATTTGATTGATTAAATTTATCTCCTAAACGAGCGCATTCATCCATGACACATTGAGTGTGTTCATTTAAATCATGCCATATATTAGGATTCTCTTGTGAAGGAGAATGGGCATATTTATTCATATACTTTTCTACGTTTTCTTTATCGTTTCTGTTTCGTGATGATATATAAGTCTCTCTAAAATAGAGAGACTTATATATCATAGGTGATGATCTGTTGATCGACGGAGAACGTTGTAACTCACTCCCAAATGGAAGACTTATTTATCAGTCGCTGTAGTTGGGAAAATTTTGTCTTTGTTGTAACTCACTCCCAAATGGGAGACTTATCTATCTAAATCCCCGATTACATTTTCACCAATAGCGTTGTAACTCACTCCCATTTGGGAGACTTATCTATCGTTACTGTCACGGCTCGTGTTTGGGTTGGGTTGTAACTCACTCCCATTTGGGAGACTTATCTATCTTTGGAGTTGGTTCGTTTATTGCTGCCTTCGTTGTAACTCACTCCCATTTGGGAGACTTATCTATCATAATTTATATTTCAAAGCAATATTGTGTTGTAACTCACTCCCATTTGGGAGACTTATCTATCCACAATGCATTCTCTGTATTAACTCACTATGTTGTAACTCACTCCCATTTGGGAGACTTATCTATCAATTACATGAGTCTGGTATGTCTCAAAAAGGTTGTAACTCACTCCCATTTGGGAGACTTATCTATCCCCATCTTCTTCGGCTACAATATGTTGAACGTTGTAACTCACTCCCATTTGGGAGACTTATCTATCTTCTCTGTCATTGGCATATATGGCTTTCAGGTTGTAACTCACTCCCATTTGGGAGACTTATCTATCCCTTCCATGCTATTTGAATTCAAAACATTCGTTGAAAACTCATTAAATAGCATGGAAGAAAGATCGATTTGTTCATTTTTTTAAAAAATTAGAAATCAAAAATATGCAGTTTAACGCCTTGAGGAATATTTTCTTCATCTACTTCAATAGTATAATCTTCAAAGCATATTGGATAATCAACCCCTTCTTTTTTATTCACTTTAATATATTTCGTGAGCTTGCCAGCTTGGATATATGCTGATCCTTCAGGCTCTTGTTCAAAAACAAAAAGTTTTTGTGTTGTCATCAATCCTCTTGAAGCAGACATTGTTGTATCAAACATACAGAAAAATGATTTCCAAAATACTTCCAAATCTTCTGAAGTTACTTTACTGATATCTCCACGATTTGGATTATAAATACAAGTTCCGCCATAAAGTCCATATGGAACAATCCATTTCGATCCAAATGTATTTCTTTGTCCATCGTCCACATAGTTATCTGTTCTTGTAATCGCTTCTCGTGTAATTTGGAGAAATTCTGTATGAATTGGATCAAAAGACCTATAACAATTGTAATGTATAGGGCCATGATTTAATCCAATAGAATTATCTTCTTCTTTACTGTTTCCTGTATTTAAAACTGCGCCAAACATACGAACATCAAAATAATGATCTTTCATATAATCCAAAGCCATTCGCTTATGATTATCATCTTTTTCTGTTTTTGAGTCTAGACCAACTTCCTTATATGCTTGTTTATGTTTGTCGTTCAAAGACATGTCATTTTTAATATAAATATTAAAACGATCATCTCCTGATTTTTCTTGAGCTACATAATCTCTTTGTTTTCGCTTAATACATACGTCTGTAATCATTCCCATTCCATTTTCTAGAACTCTCGGCTGATTTTCGGCCATAGGATCACCATTGGGATTCCCCATGACGACATCGAGAATATGATATGCAGTATAATGTGTTTCTGGATTGCTGATATGTTTAAAGTTCATTAGTTTTTTCCTCTTTTTCTGTTTGTGTTGTTGTTTTGTTATATCGCTTAGTTTGTTCAGATGCAAAACCTTTTGCGAAAATCAAACTATCAATATTTTTTGCCTTAGAAAGTTTTTCAGCATCATTAATTATTTCTCTAATAATTGGTTCAAAATAATAAAATTTACCAGGTGACTTTCTATTTAAAATAGACAAATAAATTTCCGCTTTTGTTTTAATTTGGTTAAAACATCTATTTGGATTAATGGAAAGTATACCATACCATTTTCTAATGAGGCATGTATTTGTTTTTCCAATTGCATAGAATTGTAATTGATCTACCAAAGATAAAAATCTTCCAAGTCTATAAGCATCTGAATTTTGTATATCTTCTTTATTCATATTATTATATTCCAAACATAAATTAATTAATGACATAAAATCATTACTAATATATTTGTTTTTATTTTCTCCTAAATTTTTATTTGTTACATAAGGTCCTGCATTAGAAATTAATTGACTTTTAATTTGGCTAATTGTATAGTCTGTTGGTTTTTTACCCAACAATATACAATTGATCAAGTCTCTTTCAATTAAAGGTTTATGTACAGATTTCGATGTTAAAGATTTTACCATACTCCTATAAGAACAATAATATTTTTCATCTTCACGATTGTTCTCAATTGAAGTATAGAATCTATAAAGACATTTTTTCATTTGTGATTCAGTGAAATTATAGTATTTCATAAAACATCTACCTGTAATTCCATTAATCTCTATTAAATGAGCATCTACATCCTCAACATTAGTATTTGAATGTCGATTTATTTTGTAATCATTGATAAAATCATGTATTTTTTCATCATTGTCTCCACATTCTAATAGAGACAATAAATCAACTTGATCATCAAGAGTTTTATCTGTCCAAAAAATAAATGTCCTTTTATCTTTCTTGAGAATATGTTTTTTATTACTTGATAGATAATCCAATGCATTTACAATTGCTAAATCGGCTTCAACTGAAATGTTTGAACTGTACAATTGCGATAAGCCGTTAAAACTTACTGAATTAAAATTATTACAAGTCCATTGAATCCCCCCGAATTTTCCTGCTGGTAATCCAGGTATTTTTTTGCTAGAAATTGCAATCAGTGGTACATTTTGTTTACCAGTAATAGAACATTGACCATACACATTTTTTGAATTTTGTTTTAATGTTTGTTTATAGCTCACATACCAATCAATTAGTTCTTGATTTTCATGTGGGAAAACATAAATGCCATTATTTTTATAAATTCGAAAAATACAAATATTCGACGCATTGGTAAATTTTGTTAATTCTTGTTGAAGTATTTCTTTGCCATTTTTTGAATAAAAATCTAAAATTGATTTAATATCTTCATTTTTGGTGTGATTATAGCAATTTGTATGTAAACTAATAAAAGTTTCATGCTTTTCATTTAATTTACTTAGTTCAATAGTCTTTTTTTCGTCTGTATTACATGCCGCCAAAAAATCGAAAGAATCACATAGAAAATTAGGTTTAATATTTTTAGTCCTAACTTCAGAAGAAACAACAATTGTTTTTACATGTTCTTTATCAAACACATCTTCTAAAGAAATAAAATTACCATCTACATCAATCGTTATAACAAAATGCATAGGTTTTGAAGTAAAACCAGATGGCAAAGTTACTTTCTGTCCAAACTCATATAAACTATTTAGGAGACTCATTGTAATTTCTCCTATGAAATTCATAACGTTCAGGCAATTCAGGAACATGCAAAATACCAGATTCTAGTTTAGCATTAAAAAATGTTGGGGTTATAACTTCACATGCTGTAGTAGCATCTGGGTATAAAATGTAATGAAGCATCACTCCTAATTTTTTAGAAGAATCAATGGCTTTATCTGTTTCTGGATTATATACGTCAAAATTACACATAAATTCTTTCATTCCTAAAAATGGCTGTCTGAAACATTGTCTTTTTTCCACTCTGCGAGTAAAAATTTCCTCATGTTTGATACGTGTTGGTTGATCATTAAATCCAGGAAGCATAATTTGTCTGGCTTCAATTACATAAGCTGGATTAATTAAAACTTCTGTAAGTCTTTGAGTCTTCGTCTTCTGATTGTTAATAAAAACTTCTTTAATTTCAGATATACTTCTGGGAAATGTAAAGTTTTTAATTTCATTACGCATGATTTGTTCTGTTTTAATTTCATTAAGAACATGAATACAATCAATTGTGTAAATAAATTGAGGCTTCCAGTAAATGCTTCGCAGAACAGCTTCTGCGGCACTTGGGGTCATAACAGGGTACGTCGATCTTTCAGTTTTTAACGCTGGATGTGTGAAGCATGCATGCTCACCATATACTTTTACGAATAGTTTTTTCATTTTTTTAACTCTCGGGAGTTTTTAGCTTCCCGCCTTTCTATTTATTCTACGCTATTCGTTTTAAAAAGTTATCAACTAATTAGGAAAAGTTTTCCCAATTAGTTGATTGAAATAAAGATACATTTCTTACAATTTTGCTACAATTACTCAAATAAAAGCCACTTCCATTGAAACAGTTACATTCAATGATGCTATATAATTGATTGCTACGCGCAATGTCTAAAACAAATACGGGAGCAGGACTCCAAATCGCCGCCGCTTTTTCAGCATATTCAATTAAATCCATTGGCAAATAAGCACTTCCAGAAGGTTGATACATACTTCCAGTGATAACTTTGCCATCGACAATAAATAAACGATATTCAGCATCTATCTCTTTCGGACTACATATAACAAAAACTGTATCCAAATTTAACAATGGATCATCTTGAATATTTTTTATCCAATTCAAATATGATTCTGTAGTATCTACTCCGCCAGTGAATTGTTTTAAATCATCATTCGGACGCATAAACCATTCTTGATCTGGTTTAGAGCTAAAATACTCAGGAATATCTCTGACTTTCAAAAATTGAGCATCATGGTTTAACATCATATTTCCATAATTAGCCAAATAAGCCTGTGGATTAAATGTTTCAGGATTATAAAACATACCTCTAGCCCACTTTTTATCTTTGTAGGCATTAAGAATTAATGTAGTTCGACCATAAAACACAAAAGGACCATCAATATCTGGCATTTCAGGTAATTCATCGCTAAAAGGAATCACTCTAATACGTTCGTAAGCAACACCTACATCGTGACAAGCGCTTAAAAGATTTTCCTCAGTATCATTGCCGATATTATGTTGAATAATCCATTTAGTATCCATGTACTTTTATCACTAATCGTCTTGTCTTTTCTAAATTCAAATTGTGAAAATCATCGTTAATACTAGTGGGCACAAGAAATGCATTAACATAAGGAAGATAATCTTCAATATTATCCTCTGTTACTCCACTAGCTAAAGCTAAAGGATTATCTCCACTAGCTTCGTACATTAACTTGATTTTATTTAGATCAGCCGCTTGTCCTGTTGCTTCTCCACTTGTGGTGATGACATCAACATAATCACGCGCCATTTCAGCCACTTTAGCATAATCATTTACCTTGCGCTGATATTTAAAAGCTACGCCTCCAAAATATAATCCATTATAGGCAGGACGCAAATCATTGATTTTTTTGGCAGAAGAAGATATTTCATCTTCAAAGATTCCAGCATTATCCACCCATATACCATCATTATCAACACCCATAGTAGCGATTTGATTTTCATCAACAATTTCAATTCCATTAATGGAAGCATCAAATACACTAATAGGATTTAGGTCTAAACAATTAACACCCACCCAAAATTTTGTTTTAAAATTGAGACTTAATTTACTTTGAACGTCAAATAATTCAGTAGCATTGAGATCGCCATGAGAAATAAGCCAAATACCATCTGCTCCAGCGGTTGCCGCCACAACAGCATTCTTCAATGCTTGTGGATAAGATTCAACGTGAATTACAGGAAGTACGACACGACTTCTTCGGAATGCTGTATAGAATTTAGTCATAGGATTGAAGTTAAACTCATATTCGCTTAATCCATTCTTTTTAATCCAGCTTCTGCAATCGTGATAAAAATCTTTTGAAGTATCTCCAGTGACTTTCTCAATAAAATCACACCACATGACGTGGTTATTAGTCGATTGGTTGATGACAAAAGGTAAAGCACCTGCGCCCATCGCTAATATCTTTTGATAATGTGAATTTGAATATATTAGATTGGGATCGCTGAGAAATTTTGTTTCATCATACCATTTTGATAATAATTCATAAAACGTTTTTTCTTTATTCATGATTTAAAGAATCCTTCCACTCTTCAAAAGTGGGAATATTAACGTCAGAAGATTTCCAATATGCATCATAAAATTGACGTTCTTTTTCAAGCCATGCATCATCTGTAACAACATCACCTTTTAAATGGTGATAATAAGCTGTGCTGATTACTCCAGACATATCATCTGCCATCCAAATGCCTCGTTCTCTAAAATAATAAGCTAAAGGAGAGTCTTGCCACAATCCCCAATAGTTTCGCATTCCCATTGAAGCTATGATATAACAATTAAAATGTTCAGGGAGTTCTGTCCCATTTAAAGATAGTTTAGTATTACTAGGAGTATAATCTCTAAATTCTTGTTTAGTTTCTTCTGGTAATTCATTATCCAGAACAATCATTGCTTCTTCTAATGTTTTAGGCACATGCGACCAATCTTGTTTTTCCATATTAATATTCCTTAAATTTTTCGTCTTCTTCTACTTTTTCTGCTCCAGCAATGAGTGTCTTTAAAACATCTTCAGGAACAACTTCTCCGTTAAATGTCCAACTTCTCAAACCTGTCACACTATATAGCTTTTGAGAACTTCTATCCTCTACCCAATTTTCTTCCAGTCCATGTACAAAAATCTTTCTTCCGCCTCTCAATGTAATCTTAAAAGGCATTTTGGGAATTAGAGGATAAGTTACATCATCATCAAACATGTTTTTGCTCATTCTAAATCTCCATCAAATTCTAAATCAGAGGGAGCAATATAATACATGCCAGGATTATAATCGGCATATCCTACATATTTTCTTTGAAAATATATTTTAACATATGAATCATCACGACTACGATATTCATCGTAAAATACTTCATTCATATATTTAGGGGATAATCGCCATTTTTGATCTTCTGGCATATACATATTCTCTGCAACTATATGTTGAGTCTCTAACTCAACATAGTCGCCCCTTCCCCCATGCACAACTCGATTATATCCTGTTGCTATGAGTGTTCCAGATTTGGTTCTTAATTCTTTAGATATCATCTAATTTCTCTACTTTAACATCATACAAATCTTCCGATAAATCTTGATCAAATAAAACCTGATCTATAATAGCTGAATCAGGCATTTTAGAAAAACTATAGTATAATTTATGTAAATTTGCAGTAATTTCATAAATTTGCAAATCAAAATTATTAATGCACTTTAAACACTCGCCTGTATCCCAAAAAGTTCTATAAATTTTCTTGTCATTTTTATCATCATATACACATAGGGTGAGAAAACTGTTCTTAAAAATCTAATGAATTCTAGAAATTCTTTATAAATTTCTTGTATAAAAAGAGTGTCAGCGAAAGCTGACTGTACATTGA